>Ga0181520_10005254_pt1 | contig 20798 bp, 20 predicted proteins | sample PEATcosm2014_Bin_29_FD_132451 | JGI IMG/M metagenome (GOLD analysis project Ga0181520, IMG submission 132451) | Peatland microbial communities from MTU Mesocosm Facility, Houghton, MI, USA - PEATcosm2014_Bin02_30_metaG | ecosystem: Environmental > Terrestrial > Soil > Wetlands > Peat | place... | reverse complement strand
TGGTTGTTCGACCTCCTGCAATGGGTGCTACCCATCTCATTCGTTCTTGATTGATATTTTCAGCCATATGGATCGACATTCCCTGATTCTAGGGGAATCCGCCATATGTGTGTGCACATTACAGGAACGTATTGCCCGAGCGAAGCATAAATGTCCGCGAGCGCCCGGAGGAAAAAGTTTGCGCAGGGGATGAGCGAGGCACCGCCTTCGTCATCGAGTGCATCGTCGTAGATGTCATATGCCATCCAGCCGTAAAGATTCGCGAGTGAAAGCGCTTCCGTAATGTCTTGCGAGACGATCTTTCCGTTCCGATAAAGTATTTCGCGGAATTCGTATGCGAGCGCGGTGATCTTCTGGTCGGTTGTTTTTTCTATCTGGGCGATGGCTGCCGTGCGCAGTTCCGGGCCGGCTTCCCGGCAGGATATCCGCGCAAGGCTCCGAATGTGATCATGAAGATCGTCCGTGGCAGATGGAATGCTACTGCCGGCGGCGGAATATTTTGCCAACGCTTCGGCGCAGAACGCCGCGGTAAGTGCCGATGCTCCGGCATGGCACCGCCTGCCTTCACGGGCCGGGTCAATGCAGAACGCATAAGGCAGGAATCCGTCACGCGCCAATTGGGACGCGAGCAGGTCGACCATGGAAGGAGAGATCATCTCGGCATGGCCAAGATCGATGAGTGATGAAATGGCCATCGCGCGCTCGAGGGTGGTAGCGTTTTTGCCATCGCACTGAAGGAGCCGATCGGTGATAATATTCGCCAATGTTTCGCGTGAGCAACCATCACTCTTTATATCGCCGGCGCATCGATAGAAGCGCGAAAGAAAATAGCCAACGTGGAATATTCCCGGATAGTACGGCGACTCGATCCGGCGTTCCTGCACGGCGCTATCGACGAAATGCCTCAGCCGTGGAAGCCGCACGTTGACGAGTGCAAGAAAATATCCGATCGTGCTGTTTGCCACGAGGTCCACATCCCGCCATGCGGGTGGCGCGTCGGCGCCGACGAGCCATGTGCGGTACGGTCCTCCCACCGCTACCTCCTGCGCCGTCAGTATTTTTGCGATGGAAGAAAAAGCGTGGCCGTCGATGAGTGTCGTATCGTGCCGTGCGAGCGCCGCGAGCGCGGCGAAAGTATCATCGAGATCGTCCGGATAGGGAAGCGTTGCGTGTTCCTTTGCATCCCGCGCCCAATAATTGAATGACCACCGCTCGCTTTTTTGCGCAAGCAAAAAATTCGTCGCGGCGGTTTGCATGTCCGCGGTTCGTCCCGGAATATGGTGCAGACAGCCGAGGATATTCGCGGTAAAGAATGTCGTCCGATATGGCATGCCGGCGGAGAAATCTTCTGCCGCAAAGGCGGAGATGCTCCCGAACCCTCCGTCAGGGAATTGTTGTTTCCTGATATGCGCGAGCGCTCTTTCGATCAACGTCTGATAGTCCTTCATGTTGTATAGGGAACGTGACAATGAATTTTGAGCCGAATCCTGGCCTGCTCTCCACCGAGATCGCTCCCATAAGATCCTCTTCTATTATTTTCTTTATGGTGGCAAGACCGATCCCGATTCCTTTTGCGGATCCCTTCGTGGTAAAGAACGGTTCGAATATCTTTGCCTTGACCTCCGGCGGCATACCGCATCCGTTGTCCTCGACGCGGAGCGCTGCCGTTTCGCCGTTTTTCTTGAGGTCGATCACGATCGTCCGTGCCCGGGCGTCGCTGACAGGAAGGCATTCGTATGACTCGATGGCGTTGAGGAGTAGGTTGATGGCGATCTCCTGGAATTTGAACGGGACGTCAAAATGAATGATGTTCGCATCCGGTTCGGGGCGGAACATGATGCGCACACGCTCTTTATTCGCTTTGTAATTGACCAGCTGGATCACGTGATGTATCCCTTGCGTCAATGAGAAAGATTCCTTCGTGGTGCCGTCGCCGATCTGCTTCCGCACCGCCTGCATGAAATTCTCGATCTGCCTGGTGGTGTCGAACGCGCTCACGAGCGACGGGTCCGACTCGTCTTCGGTGCGGAGCGAGAGCGCGTTCAGAAGGTTCAGGAGGTCGTGGAACAGGCCGGATGACAATTGCCCGAGCTCGGCGAGGCGGCTCATCTGCTGCACCTCATCGAACTGGGCCCGGCGCAGCTCGTCGGTGCGTTCGGTAACCTTCACTTCCAGCAGGTCCCGCTCTTCCTTGAGCGCCTGCTCGGAACTTTTTGCCCGGCGCAGGGATCGTTGGATCTCCCGGTCATAAAGCCAGGCGACGGTCATGATCAAAAAATAGAGGACGGAGAATACCACGGCATCATCGGCGGTCGGGCGCAGCGCCCGCATAGGGAGAATGCCATGGACCTGGGCATACCACACCGATACGATGAACGCCGCGATGACGCCGGTGATCAGAAATCCGAACTTCGTCCCGTGGAGGATGGTTGCCATGACGATGATGAGCGCATAGGCGATCAGTACCACCTGCACCCTGACGCCCCAACGGTAGGCAACATAGCTGTCGCTTACAAGATATGTCCCTATCAAAAGATAAGAGGCAAGCCTGGAGAATCCCCGATATGAAAGTACGGAAAGAAGGATGAAGAATGCTGGCAATACCGAGAACGCCGTGAATGGAATGCCCGGGTACGCTGCGCCGTCCCGCAGGGAATAGAAGAGGATGAAGGCGTCGAGGATCACCAGCATTATCACCGACCCGGCAAGAAGGACGTTCAGGATATTCTTTCTTCTTAGCGGGTCTTCATCCATGCCGGTTAGTCCCAGATCTCAAATGCATCCTGCGCCGACGCGAGCGTTTCGATCTCTTCCCCGCTTCGCGCGGATGTTTCCGTGAGCACTTTCTCGAATAAGGTATTCATAATGGTTTGTGTGGGATTTTTTTCGACCTTTCCCACGCATTATACTCAGCTCACATTAAATATATCTTAACTGGAAAAGCACGGGATAATGGTCTTTGCCGAACGGTCATCTGCCTGGAGGCGAACTATATTCTTTCGGATCTTTCTTCTCGCCGACAATATAACCGCGCCCGGGAACGGTGCGGATAAAAACATCTTTGTTTTGCGGATCGATCTTTTTTCGGAGGTTCATGATGTGCATGTCGATGCTTTTTGAAAACTGGTCGGCGCTGTCGTCCCAGACATGTTCTAGTATCATTCCGCGGGACACCACCTTTCCGGCATGCTTCATAAGATATTCCAGGAGCATGAATTCTTTTGGGGTAAGGCACCGCGTTTTCTGACGGAACGTGAACGAATATGTCTCGCGATCGAGCGTAAGTCCCTCCACCGCGAGCGCTTTTGTTTCCATCTGCGCCGGACGGCGCAGGAGCGCTTCTATGCGCGCCGCGAGCTCGCTGAACACATACGGCTTGGCGAGATAATCGTCCGCGCCGCACTTAAGCAGGCTGACCTTATCTTCGATCTCCGCCGCGACGCTCAAAATCATGATCGGCGTAGTCATCTTATACTCCCGGAGTCCGGAGCAGATCTCGTAGCCGTCTTTTCCCGGCAGGCCCTTATCAAGGAGGATGAGGTCGTAGTCGTTCGTGCGCGCTTTATAAAATCCGCGTTCGCCGTCGTGTTCCACATCCACCGCATAACATTCCGCCTCAAGTTTTTGCTTGAGCTTCAATGCGGTTTCTTTTTGATCTTCGACTACGAGGATCCTCATAATAGGGGATATTTTTTCAGTATACACTATTGTGCACATGGTACAATTAAAAAATGTCAGGCGGCGTATTTGACCCGCAAGGGCCCATTGCATTGCAGGAGCGGAATCTGATCATTCTGGCCGTTGTTCTCATGCTCCTTATCGCGATCCCGATGCTCATTTTGCTTTACACCTTTGCGTGGAAGTATCGGGCGGGGAATAAAAAGGCAACGTACGATCCGGAACACGTGGGGAACGCGTGGAAGCAACTGGCCTGGTGGGCGATTCCGGCGGTGATCATTGCGACGCTCGCGGTCATCAATTGGCAAAGCACGCACGCACTCGATCCATACAAGCCGATCGTTTCCTCTGCGCCGCCGCTCACGATCGAGGTCGTGGCACTGCAGTGGAAGTGGCTCTTTATCTACCCGGCGCAGGGGATCGCGACGGTCAATTATATTCAATTCCCGGTGGCCACCCCCGTTCATTTTGTGCTGACGGCGGATGCTCCCATGAGCTCGTTCTGGATCCCGCAGCTTGGCAGCCAGATCTACGCAATGTCTGCGATGCAGACCCAGCTCGATCTCGAGGCGGATGCAACGGGGACGTACGCCGGCAAGGACACGGAGATCAACGGTGCGGGATATTCGGGCATGACGTTCCTTGCCAAGTCGACTTCGCAGGATGATTTCAGCGCATGGGTCGCATCGGTGCAGCAATCAACGAGCACATACCCTGCCTTGAGCATGAACGCATACAACGCGCTTTCCACGCCTAGCGAAAACAATCCGCCGGCATACTATTCATCGTTCGATCAAAATTTATTTAACGCAATTTTAATGAAGTATGCGCCGACGTCTTCCATGCCGGCCGATATGCCGGGCATGCAAATGTAACATAAAACATGGAACACTTTCTTTTGGGAAATCTTACGTGGAGCGACCTTCCTCACCAGTGGTTCACGATTGGCGGGACGGCGACGATCATTATAGGAGGCATCGCCGTTGCCGCGGTCATCACGTACCTTAAGCGTTGGAAATGGCTATGGAAAGAATGGTTCACATCGACCGACCCGAAGAAGATCGGGATCATGTACATCGTGATGGCATCGCTCATGCTGTTCCGCGGAGGATTGGATGCGATGATGATCTGGCTCCAGCAATCGATCTCCACTGGCAGCTCGCAAGGTTACCTCGACGCGGGTCACTTCCAGCAGATCTTTACCGCACACGGAGACATCATGGTGTTTTTCGTGACGATGGGATTCTTCTTTGGCCTCATGAATTTGATCGTGCCGCTGCAGATCGGTGCGCGCGACCTCGCGTTCCCGTTCCTTAACTCGCTGGGGTTCTGGCTGTACGTGGCCGGCGCGGTGTTTATCAATATGTTCTTCGTGGTGGGCGGCGAGTTCGCCGCGTCGGGATGGCTGTCGCTGCCACCGCTTTCGGAGCTCCAGTTCAGTCCCGGCACCGGCGTGGACTATTGGATATGGAGTTTACAAATTTCGGGGCTTGGGAGTTTGCTTGGCGGCATCAATTTTGTGGTCACTATATTAAAGATGCGCGTGAAGGGGATGAAGCTCATGATGATGCCGCTCTTTACCTGGACGTCGCTCTGCAGTATGGTGCTCGTCATCGCATCATTCCCGGTGCTTACGATAACAACGTTGCTGCTTTGGTTTGACCGGTTCTTTGGGATGCATTTCTTTACCTCCGGCTTTGGCGGCAACCCGATGCTCTACGTGAACCTCATCTGGATGTGGGGGCACCCGGAGGTATACATCCTCGTCATCCCCGCGTTTGGCATATTCTCCGAGATCGTCGCCACGTTCTCCGGCAAGCGCATTTTCGGTTACGTATCCATGGTGTGCTCCGCGATCTGCATCACCCTGCTTTCGTTTCTTGTGTGGCTACATCACTTCTTTACGATGGGCGCCGGCGCGGACGTGGATGCGTTCTTCGGGATCATGACGGGGATCATCGCGATCCCGACGGCGGCGCAGATCTTCAGCTGGATCGCCACGATGTATCGCGGCCGCATTCGTTTCTCGACGCCGATGATGTACTTTATGGGATTCGTAAGTTTGTTCACATTCGGCGGCATGGCGGGCGTGCTGCTGTCGCTGCCGGGCGCGGACTTTGAACTGCATAACAGCCTCTTCCTCGTGGCGCACTTCCACACGATGATCGTGAGCGCAGCGCTTTTTGGCATCTTTGCCGGCACCACGTACTGGTTCCCCAAAGTGTTTGGATTCAAACTTAACGAGCGGATCGGCCGCCGTGCGTTCTGGCTCTGGATCGTGGGATTTTTCGTTTCGTTCGTGCCGCTCTATATATTGGGGTTCATGGGCGCGGTACGGCGCATGGACCATTACAACATCTCCACCGGCTACCAGCCGTTCTTTATTATGGCGGGCATCGGCGTTTGTATCATTGCCGCCGGCGCTCTCACGCAGGTGTGGCAGATCATTGTGAGTATAAAAGAGCGGAAGCAAAACATGGATACGACGGGCGATCCGTGGGATGGGCGGACGCTCGAGTGGGCGACGTCATCGCCGGTGCCGTTCTATAATTTTGCAAAGACGCCGGAGGTGGATTCGCGCGATGCGTTCTATGAGATGAAGAAGCAGGGGAAGGCGCCGGCGCATGGCGGAGCATCGACCGGGTACGAAGACATCGAGCTTACCAAAAACACCGGCATGGCGATCTATCTTTCCGGATTTTTCTTCTTATTCGCGTTCGCGGTAGTGTGGCATATCATATGGCTCGCGGTGGTTGGCCTCGTCGGTTGCGTTGCGTGCGTCATCATCCGTTCATTCGATGAAGATACCGAATATATCATACCGGCGGCGGAGATAGAAAAAATGGAAAAAATCGCATGGAACAAATAATACGAGAGGACGCCAAAACTGATCGGCACATCTTCGGCTTCTGGGTCTACCTGATGACCGATCTCATTATCTTCGGCGTGCTCTTTGCCGTGTATATGGTACTGCGGGAAAATACGTTTGGCGGGCCTTCGGCCGGCGATCTTTTTAGTCTTCCCACGGCGCTCATGAATACGCTGGTGCTGCTCACCTCAAGCTTTATGTGCGGACTTGCCACGCTTGCGGCGCAGCGCGGCAAGATCAATCAGGTGATAGCGTGGCTCACGGTCACCTTCGCGCTCGGCGCCACATTCCTCGTGCTTGAGCTCAACGAGTTCTCGCAGTTCGCCGCCGCGGGCAACGGCCCGCAGCGCAGCGCATTTCTTTCATCGTTCTTTACGCTCGTTGGCACGCATGGCCTTCACATCGCCGTGGGGCTTCTGTGGATCATCGTCGCCATCATCCAGCTCAAGCTCAAAGGCCTGACCCCGGGCGTGACGTCCAAGCTCACCCGCTTTACGATCTTTTGGCACTTCCTCGACATCGTTTGGATCTTCATATTCACCGCGGTCTATCTTATGGGAATATTATAAAAACATGAAAGCAACGCTTAAAGGATATGTCATCGGGTTCGTGCTTTCGATCGTGCTCACGCTTACCGCCGCCGCGCTTGTTTGGATCCACATCAATTCCGGCCACACGGTCTTTTCGCATTCGTTCCTCATCGCGGCCATCCTCGTGCTCGCCGTCATCCAACTTTTTGTGCAGCTCATCTTCTTTATGCATCTCGCCGGCGAGTCGGGGCCGCGCTGGAAGCTCGGCGCGCTCATCTCCACCGTCAGCATCATCCTCATCGTGATCATCGGCTCGATTTGGATCATGAACCATTTGAACTATAATATGATGGCATCTCCGTCGGACATGAACAATTATATCCAGAGCCAGGATGGATTTTAACAATAGTTAATAACATGAAATATTATTACGAGCTCACAAAATCAGGATTGGTGTTCGGCAATGTCATCACGGTGATCGCGGGATTTCTGCTTGGCGCCCGCTTACTGAACGGCGTGGACGGGGGATTGTCGGTAAATATATGGCTGCTTGTTATCACTGCCGTGGGCATCTGCCTTGTGATGATGTCCGGCTGCGTGTTCAACAATTACATCGACCGGCACATCGACGCAAAGATGGAGCGCACGAAGCATCGCGCGCTCGCCACGCATCGCATTTCCGCCCGCAACGCGCTCGTCTTCGCGAGCGTGCTCGGCGTGGCGGGCTTCCTCATCCTCATTATCTTCGCCAATCTTCTGGCCGCGCTCGCCGCGGCGGTCGGATTCTTCTTTTACGTGGTTGCCTATAGCATGTGGGCAAAGCGCAGCACCCATTACGGCACGGTGGTCGGCGCCATCTCCGGCGCCACGCCGCCGGTGGTGGGCTACGCCGCGGCGAGCGGGCGGCTCGATATGGCGGCGCTTATATTGTTCCTGATCATGATCACGTGGCAGATGCCGCATTTTTTTGCGATCGCCATCCGGCGCCATCGTGACTACACTGCCGCAGGAATCCCGGTGATGCCCGTCAAGCACGGCATCCGGCGCACGAAGATCAGTATGCTCATTTACATAACGGAGTTCATCGTCGCCGCGTCCCTACTGTTTGTGTTTGGTTACGCCGGGTATATCTATCTTTCGATAGTGATCATCCTTGGTATTGTATGGCTCGTGCTCTGCCTTTTGGGTTTTTTGATACCTGATGGCGTTCCCGTTCCCGCCCATATCGTTCCCGCCGACGTCCGCTGGGCGCGCCGCATGTTCCTGTTCTCGCTCGTCGTAATGATGGTGCTCTTCATCACGATCGCCGTCGGCGCGATCGCGTAAGCCGTTAGCTGATGACCACCTTTGCGATAGCGTAAATGCTCCTGATGGAATAATTTGCGGAGAAGCTGATATTGTTGCCGTTCGTGATGTACGGATCTTTCATGGTGTAGTTGCCCTTGCTGCCACTTACGAGCACCACAAAGTGCGTGCCGCCGTAGGCGTTGATGCCGACGATCACCGGGTTGCCGGTGGCGAGCGTTGCGTCGATGGCCGCGGTCTTACGCGTGGCGGTCACGCCGGCAACGTTGATGCTGGTCAAAAGATATGCCGGATAGTATGCTGCAAAATTATTTGGGTCGGAATTGATGGTCTCTGGCGTTACGCTCTTGTAGCCGTAATGCGTAAGCACCATGGCCATCGCGCTCACCAGGCAGCCGTCGCTCGCCATCGTGTATTTTGTGCCGTCGAGCGGCTGGCTGCCCCACGCGGTGTCGCGCTGATTGTAATAACAGCCCCAGGAATCGCAGATGGTCTGGTTGCCGAGCAGTTTGGAGCCGCCGGCATTTGCCGCGAACGCGGAAAAGCTGTTCAGCTGCGCCTCTGCCGTCGCGAGGAGTTTTTGATATGTGGCTTCCTGTGCGTTTGTCTCCGTAAGCAGCTGGCTCTTTGATTGTTCCGTTGAGACGAGCGATTGCTGCTGCGCCGTGAGCGATTGCTGCTGCGCGGTAAGCGTATTCTGCTTTTGCTGCGAAGCGGTCTGTGAATCGGCAAGGTTGTTCTCCTCTTCTTTTAATGTCTGCATCTCGTTCTGGATGCCTTCCTGTATTTGCAAGGTCTGGTTGAGATCGCTCCACGCCTGGACGAGGCCGCCGGACGATAGCATCTGTTCAATGAGGGGTTTGGCATCGGCTTTTTGCAGACTTTGCAGATATGCTCCGAGCGCGGTCTGCTGCGTTGCGATCGTCTGCTGCGTGTTGGTGATCTCGCCTCCCAGCTGTTGGATCTGCAGCTGAGTGGTCTTCATTTGGTATTGGGTGAGCGTGATCTGCGTTTGCACCTTGCTCTTTTGGAGGTCGAGCGCGTTGATGGCCGCCTGGAGCGTTTTCTTGTTCGCGCCCACCTGCTGCAGTTGGGCTTGGTATTGTGCGATCTGGACGTTGAGGGCGGCCATCGCCTGATTGTTGGCATCGAGCTCCGCCTGCAGGGAGCTGCTGCTGCTCGCCGTGCTCGTGGAGGTCCCGGCAACCGCCTGCGCATAAGCGGCAGGAAGGGTTCGCACGGCGATGATGGCGGCGAAGGCCAGAACGGCAAAAAGTCCCGCGCACGCGGCGAGGATCCTTTTTGCTATGCTTTTGTGCGGATCGGTCCCTAAATTCATACTTTTTTGGTATGAAGCTATTATACCGCACATGAAAAAAATAGGCGTCACCGGGTTTTCGGTGGCGCCTATCAGGATTTTAGGATTTATGGACAGTATACAGCTTATATTCTTTCAAAAGATCTTTCAGCGCTTCGATCGTATCCCTGCATTCGGGGAGTTCGGTCGCGACACGCTCGAGCAGTGCAAGCAGATTGATCGCTTCGCTATTGGCTGCCAGTTCTCCCCAAGGAAAATGTTCATGGCAATCGATGACGAAGCCGGCATATTTTGGCGGATCTCCGTCTTTTTGGTCATCCTCCAGGAAGATCATGATATGAGGATTTCCAACGTCTCTTCCAAGGGTACAATCTTTTACCATTACAATGACCTGGTTGCGGCCCCATGCGGCGAAAGGGGCGGTAAATGGGATCGGATACTCCCAAGATATGAGGGGAAGTTTTTCCGGGGCAGGCCTATCCATTGGAAAGCTCCTTTCGGCAGAGTTCTTACGCCAGCTGATTTAGCTGATTATAGTAAAATCGAAACCCGTGCGTTCGTCAACTGTTTGCCGTGGGTTGCAGGATCTTTTGGAGATCGGCGATGCCGATGGGTTTTGTAAGGTGATAATTGAATCCCGCCGCGTACGATTTTTCTTTATCCTCGTCCTGACCGTATCCCGTGAGCGCGATCAACATCCCGGGGAATCCCAGCCTGTTCCGGATAATGGTGGCCGCTTCGCAGCCATCCATGTCCGGCAGGCCGATATCGAGGATAATGCTGTCGGGATGGACGTCCGCGGCCTGCCGGACGGCATCGGCGCCGCTATACGCGTAGTCCACCTGATAGCCCATAAGCTGCAAAAGCTTTCCGATGCCCTGCGCGGCTTTTGCGTTATCATCCACCACGAGGATCCGATGTGCGCGGTTGGTTCTTGGAAGTGGTGCGGGATGTGCGGTGCGCGCGGTGCGGACAGGATCTTTTTGCGCCGGCGCGGGCGGAGAAAGCGGGGAAGGAGCAAGCGCTAGGGGAAGCCGCACCACAAATTCGCTGCCGCGTCCGGTCCCTTCGCTCTTTGCCTCGATCACACCTTCATGCATTTCGATAAGCTGTTTTGCAAGCGAGAGGCCGATGCCCAGGCCGTCATTCCCGTACCTGCCCTCGATCTGCAGGAATGGCTCGAAGATCCGGTGGAGCATTGTCGGGTCGATTCCGATGCCATCGTCTTTAATGCGCACTTCCGCCGTCAGCCCTTGTTGCCGCACGGAAATAAAAATATGTCCGCCGCGGTCCGTGAATTTGGACGCATTATTGAGCAGGTTCGTTATGACCTGTTCAATGCGCACCGCATCGACCTCAAGGCGGATCGGTTGACCTTCCATATCGGTGACGATGATCTGCCCCTGTTCGCCGAATCTTTTTTCGACGGAGTGAATTGCGCGCGCCACGATCTTTTGAAGTTCCCTGGGCTCTTTTTGAAGGCGGAGCTTGTTCTGCGAAATGCGCGTGATATCCAAAATGTCATCAAGCAGCCGTTTGATGATCTTGATGCGCTCATCCATCTCATCGAGTATCGGCATGTCTTCGTTCGAAACCGATCCTTTGAGGCGCAGAAATTCGAGCGAACTTACCAACGGCGCGAGTGGATTTCGAAGTTCGTGGGAAAGGATGGCGAGAAATTCACTTTTTGAGCGCTCCTGGGAGCTTACGAGGCCGAAGTCATCTTCCAGCTTTGCAAGCTGCGAGCGCGTATCCGTCAGCGCTTCCTTCCGTTCTTCTTCGCTGGATACGAGCACCAGGAAGATGCCCGCGAGCACAATGATGAGTATTTGCATCTGGAAGACGCGCTCTCCGATCGTGCCCGCGGGCGCTGCCGATGTGCCGAAGTAGACGCTGCCGATCCCCATCACCCCGATCAACTCAATGGCAAGGGTCATAAAGCGCGGACCGAGGCGGATCGCGATCCAGAACAGCGGGATCAGGAGGAAGTACACGAGCGATATGTCACCGACCTGGGTGACCGGGGTAAAAAAGAGGGCGATGCCGATGATGAGGAGTAGGCCGAAAGCAAGGACAATCTCGCGAACCTGCGCGCGCGTCCGGCTGAATGACGGATGGTAAAGCCATCGGATCAGGAAGGGGGACGCGACCACGATGCTCATGACGCCGCCGCCCCACCACGAGCCGAGCGTGAGCGGCGGTATCGCGGTGCCAAAGAAATGTTGGTTTAGGATATAGGCCAGCATGCCGATCGCGGGCGCGATGATAGCGGAGACGATTCCGATGATGAATATTGCAAGCCCGTCCCGTATGTGCCCGAACATCGGGTCGAATTTTGATTTTTTAAGGAGCATTGCTGCGACGACCGCCTGCGCGGTGTTTGCAATGGGCAGAAGGATCAAAACAAAAAACTGGACGTTCCCGCCGTGAGTAAACAAATATGATGCAATCGCGCCGAGATAGAGAGCGGGCCAGAGTGTTACGCCTTCAAGCACGAGCGCCGCAAGCGCTATGCCCGGCGCGGCAGTGACGACCGCCGGAGGGGTAAAAAAACGCGCGCCAAGCATACTCGTAGCCAGATAGACGCCAAAAAATATGATTCCCGCTATCCATTGCCTTTTGGTTGGCCTGCGCAGCACAAACAGCTCCTTCATGGGTTTAAGTATTTCTTACAACGTGGCGTTTGGCCAGACCCCTGGATTGTGGGGCAAATGTAATGAAAAATAAATGAAGAAGCCTACGCTATAAAAGCTAAATCGCTATTTGCGGCGCTTGCTCTTCTTTGCCTCCAGCATGAGCTTCTTTGCCTCCAACCGTTTCTTGGTTTTTTTTGAGCCCGCTCGCTGCCCGGTTATCCAGCTTCCTCTTTTTGCCATGGGATAATGTTAATAATTTAATATTGTGTTCTGATATGCCCATTGTATCAGATATCCATCATATAGTGAAGCCCTCTGTATCTTAGAATCTTAGAGCTTAGAGGATGCTGTGGATGGGCCACGTGATGATCTCCAAGATTTTAAGCAAGAACGGGCGCGTGATCCAATCTTCTTTAGTGAGCAACCGCGATACGGATATATCGTTCATAAATTGTTGTTTAAGGGCGGCAATAAAAAGCGGGTCGGAACTTCTTAGATTGCCCTCGAAGTTGAGGAGGAGGCTGAGGTTATCGATGTTTGCGCTTCCTATGCTTCCCCATGTGTCATCCGCCACCCCCGTCTTCGCGTGCAGGATGACGTTTTTATCGTAGATATATATTTTGATCCCCGCGTTGAGCGCCAGGAGAAAATAGGATCCCGCGGCGATATCTGCGATCCGGACGTCGGACGATCCTGGCACAAGGATCCGTACGTCGACACCGCGCCGCGCCGCCCGGATAAGCGATGTGAATATGATGATGCTCGGCACAAAATAGGGAGTGGTGAGATAGATATAGCTTTTCGCCTTGTTAATGGTCTTTCTGAAGTCGTGATAGATATATCGTCCGCGAAATTGTGGCGAATTGAGAAGGAACGAGAAATCCTCGCCCTTTTCAAACAGCGGCTTGTATTGAGAGAATTTATAGCGGGAGGGAGTGGCCCACATGCGATCGAATCCCGCTTGTATCTCGGAGACGACATGGCCGGTCAGCCGCACGTTCGAATCTCGCCAATCCTTCATTGAGTCCTCAATCCCCACGCCGCCGATATGCGCCACACTCCTATCGACGAGCAGTATCTTTCGGTGGTCGCGCAGGAACCAGGAGGAAAAGTTTCTGATACGCCACGGGTTGATGCGGTTGAAAAAGACAACGTCGATGCCCGCCGCCCTGAGCGAGTCGCCGACGTTGGAATTTAAAAATCCAAAACTGCCGACCGCGTCACAGGTGATCCGTATCCTGACCCCCTCGCTGCTTTTTCTTTTTAGTAGTTCAAAAAAACGCCCGCCTATGGCGTCGTTGCCAAAGATAAATTGTTCGATGTCTATGGATTCCCGTGCGGCGCTGCAATCCGCGTACATCGCCTCCCACGCATCCGCGGAGCGGGTATAGAACTTCCAGGTTGTAGGGGACATAGGGAGCATTTAGCGCAAACGTGCATCGATATAGTACCATGTCCCTCTTGCCTCGTCAGCTCCGGATCGTAGCAAGCTGTTCGAATCTCGCGGAAAAACGATGTGGCTATATTTGATATAATTTGTGGTCTGGTTTATTCTGATTGCGGTGTAAAAAACTGGAGCAAGGAGGATCATTGTACATCATCCTTAAGAATGAGTGCAAATTATATGATGCGACGTCCTGCAAGCTTCAAACGTCAGTGGTTGTCGCGGCAGGTCGTCATGAGGTCGAACGTATCAACAATCCTCATGGGAAAGAAGGTACGCCTTGGCTGGTTCTCAAAGGTACCATGATCGGCGCGGCAGAGACATGGTGGAAAATGCAGGAGCGCAGGCGGAGAATCGAAATTGAAGACTTAAACGGCAAAGCATAGCTTTGCCGTTTCCTTTCTATTTTCTCGCCTAAAAACATCAACATGTGCTGCCGGTCTTAGGTGAGAGGGCAGATGGCGATGATATGCTATCTGCCCGTTATTGGGCGTGGGTGTCGCGGAGGCAAAGCGTTCGCGCCATGTTCACGATATCACGGACCGAAGAATCGTTCCTTATGGCTGCATTGATCTTTCGATAGCTGTAGAGCGCGGTTGTGTTGTCCTGGCTAAAGTGTTGTGCGATCGTCGAAAGCGACCACCCACCGATCTCACGGAGGAGATAAGTGGCAATCTGGCGCGGGAAGACGATGGCTTTTGTGTTGCTTTCTTTGTAGATATCGTCCGGCTCGACCGTGAGAAGCATTGCGACCACCTCGAGTATTCGAGGAAGCGGAACGTTCGGTTTCCTGACGATGATGAGGCGGTCTCCTGGCATGTTCGGATATAGTGCCCGAACGATCTTGATGCTTGCTATGAGAGGATCGCCGCGATGGAACGCATCGTGTATCTTTTTCCAGCCGTACATGACCGTCGTGTGGTGCTGTCCGACGATGCGACCTATCCAGGGAAAGGAGGGTTTGATCTCCTCCTTTATGAGATAGATGGCCACCCATCGGGCGCGAACAGCATGTTCGCTGTGCGCGTGCGATCGGATCTCTTCGGGGTTGATGTGAAAAATCGAGCCCGCAGCGTTCAGTATCTGTATTGCCCTGAATTCGCTCCGTAACGAGAGGTGCTTGAATTGTAGGGCACCATCCAGTTCTTCGTCGAACATGTGCGTCTCCTTTCTGGCCTACTTATACCACGGAGAAAATAAAGCGTAAAGGACGATTTGCTAAGTCATATGAGTCCGCTCGTAACGATTTTGCCCGAAATTTGAGCTGATTTACCCCTACATAGGGTAGTCGTTTCTCTCGGCAAGCAGGGAGTGGAAGCCATCTTCGGGGACGCGGGGCAGTACCAAGCGGTGTTGCGCCGCCTGCGGGAGATCGAACGTTCCTTGCCGCTCATCGCCCACGCTATGATGATCTCTCAGTTCAAAGTGTGCCTTACGCTTGCGATACGGAAACGGGACGATCTGAAACTTGAACGGTGGTTGCAAGGCTACGACTTGAAGTACGCGCTGATGGGGCGGCACGGCCAAAATCCCGAACTCGTGCCGGATGCGTTTTTCATCCTTCAATACAACGAGTACGAATATCCGGTTTTCCTTGAGGTTGACCGAGGCACGATGACGGAAGAACGGTTCGTGAGCAAGCTGAAGCTCTATTGGCGATGGTGGCGGGAGGAACGGATCAAGGATACGTTGGGATTCACCCATTTCAGGGTGATCACCGTAACGCCAAACGAGACGCGGAGCGAGAATCTAAGAATCGCCTCGAAAGAGGCCAACACCGACAAGAAGGGCAGCAATATGTTTCTGTTTGCGGCGGATAAAAATTATTCCATTTCCAAGCCGGAGGCGATTTTCGAGCCGATATGGAAGTCGCCGAAGGACGATCTGCCGAAAACGATTTTATAGCGGTTTCTTGCCCTTGCCCCCAGCCGCCCGTGCGCGGGCAAGAGAGCGATCTAACTCCCTAAATCAATTCACCGATTATTTTGGCTGGGAGAAGATGTCTTAGTAATCATCCCTTCCCTATGTTTCTGAACGAGTTTGACGAGATGGCTTTGTAAATATATTATCTATCGCCGACTCTTACGGCAGGGTGGCTATCACCCTTTTCAATGGGAAAAGGGAGGTGGTTAGTTCTTTTCTTGGTGCCACCCTTTTCCCTGCCACATAAAAATAAAAAATAGCCCGCCGTATGGTGGGTTATTTTTTTGCCTCTGTTTCTTGGATTTTCTCAACTCTATGTTTCCCGTAAAAATAAGATGCGATTAGAGTCGTGATTGGCACGGCCAAAATAATACCAATGCTTCCAACCATCGTTCGCACGATTTCTTCGGCGATAGGTTCACCGTTTAAGGCGAACCATAACGGAACGCCGTTTTGGAACGCGACGAGGTAGAGAATAATCGGGAGCGATATTCCCGCATAAGCGAGGAATAAAGTATTGATGAGCGAAGCGATATGTTCGCGGCCAATGGACATGGCACGGCGGTAAAGTTCTTTGGCATCAAGATTCGGATTAGCATCTTTTAGCTCATAGACGGTGGCCGCCTGTCCGATTGTTACGTCATCGAGAACGCCGAGCGATCCGATGATGATGCCGCCGAGCAGAAGCCCGCGAAGATTCAGGGCTATGCTTGTTCCTAACTCTAAATAGAACGATTGGTCGGTCGCAAGGCCGATGAGCTTCGCCATCGAAACAAACCAGATAGCGAGAAGCGCGGAAATGGTAAGTGTGATGAGCGTACCGCATAAGGCGATTGTCGTTCGTTTATTAAAGCCGTGTGCGAGATACAGGGAAACAAGCGCGATAGCCGCCGCTCCTATCAGACAAATAGTGAGCGGATCATGCCCAGCCAATATCTGCGGTACGACGAACCCGACGAGCACGCCGACGCTCATCGCTAAGCCGATGAGCGAAGTGAAGCCGCGAATTCTGCCGAAGGCGACAGCAACGATGATAAAAAGCAGGATGGCGAAAAAGAGCGCGGGAAGGCGGTAGCGGTCGGTGATGTAATATGGCTCGTTCCCCGCGCCTTCGAGAGTATCTTTTGCGAGCAACACTTTTTCTCCGGGTTGAATCAGAAGATAGTTATTAGACGTTGAACTGCTGACTGCATGACTTAGAACGGTCGTCGTCTGGCCTTTCAGATCGCCAGTCAAAAACTGGACGACAATATTTTGAGTTAGATAGATCGTACTCGTGTCGTTCTGAACCGAAACGACCTGCCCCAAGCTTAATCCGTTGCTCGGAAATTTCTCGGCAAGGTACGCCTCAAAATTCGTTTCTCCGTAGTGATAGAAAAGGCCAAATCCGATAATGACAATAAAGGCGAGCGCGATTTCAAAATATACTCTCTTACGTTTTTTAATATGTAGCACGATTTTCTTCATAATCTGTTTTATAACGGAGCGTTCTTATAATGCTCTATCTTTGCTACATCGCTCTTTTTGGCGCACGTTTTGCAGATGCCATAGAACTCTAGCGTATGCTGTTGGATTTCCGCAAAATGCTTTGAGTTTTTGAGGATGGTGGATTGGATCGCTTCAACGCCGCAACGTTCCACATCTTCAATTCTACCGCAACGGAGGCAGACGAGGTGATGATGTTCGGCTATATTCGCAAGTTCGTAGTGGGCGTGGTTGTGGCGGAGATCAATCTGTTTAATGACACCCTTTTCTTTCAACAATTTGAGTGTCCGATAGACCGTGGCTTGATCGGTATCCGAGGGGAGTGTCTCGATAATCTCCTGCGCACTCATCGGGTTCCTAGTCTTTCCAAAGATATCGAGGATCGCAAGACGGGAAGGCGTTGCCTTGTGGCCGCCTTTCCTCAAAACTTCGCGGAAGTTATCTCGTTTCGGCATTTCTTCATTATATCTAAATGCGAATTACTTGCAACTAATTTGACGCTAGTTCTGCCGCTGTTATGCTTTTTGTATGAGAATCGCTTTCGTTGGAAAAGGAGGATCAGGCAAGACAACACTTTCCGCCCTTTTCGCAGAACATATCAACAAGAAGTATCCGGTGCTGGCGATAGACGCCGATTTGAATATGCACCTCGGCTCTCTTTTGGGCTTTGAGGCCGCATTGCCCGTTGAAAAGCATATCTCGCATCCTGCGGCGGTCAGTGTCATAAAGAAATACCTCAAGGGCAAAAATGGACGTATTAAAGAATCCGCCCATTTCAGAAAGACGACACCGCCGACGGCCGATTCCGGTTTTATCTTCTTAACGGATTCAGAAAACCCAATCTTTCAAGAGTTCGGCGTTGGCGATGGGAAAATGCGGATGTTGGCGGTGGGCACTTACGATACCGAGGAGATCGGCGCGAGCTGTTATCACAACAATCTTGCCATTCTCGAAAACATCCTCTCTCATCTCATTGATACGGAAGGCGTTGTCGTCGCCGACATGGTAGCGGGCGTGGATGCCTTCGCCAACACGCTCCATGCCCAGTTTGATATGCTCGTGCTTACGGTTGAGCCGACGAAGCGCGGTGTCGAGGTGTTCGCGCAATATAAAGAACTTGCGGAGGGCGCGGGCGTATACGATTCGCTTTTCGTCGTCGGCAACAAGGTGAGGTCGGATACGGATATTGAGTTCCTGCGAAAGAACATCCCGTCGGATAAGCTCCTCGGATTTTTCAGAGAATCGGATTATCTGCGGCGCAAAGACCAAGAAGGCGGCGCATTGGACGCCGATGAGCTTGAAGCGGAAAACAAGAGGCTCCTCCAAGTCATCGATAAAAAACTTTTTTCGGTAACACCGGACTATCAGGCGCGGCTTCAAAAACTATTTGAACTTCATCGTAAGTACGTCGCTCAAGCATCAATCACTGAACGTTTCGGCGATCTTACGGATCAGATTGACCCAACTTTTAATATAAGCCTTTTTATCGAGAATCATGGAAGCAAAGCTAAAAAAGAATAACGTTTTTAGTGGGACGAATGCCGTCAGGGATTTTCTAAATCCCGACAACAACCCTCACATCCCACTTGTCGAGCTACCCGCGCACCTTAATCCTTTTACAAAGGACAATGTTCGCATTTTTGCGAAGCTGATGAACATGGTTCCGCTTATGAACGTGAAATCATTGCCCGCTCTTAATATGCTCATTGAGGCGAAAGAGGCCGGAAAGCTCGAAAGCGTCCATTCTCTTATTGAAAACTCGTCAGGGAACACTGTTTTTTCTTTGGCGACGATTGCCCGTCTTTTTGGTATCGAGCATACGAAAGCCATCGTGTCGCATGAGGTAACGTGGGGCAAGCTTCAACTTCTGCAACTGCTTGGCACTGAAATAATGGTGAATGAGGAGCCGATCTGTCCCGATCCGAGCGACAAGACGAGTGGCATCCATAAGGCAAAGAAAATCGGTAAGAAAAAGGGTTGGTACAACCCCGGACAATATGACAACGAAGCGAATCCTCGCGCCCACGAGAAGTGGACGGGTGCTCAAATCTGGGAGCAAACCGAAGGAAAGATAACGGTATTTTGCGTTGGACTGGGCACGACCGGAACGATGTTCGGCGCGGGCGGATACTTAAAGAAATGTTCGGCCAGTCTTGCAACGGTGGGGGTCGCTCGGCTTCCGAACAATCCCGTGCCCGGCGTGCGTACTCCTAATCTCTTGCGCGAAATCACATTCGACTGGAAGGGCGCAACGGATTATGTAGAAGAAGTTGGCACGAAAGAGTCCTTTGAGAAAAGCTTGGAACTTTGCCGCGCCGGAATCATGGCGGGGGCAAGCTCCGGCTTCGCACTCGCTGGGCTTTTGAATTTCCTCTCCAAGCTCAAAGAAAACGGCGAGTTAGATAAGTTGCGGAATAGCGATGGAGAAATTGTTGCCGTTTTCATCTGTCCAGACAGCCCTTTGCCGTATCTCAACGAGTATTTTGAATATCTTGATGCCAGCCATTTCCCGAAGATAGAGAATGAGGGATTGTTGATAAACAGGCCGGACAAAAACAAAAAGAAGGCTGATCGGCCAGTCGCCATAGAATCCAATCGTTTTGAACTCGACATAGACGAAGCGTATGAAACGATCTACCCACTTTCGGCTCAAGAGACGTGGCGGCGGCTTACCGAAGGCAAGGAAGTTCCGATTCGTGCCGACGTTGAGATTATTGATATTAGAAGTCGCGGAGAATTTTTGCACTTCCACCTGCCCAACTCGCGGCAGATAGAATCCTATAAGATTGTCGAGAATCTGCCTAAGTTTTCCCGCGAGTGGAGAAAGCGCAAAGTCATATTATTCTGTCCAATGGGTGTCCGTACAAAAATTCTCGCAGAGGTTTTACGAAAGAAAGGAATTGAGGCTTATAGCGTGCGCGGTGGCCTTACTGAATGGTCGGCGAAAAATCTTCCACGCTGGAGACCTGATATCTGTAAAATATAAATCGCGAAAAATTTTTGCTCGCGGCCATGCGGCCGTGAGCTATTTTATTCAATTTTAATCACCCCCCCAACGAGCCACAACAAAAGACGGACGGGAGAGAAGGCCGAGGACAATGAACGGAGCGGAAGCCAGCAGGCTGTAGCGGAGTGAAGTCGGCATTGGATTTCAGATCGCGGCGATGCGTGAAAGCCAATGATAATGGGGCGATTTTGAGATAGGAGGGTAGTCACTCTGAAAAGAGCTAGTGACTACCTGAATGAAGGGGTAAACGACTACCCTATGTAGGGGTAAAGCTCACGGATTTTCGGTAAAAAACGTTCGACTAGGAGCGTGGAGATGAGCAGCTATAAAACTTAGGTCAGTTTCCCATAAAGACCAGATAAAATTCATTCTCACCAACCCTTTTTACTACGGCCATTTCCGCTACGGCGGCGAGATATATGAGGGCAGGCACACGCCGCTTATCAGCAAGGCATTGTTCGACAAGGTGCAGGTCGTGATCGAGAGGCGAGGGCATCCACAGAAGACGGACAAGGAACCGAAGCCGCTGTGCGGCCTGCTCCGGTGCGGCGAGTGCGGGTGCATGATTACCGCCGAAGAACAGAAAGGCCACACCTATTATCG
>Ga0181520_10005253_pt1 | contig 20799 bp, 20 predicted proteins | sample PEATcosm2014_Bin_29_FD_132451 | JGI IMG/M metagenome (GOLD analysis project Ga0181520, IMG submission 132451) | Peatland microbial communities from MTU Mesocosm Facility, Houghton, MI, USA - PEATcosm2014_Bin02_30_metaG | ecosystem: Environmental > Terrestrial > Soil > Wetlands > Peat | place... | reverse complement strand
GCCGGCTTGGGCGCGGTGAAGGTGATGACCGCGTCGGCGGGGAAGACGGGGGTGGGTGGGGTGGGGGCGGTCAAATCAGCAGGCCAGCCGGAGGGCAGATCGACGGCAAGGATTGGCGCGGGGCTGGCCTTGAGCCACTCGAGCGCGGCAGCGGCCATGCCCCTGAGCGGCGGCTTGAAGCCGGTGCCAACGACGGCGTCGAGAATCAGATCGGCATGGAGCGCGGCGGTGTGCAGCGAGAGATCTTCGGGGCTTTCGAGGATGTGGACGATCCCATGGGGCGGGCTGGTCAGCTGGCGCCACGCAGCGGCCGCGTCGCCAGTGAGGCCTTCCGGCGCGCCCAGCAGCAGCGTGGTGACCTCAAGGCCGGCGGAGGCGAGCAACTGCGCGGCCATCATTCCGTCGCCGCCATTGTTGCCCCGGCCGCAGAGGACCGTTATGCGTTGCGCGCGGGGAAAGTGGCGGCGCGCAAAGGCTGCCACCGCGGCTGCCGCAGCCCGCATCAGCTCGAGCGAGGGCACGCCGAAGCGCTCGGTGGTTGCGCGGTCGCAAGATTGCATCTCGTCGGCGGAAAGAACCTGCATGGGAACCATGGTAGACGATCCGGGAGCGTGATGCTGAAGAACGGCAAGAATCCCATCCAGCGCTAGCGCAGCCGCGTCTTTTTGTTATGCTGCATTCACAGCCTCATGGTAGAGTGAGGGGCAGTCGAGGAGCATGGATGAAGCACCGCAACTTTGCCCACTTCGCAGGGATCATCGCCACGCGGCCTATTGCTCTGCTCAGCCTGATTTTGATGACCGGCGCGTGTTTTGCGCAGAGCGGCAAGCCAGCCGCGCCGCCGGCACAGGCTGCTGCTTCAGCGCTGTTGCTCAGTGACATACACTTCGAGCCATTCTGGGATCCGGCCAAGCTTCCGCAGCTTATAGCGGCGCCGGTGAGCGGCTGGGAGGCGATTCTGTCCGCCGCGCCCTCAGCGGATCAGGCGCAGCGCTTTGCCGCCTTGCAGCAGGGCTGCCATGCGCGCGGCGCGGATACATCGTACGCGCTGTATGACTCCAGTTTGAAGGCCATGCGCTCGCGCGCCGCCGGGGCAAGCTTCGTGACCGTCAGCGGCGATTTAATCTCTCATGCCTTCGATTGCAAGTTCAAAGCTCTTGCGCCTAACTCCACGCCGGAAGAATACAGGGCCTTTGTGGAAAAGACTTTGGATTATGTGATTGATGAGTTATATCAATCGTTTCCCAATACGCCCGTGTACATTGCGATGGGCAACAACGACTCTGATTGCGGCGATTACCGGCTTGACGCGGGCGGCGAGTTTTTGGCGGCGATAGGCAAAGAAGTTACCAAGAACTTTGCGCCCAAAGAACGCCAGGCGGCGGAGGCCAGTTTTTCGGCGGGAGGTTATTACAGCGTCTTGCTGCCCGCGGCGATCCGGAATGCGCGTTTGCTGGTGCTGGATGATATTTTCATGTCAAAGAATTATGCGACCTGTTCCGGCAAGCCGGATGCAAGCGCCGCCGATGCGCAGGTTACCTGGCTGCGTCAGCAGTTAGCCGAAGCCCGCGCCGCCGGGCAGAAGGTATGGGTGATGGGCCACATTCCGCCGGGAGTCGATTTGCATGCTACGGTGAGCAAGAGGGTGGATGTTTGCGGCGGGCAAGAGCCAAAGATGTTTTTATCTTCAGAGAAACTCGCCGACGCGCTGACGGACTCGGCCGATGTGGTGGAGCTAGCCGTCTTTGCGCACACGCACATGGATGAGATGAAGCTGCTGAAGGGCGAGGCGCAGCCAGCCGCGCCGGATCAACCCGAGCGTGCGGGCAGAAACGGTAGCGCAGAAACAAACGCGGTTGCGGTCAAGATGGCGCCGTCGATCTCGCCGATCAACGGCAATCATCCATCCTTCACTGTGGCGCAAGTGGATCCGTCCAGCGCGGCGCTACGCGATTATCAGGTTTTCACGGCCTCCAATCCGAGCGGCGAGGCAATTGCATGGACGGAAGAATACGACTTTGACAGAAGTTATCATCAAGCGGAATTCAACTCATCCACCGTCAGCCGGCTGATTGCAGAATTCGAGTCCGACCCCGGCGCGAAGTCGGAGGTTAGCCAAAGTTATCTACAGGATTTTTCCGCGGGCTCGAGCTCGCCGCTGCTGCAGATCTTCTGGCCTGAGTATGTTTGTTCCCTGTCGAATCACACCCGGCAATCCTTCAGGGATTGCCTCTGTCCGGCAGCGCGCTGAGAGCGTTGCAGTCCAATTGGGCGGGCTGTTTGCGCCCGGCAAAAACCGATGAGCAGACAGCCATCGAGGCTACGGCAACATTGGCGACGACCACGGGGTATGCGTGAATGATCGCGCCATAAATGATCCAGAGCATGGCCGCGGCCGCTTGCACACGGCGCAGCGCATTTGGCCGCTTGAAGAGGTACGAACTGGCGAAGGCAGCGGTGGCAACCCAGCCAATCCAATCGAGCCTCATGCGACCACCGCCATTTCGTCGTGCGATTTGGCGCTGCTGATGATGAGCGAGTCGGTGCGCACTTTGTCCCACTCTTGCAGCATGAGGCCATGGGCTTCAAAGAGAGCGCGGATACGGATTGAATCCCAGCCGTGGATCTCCTCGAGAATTGGAATCAGCACGCTGAGCGCATCTTCGCTGAGGATGGTGCGCTCGGCGATAGGGGTGATGTAAGGGTTCTCGGAGACGGCGATGGTGAGTCCTGAGAGGCGATTGACGTGGAGCATGACGTGCACGTCGGAGCTGCCGTCGCCCACATAGACGATGCGGTCGTGACCGACGCCGAGCCGATTGCGCAACTCTTCGACGACGACGACCTTGCCGTAGCCGGCGGGGACGCGGACGATGGATTCAATTTCGCCGCTGGCGGCGTAGCGAAAACGCGTGCCGAAGATGCGGTCGGCGGGCACAATGCCCTCGAGCGCGGATTGAATGACCTCTTCGGGCGCGGCGGAAACCACGTAAAAAGAGAAATGGCTGCCGTCGAGGTTCTCGACCATATCCAGAAGCAGGCGGATGTTTTTCTTCAAGCGGATGCGCTTGCCGACCTCGATGAGGTGCTCGCGGCGGACGCGGCGGAACTCCGGATCGTGCAGCAAAAGGTAGGCCAGTTCACCACCCTGCTGCACCATATGAATGTGGGAGAGCCCTGCAATCCGTTCTTCAAAACCGATCAAACCTAGCAGATCGCTGAGCACAATTCCTGAATCGTTGAAGCTCAATGTCTGATCAAAATCGCTGATCAGCAGGTAATCCTTGGTGATTCGTACCGTTTCATGTTCCATCGACACTCCTCCTATCGCAATCTTTCGATCGGGTTGGGGGTGTGAGATTAAAGAATGGGCGAAGACGATGAGAGCGCGTAAACCGGCGTGCACAACCGGAATCTGTCTGACCTCAGTATACCAAAATCGAAAATTGAGGAGATAAGGACTCTGTAAAAATCGACGCGCTTGCGGAGGATGGCTGCCGCAATTTTATTTCCTTAGCGGGGTTTGGTCCCGAGGGCGAGCAGCGATTGGAAGTGCGGCGTCTCCGGCTCTTTGTGGACCACCGAAGATTGCAACTGCATGAAGCCGGCCTGTTGAAGCATGGATTCCAATTCGGATTCGCTGAAACCAAGCCACTCGTCGGCGTAGATCTCGCGAGCCTCCTCGAAGCGGTGCTTGACGAGGTCGAGGATGACGACACGGCCACCGGGCGAGAGAATGCGGAAGGCCTCTTGCAGCGCGCGCCGCGGGTGCAGGGCGTGGTGCAGTGATTGCGAGAAGAAGACCAGATCGACGGCGCGGTCGTCGATGGGCAGCGACTCCATATCGCCGAGGCGGAAATCGGCGTTCCGCACGCCGTGGCGCAGAGCAAGATCGCGGCTGACTTCGATCATCCTGGCCGAGGAATCCACGGCGATGACCTGCTTGGCGGACTGCGAGAGCAAGAGAGCGAAGCTCCCCTCTCCGCAGCCCAGATCGGCGACAACCATGGGCGGCATCAGGCGCAACAGCGCTTCGGCCATGGCCTTCCAACTGCGTCCGGGAACGTAATCCTTGCCGAGGCGGCCGGCGACCGAATCGAAAAAGGCGCGCATCTTGTCCTGGCGTTTCTGGACTGTATGGCGCATCGCCTGGCTGTCGGCCTCCGATTCGGGAATTTGCTGACGAGCTTCGGCTAGGATGCCGGCGAGAGTGGCATGGGAGGCGGTGAGTTTGTAGAGGCTGCTCTTGCCGGTGCGCCGATCTTCGACCAGCCCCGCCAGGCGCAGTTGAGCCAGATGAGTCGAGATGGTGCTTTGTCCCATGGATAGAATCTCTTGCAGTTCGGCGACGGAGAGCTCTTCGGCCGCCAGCAGGAGCAGGATGCGGAGGCGATTGGGGTCGGCGAGGACGCGAAGAATTTTTATGATTGACGTCATAGGCGGACTCTGTTACATATCAATATATCACGATGTGACGATGTGATGAAAAAGTGAACGAGTGAAACAGTGAACGAGTGAAAAAGTGAACCTGTTCAGTTCGCTCGGAATTTCCCAAGGAGAATCGAAATGGCAGCTACAACATTGGAAATCAACGCGGCGTACAAGGTCGCCGATCTGTCTTTGGCCGAGTGGGGCCGCAAGGAGATTACCATCGCCGAGCAGGAGATGCCGGGACTGGTGTCGATCCGCAACAAGTACGCGGCGGCGAAGCCCCTGGCTGGCGTGCGCATCACCGGCTCGCTGCACATGACGATTCAGACGGCGGTGCTGATTGAGACGCTGGTGAGTTTGGGCGCGGAGGTGCGCTGGGCTAGCTGCAATATCTTCTCGACGCAGGACCACGCGGCGGCGGCGATTGCGGCGACGGGGGTGCCGGTTTTTGCATGGAAGGGCGAGTCGCTGGAAGATTACTGGGATTGCACGCTGGCGGCGCTCACGCACAAGGGCGGCAAGGGGCCGGAGCTGGTTGTCGATGACGGCGGCGATGTGACGCTGCTGATTCATAAAGGCTACGAGTTGGAGAACGGCGACATGTGGGTGCATGGACCGGCGGAGAGCCATGAAGAGCAAGTGATCAAGGATCTGCTGAAGCGGGTTTATGCTGACGATCCCAAGCACTGGCACAAGGTTGTGGCGGAGTGGCGCGGGGTGAGCGAGGAGACGACGACCGGCGTGCATCGGCTCTACAAGATGATGGAGCAGGGCAAGCTGCTGGTGCCGGCGATCAATGTGAATGACTCGGTGACCAAGTCGAAGTTCGATAACTTGTACGGCTGCCGCGAGTCGCTGGCCGACGGCATCAAGCGGGCGACCGACGTGATGGTGGCCGGCAAGGTCGCGGTGATCTGCGGCTACGGCGACGTGGGCAAGGGCTGTTCGCACTCGCTGCGCGGCATGGGCGCGCGTTGCATCGTAACCGAGGTTGACCCAATCAATGCGCTGCAAGCGGCGATGGAGGGCTTCGAGGTGACCACCGTCGAAGAGACGCTGGGCCGCGGCGACATCTATGTCACCACCACCGGCAACGTGGACATCATCACCCTCGACCACATGAAGAAGATGAAGGACCAGGCGATTGTCTGCAACATAGGGCACTTCGACAACGAGATTCAGATGGACAGGCTGAATGCGGAACCCGGCGTGACCAAGCTGAACATCAAGCCGCAGGTGGATTTTTATACCTTCCTGGACGGCCATGGGATTTTCATTCTCGCCGAAGGGCGGCTGGTGAATCTGGGCTGCGCGACCGGCCATCCGAGCTTTGTGATGAGTAACAGCTTTGCCAATCAGACGCTGGCGCAGCTGGACCTTTGGGCTAACAAAGACACTTATAAAGTGGGTGTTTACGTGCTGCCCAAAAAGCTGGACGAAGAGGTGGCGCGACTGCATCTGGAGAAGATCGGCGTCAAGCTGACGACGCTGACCAAGCGCCAGGCGGATTATCTAGGCGTGCCGGTGGAAGGGCCGTACAAGGCGGAGAACTATCGGTATTAGTTTTCAGTTTTCAGTTTTCAGTTTTCAGTTTTCAGTTTTCAGTTTTCAGTTTTCAGTTTTCAGTTGTCAGTTGACAGTTGTCAGTTGTCAGTTCACGGTGGTCAGTTTGGTTTCCCAGGTCCGAAAGTCCGGACCTGGGGCACCTGGTGGTGCGCGCCATGAGGTGGGATCTTGCAACTCAAATCGATGAAAGGTAAGATTGTCTTACTATGCAGACGCGGGTTTCCACCAAAGGTCAAGTCGTGTTGCCGGGGCCGCTTCGCCGCAAGCTGGGCATTCGTTCGGGCGATCGGCTCGATATTTCCCTCGAGCGCGACGGCATTTTGCTCAAGCAAGCCGGCAAGCCGAAGTACGAAGCGCGCATCGTGAAGGACCCAGTAACCGGGTTCATCGCCCTCGACCTTGGGCCTGATGCGCCGATTTTGACCAGTGAGATGGTCAGAGAGCTGCTTGTCGATTTTCCATGAAATATCTCCTGGATGTGAATGCGCTCATCGCTTTTGGAATAACGCGGCACCAGCACTATCAGCGTGTTGTGGATTGGATATGGTCGCAGCGCGGTTCTGCGTTCTTGACTACCTCCGTTACGGAGATCGGTTTTGTTCGTGTGGTTGCGAGTGTGGCTATGTATGACCTGAATGTCTTGCAGGCCAAGAGACTTCTTCTTGGAATGAAAGAAAATGCAGTACTGCCGCTGATCTTTCTTGCTGACACCAATGACATATCGTTGCTTCCGGAGTGGGTGAAAGGCCCAAAGCAGGTTACGGACGGCCATCTGCTACAACTGGCGAAAGCCCATGACGCGGAATTAGCCACGCTGGATGCAGGGATTCCCGGCGCTTATCTAATTCCGTAAGGATCGACGCATGACTTTATCGCATAGTTTTTCTTTCGAGCTGTTTCCGCCGCGCACGGCGGAGGGTGTGGGCAAGCTGCCGGCTGTGATTGAGCAGTTGGCAGCCGTGCGGCCTAACTTCTTTTCGATCACTTACGGCGCGGGCGGGTCAACGCAGGACGGAACCTATGAGACGATGATGGCGGTGGTCAAGCATGCCGGCGTGGAGGCTGCGCCGCATTTGACTTGCGTGGGTTCGACGCGGGCGGCGATTGCGGAGTTGCTGAACCGCTACCGTGAGGCGGGCGTGCGGCGGATTGTGGCGCTGCGCGGCGACCTGCCGGCGACGGCGATGAGCTCTGCCGCGCCTGGAGATTTCCGTTACGCGAACGAGCTGGTCAGCTTTATCCGCGCGGAGCATGGCGGCGCCTTCCGCATCGAGGTGGCTGCGTACCCGGAGATGCATCCGCAGGCGACGAGCCCCGGCGCGGACTTTGAGAACTTCCGGCGCAAGGTGGAGGCTGGCGCGGACGGCGCGCTGACCCAACTTTTTTATAATGCCGACGCCTACATCGACTTCATGGAGCGCTGCGCGAAGGCCGGGATTACGATTCCTGTGACGCCGGGAATTATGCCGATCACCAACTACGCCAACAATCTGCGCTTCTGCACCAACTGCGGCGCCGACCTGCCGCGCTGGCTGCGGCTGCGGCTGGAGGAGTTGCAGGACGACAAGGCTGCGCTAGTGGAGTTTGGGCTGGAGGTGGTTGCGCGGCTGTGCGAGACGCTGCTCAAGAACGGCGCGCCGGGGCTGCACTTCTACACCGGCAACCAGGCTGGGCCTACGCTGAATCTTTGGAAGAGGCTGGGGCTGTCAGGGGCGGAATAGGTTCGTGGATTCCCAGGTCCGAAGATCCGGACTTGGGCACCCGGCGTCTACGGCGCGATGCGATGGACTCACCAGACATTACGGAAGATTAATGGATCAACATTTTTTTATCTTGAGGCTTGGGCGGGGGTCGATAGCAGCAGAGTGGACCGAATCGTTTGTGTCCCTCTGGAGGCACCCATGCGTCTTCGCCTGGCATGCGCACTACTGATCCTAGTTGGCATTTCCGGTTGCGGCAATCAATCGGCGAGCACATCCAACCCAACACCTACAGCCGTTACCCACACCTACAACGGCACTGCTTCCGTGGGTGACTTCCTGACCATTGTCATCAACTCCACGGCATCGACGATCACGTATACGAATCTATCCAACGGCGACACGGGAACGCTCAGTTACACGACAAACGCGGATGGCAGCTATGCGATTACCGACCCGAACGGCAATCTGATCTCCGCCTATGAAGTGCCGGGCTATGCGCTGTTGATTCAGTCGGCCAAATCCGGACCTGACCACAACACACCGGCATTGATTACAGCGGTCGAGAGCGGTCCGATTACGCTTGGCACCTTTGCCAACCACAGCTACAACTACATCAACTTCCGAACTTCGTACGGCGGCCTTTCCATCGGTTCGGTGACGTTGGGAGCGACCACCGCGCAGACCACCACTTACTGGCCCTACGGAAATCTCGATTCTGCAGACACCGGCAGTGCATTTGAGGGCAGTACGATGGATTTGAGCGGGTTGGTGGAGTCCGCGTCTGGAACGTATATTTCCGGGTCAATCCCGGGCGCCGGAAACGGCAGCGAAACCATCTTCGGCACGGCGGGCGGCTTTTTCATCGTGGATACGGGCGCCGGATCGATCATCGGCTTGCCAAAGGCATCGAGTCCGGCCTTCGATCCTTCGGTAGCGGGAACCTACAATGGCATCTTCTATGAGAAGCTCAATGCCAACAATTCCGGGAGCACGGAGACGGGCACGCCTTTGACCGGCAAGGCAACGGTTGTGATTTCCTCCGGAGGCAACATCACGGTTACGGATTCCAATAACAACACATTCATCAATGCGGCGCTGACTCCGGTGGCCAGTTCCAGCAACTTGTATGGCAGCGCCGGGCAACTGACCGATCCATGCTATGGATTGTTTACCTTCCACACGGTGACTTCGACCTACGAGCATGATGTCTTTGTAACTTTCGTAGGCAACTCGGTGGTCTTTTCCAAGTTCAGCGTCAACTTGCCCTGGAATGGAAATACAGGCACCTATACCTATTGGTACGGCGTGGGGCTTAAATAGAAAAGCAATCCATTGTCCACCGGCCTGGGAAGCCAGCCTGCTGCGATGTTAGCGGCAGTCTGGCTTCTCTTCTCTATGATTATCGGAGCTGGAAACGCTGGTAGAGCCGCCAACTCAGGCCGGGCCTAGGCTGAATCTTTGGAAGAGGCTGGGGCTGTCAGGGGCGGAATAGGTTCGTGGATTCCCAGGTCCGAAGATCCGGACCTGGGGCACACGCGGTGGGGGCTTGCGCGCCATGAGGTTCGTCGTGTTCCGTTCTTGCACTAAGTTTGTGAAAGAATGGGGCGCCTGGAACTCGCTTGGAAAGATCGATCCGCATCTGTTCTCAATTACAAAAGTTAATTTATTCACAATGACTTGATCCAATCGAAGTTCCACGCGCCGATGAGATGCCTGTGGGTACAGTTGCTTGTATCTGCCGGAGGTATCGATGGACCGTCGTCTGGCTGGACTGGCCCTGTTATTGGCGGCACTTGCGGGTTATTTGTATTGTCCGATGCTCGTAACACTCTGCGCACCGGCCTCTTCTTTTCCTCAAGATAGAGGGTGTGCGAAGCCGCGCGCTGAAGTGGATATGCCGCGGAGGATGGGCGAGGCCAGTGAGCGCGGCGCAGGCCTGCTGCGAATTTCAGGCTTCCATCCGCGCAGGAAGAGCGCCGCAATTTTTTCATCGCAGCCGGAGGTGGAACTTCCACTGCCCACCACGCTGAAGCAAGTGAGCGCGCGCAAGATGTGGCAGTTATCGCAGCAGGCTTCGCGACAAGCTTCGCGATGGCTGGCTCGGCCGAAGATTCATTTTACGGCTCCGGCGCTGCATTGGCTGACAAACGCGACGGCGCAGTAAGAGCCATGCATGGACTTTGCTCTTTTTACATTCACATCTTGCGATGGAAGATCCGCTGATAGAGGCGCCAGGAAAGGCTGTGCAGCAGGCGTGTCTGCTGGGCTTTGAGCGCGGCATAGGAGCGGGTGACATAGACGTCGAACTCGGGCGGCCAGCCGATGGTGGAGCGGCGCTCGGAGTAATCTCCATCGGACCACTTTTTCAGCACCGCTTTGTAGCCTACCACGTGGGTGACAAAGTCGAGCAGGCAATGCGGCATCTGTTCTTCGACAATCAGGTAGGCCTTCTCGATGATGATTTTTTCACGGACGTCATTGAGGGGCATGAAGATGGTGGTCATCCACAGCATCCACTCTTTCATTTCGCTGTCGAGGATGGGAAAGCTCTGCGACTTTCCCTGCTTTTTGAGCAGCGAACGGTAGGCGATGTTGCCGGCCTGCGAGGCGACGTAGAGGGGGCCGTAGAACTCGTCGAGGCGGCGGTTGACCATCTCCAGCTTGTCTTTGCGGCGGGCCAGCATGCGGGCGCTGAGAAAGGTGGCCAAGTAGCCGACAAAGGCCAGCAGAATGGTCAGCGCGGTGGCGTTATCGAGGATCTTTTGCAGCATATACATACGTTGGCCTGTTTTTTGGTGCTGGCAACGAGTATAGCGCGTGGCATCCCACCCATCGCAAAAAACGCGATGGATGGGGCATCTGAATCTTGGTTCCTGCACCATGCGATGCCGCTTGCGCAGGCGACATTTGGTTTTACTTTTGCAAGATGAACCCGCTTGTAATGGTTCTGCTTCTGTCTGAACGGAGCAGTTGCTTTGAGCTGCTGCGGTGATTGGCGGATGCAATGAAACGACGATTCCTCCGCTGATCGAGCGATTCACGATGCTTGTTCAGGTCGGGAAGGCTAGCCGCCGCGGCGTATTCACCCAGCAGAAAAAGCTGCCGGTGGCGGGGCAGCTTCCAGGCCGTGAAAATGCTGGCGTAATCTCGATGGAAGCAGGTGCGGCAGCGCACGGGATACTTTAGCCGGAATAGAAAAAAGATGTCGGCCAGCCGCAAGCGCGAGGTTCTCATTCTTGATGATTCACACCATGGACAATTCATCGTTAGCCACTCTCCAAAAAGATAGAGAAAGTTGCATCGCCGACGGTAGGCTAAATAGAGTCAGCCAGACCGCGCCGAGGAAGAAAATCGTCAGATGTGGGGAAAACGGGAAGAAAGAATGTTGCTTGCCGGCCACGCATTAAAATCCAAATCTCGGCCTGACAGCTTGATGCGATCAACCAGGCTCAGGCGCGCCGGATTCAATCGCAGTAACAAGATCATTACAGATTACAAATTACCGCCGTCCGTGACAGCTATCACAGGCGTTAAAGAAACAGATTTAAGGTGAGTTGCACCTTAGATTTTGCCGTGAAAACTCATCCATGACCAAAGAAGAATCCCCGCTCCGAGCAGAAGGATGAGCTCTGAGATTCCATTGCCGAGATGGGGCAGGCAGTTGGCCAAGAACGAGCCGAAGAAGAAGTACACGGGATAGTGAACCCAACGCATGATGGCATCCGGCACGACAATTTTAATGTAGACAAATGTTATCCAATATGCTCTATACTTTTGGAAATGAAAGCAAAAGGAGGTCTTGTGACAGATCAAGTGGCGAAGGTCAAACAGAATTATCTGGCGATTGTGGCGGCTGCTATCGCCTGCTTTGTCTTTGAGGCTGTTTGGTACACCATCTTCATGCGGCCTTGGCTGGCTGGTATCGGGCGCACCAGCGAGTGGCTGATGAGCGCGGCGGGCTATAACCCTGTCTTGCAGTACAGCACAGCCCTGCTTTCGGCAGTTGTCATCGCCGCGGCAATCTCCTGCTTGACTCAACTCACCGGACCGCAAACGGCGTTGCGCGGGATCAAGGTAGGGGCATTGCTGTGGTTCGGCTTTGTGCTCACCACCTGGTCCACCGAATACGTCTTCGAGGTCCGGCCGCTGAGCCTGCTGGGAATCAACGCTGGCTTCTGGCTGGGCGGAATGACGCTGATGGGTGCAATCGTCGGCGCTTGGAAGAAGAAGTAACTCTACCCGTCGCGCTACTCCGGCGGGGGATAGAAGGGCAGCTTGTCGTTCTTCTCGTTGGCGCGGCGGATGGTGATGTCGTCCAGTAACAGCGCGGGAGCGAGCACAGTCTCCGGCACTTCGCCAAAGGAGTTATCCACCCACAGATCCTTGCCCGCGGCCACCACGCCGGAGCGCAGCGCGCGCTGGTCCAGATCGTCGAGGGTTGCGCCGCGCACCAGTTCGCGCTTGCCGTCTAACGAGACGCGATAAAGCAGGCGCGGGGCCATTTTTCCGCCCATCGTCGAGAGATAGTAGACGCTCTGCAGGCCGCTATCCTTGGCCAAGCCGAGTAGTTTGACATTCAGCTCTTCGTCGGTGAAGCCGTTTTTGGCTGTGACGATGAAGACGCCGAGCGAGGGGTGGGGCGCCTGGGCAAGCCCGGCGCGTCCATGGCCGTTCGAGTTTGGAAAATCGCGCACCGGCTCGCGGCCAATCAGGTAGTTTTCCAGCTTGCCGTCCACCACCAGCTTGACGTCCTGGGCCGGAACGCCTTCGTCGTCCACGTCGTAGGCGCCCACCAGGCCTTTGCCGTTGTAACTCTTCATGCCGGGATTGTCCTCGACATTGAGGAACTCCGGCAGCACGCGCGCATGGTAGCTGGAGGCGAATGGTCCGTTGGTGCGGGCTTCGGTGCCGAGCCTGGGACGGGTGGCATCCACGCCTCTGCCGATCACCGAGCGCAGGATGTCAGCGCCGGCGTCGGCGCTGAGCAGCAGCGGACCGTGGTACTCCTCATCGACCAGCGGCGCTTTGCGCAGGTCGCTGAGCGAGGCGATATGGCGGAAGATGCGCTGGGCAAAATCGCCGTCGGAATCGAGATCGTCAAGCGAAGTGCCGGTGGTGGCGCAGGAGCGGTCGAGGCGCATGCCGTCATCGGCTTGCGCACCCACGCCAAAGCTGTCCTCAAAACCGCTCGCCGACTTGCGCACGATGGCGCCTTCGCTGTTGACGAGCCAAGTGGTGGTGACGCGCGCGGTAAAGCTGCTCAAGGAGTAGCGCACGTTTTTCTGGTCTACCTTCACATCCACGCCGGTGCGGTAAAGGCCGCTCTCCCGCGCCACGCGCTCGGTCCACGCGGCCTCATCCACATTCAGCTTGAGGGGAGTGGCGAGTGAAATGATGGGCTTCTCGTGGCTGAAGTCGTCGGCCTGGGGCGGTGTCTCAACCTGCTTGAGGGCGGCTTGCTTTTGCGCGTAGGCGGCCAGAGCGGCTTTGTAAGCCTGGTCGGTGGCCGACCAGAGCGCCGAGCGGAGGGCAATCGGATCGTCGTCGAGCGGGGCCAGCTCGGCCACACCGTCGCCACGGCCGCCGGAGCTATCGGTTTTGTAGTCGCCTACGCGCACAGTGACGCGCGCCACGCGCTCGCGGCTGCGACTGGAACCGGTGGTGGCGCCAAAGGCCGCGCTGGTCCCGAAGTTGTCGATCTCCTCGATGCGGTACTGGATGAAGAAAGGCTTCTGGAAGTCTTGCAGATGAAGATCGCTCATGTTGCGGTCGAGCTCAGTGAGCATGGCTTTGAGCACCGGGTCGCGCTCGGCATCGGCGCGGGTGGGCTGCTGCGCGGATACGATCAGGCTCGCGGCCATCAGAACGGACGCGGCAATTGGACGGATCGGGTTCATCGCCTTCCACCTCCTGTGAAAACAACTTTATAGGGAACTTTTGAAGCTCAAGGTATTGAAGGCCAATGGGAGCAGTTTTAAATCTGCCGGGCTCATGCAGCATTCTATCAAGTTGAGGGGGGCAGTTCGAAATACGGCCTCAGCGCAAATTTGAGGCGCCGTCCCTACGGGACTCCGGCGGCCTTTTTGCTGTTGCTTTCCCACCGTTGAAACGGTGGGCTAATTAACCCTGCGCCTACGGCGCGGGCTAGGTGGCGTTGTCCGCATGCGGCCTCAGCACAAATTTGAGGCGCCGTCCCTACGGGACTCCGGCGTCCTTCTTGCTGTTGCTTTCCCACCGTTGAAACGGTGGGCTAATTAACCCTGCGCCTACGGCGCGGGCGAGCTGGCGTTGTCCGCTCACCATTGCGCCTACGGCGCGGGCTATTGCGCTGTCCGCGCTGTTGCTTTAGCAATACACTCCTGTTGGCTCCTTAGTGGGGCCACAAACAGTAAAGCTCCCGGTTCTGCCGGGGGATAATTACTCAGTGATTCTGTGCTTCTTGCAGCGGCTCTTTGATGCGCAAGCGGGGGATCACGATCAGAGTGATGGCAAACAGGAAGATTGAAGCGGCGACGAATTCCAAGTGCCCGATGCGCAGGTCTTCAAAGATCATTTTGACCGCAACCATCAGCAGCGCGAGGTAGCCGATGCGCATCAACTCCACGCGGCGCCAGCGCGATCCGGCAAAGGCCAACGCCAGGATGGCGGCGCAGATTGTGAAGGTGCGAATGAAAGCGATGTGATGAGAAGCGGGAGTAAGAAACGACGCGGCCAGCAGCACCAAAGCTTCCACCAGAAAGGCGGCCATGGCGCTGACGGCTAAAAGTGCTGAAACAAGATCGAGTAACTTTCTTTCGCCGGTGACTTCAAGCGCAGGCTTCCTCGCCATGTAGCAGACCACCGCGCTGAGCGCCGCAAGCAGCACGCTCCAGTGGGGCGCGCCCGGCAGCTCTCCCACTAGCGCGTGGAAGAAGTACAGGAGCAGTCCAGAGGCGATTGCGGAGGCGATCAGATAGGCCGCACCGTGGAGGTAAAGAAGCGGCCGGTTCCAGCGAATGCCGAGCAGGGTGACGGCCATTGCGGCTACGGCTAGGCTTGCAGACGCCAACGGTGTGGGCAGGCATAAGGCGCATCCCGCCACAAAGAGGGCGGCGCTCCAACTGCCGAAGACGCGCTCGTTGCGGCGTTCAGTGAGGCGACAGAAGATGCGCAGGACGGTCGCATAACCGGCGGCGGAAGAGAGCAGGCAAAAGACTCCGAAGACGATCCATCCGGCGTGGGAGAGATAGGCGAGTACGCAGCCGGTCAAAAGCAGAAATGCGACGGTGGCTTGAAGGGCTTTGAATGCGCTGATTTTGCGTGCGAAAAAGGCGGCTTCGATGACCGCGCATGCTCCGCTGATGAGAAAAAGAGAGAGAGATGGCAGAAGCAGCGGCACGGTTCCGAGCAATGGGTAATCCATGCGCTCGTTTGGCGGACTGGAATAAATATAGAATTGCACGGCGACGGCCAGATCAGCGACGACGGCCACCAGCGGGCTGACGCTTTGCCCATGGCCGCGAAAGGCGGTGACCTCGCTGAGCAGAGCCAGCAGCAGGAGGGCCGCGATAAATGGCAGCATTTCATGCGTGGCAATGGACAATGCAAAGGCAAGCGCGGCCACGGTAAGATGGGCGATCCAGAAGATGGATGTGAGATTGAGCTTCCACGCCACGGCAGAGGCGACGACTGCAAAAGCGCAGAGCACGGCGGCGCTTTCAACGGCGGTTAACACCTTGAAGCTCAGAGTCAGTTCCCAAATCATGGGAGCCAGAATCAGAACCGAGGTGCCGGCATAAACGAGAGTTGATAGACGGGCGCTGGCTCGCGCCGCGAAGAGGAGCCACAGGATTGCATAGGCGATGGCGAGGGCGGCAATCCAAAGTCTTGGAAAGGAACTGGATTCGGCCACGGCGCGCAGCAGATAGGCTCCGGCGATGCCAAGCATGGCTTTGCCGAGCACCGCAAATGCGCCGCCGGCAAGCGTGGCGGGCGATGGATGGCTGACCAGCGCCGTCTCGACTGGAGGCGGGATAACCGCGCCGGCCGATTGCGCCGGATGCTCGAGAGCGAAGACGCGCCGCTCCAGAGCTTCCATGCGTTCGGTCAATCGAACCATCGGATCTGGAGGATCGCTCATGCCATTCACCAGATGGAGGAGATTCCAATTCCATCAAGCAGATTTGGTTTTACCCGGCGGCCACAGTTTCATCTTTGGCCGCGGCCGGCCATGGCGGAAGAAGTTTGATCAGCACCCACAGAAAGAGCAGCGGCAGAAGGGTCAAAAAGGCAGCCATCAAAAATCCCTCTTTGGTCACCAGGCTCATCTTGTAGGTGGTGTATCCCAAAAAGCTTTTGGAGAACAACTGGCCGCCAATCACCACATTCCAGCGCATGGCAAAGACGCTGATCAGAATCAGAGAGCCGCAGAGAACGTAGATGCGCTTGCGAATAACTTCGGAGAACTTTACAACCTGCGTCAGGAAGAGCAGAACGAGCGGAACGAGCGTACCCAGGCAAAGCTGCAAGATGATCTGGGAAAACAGGAGCTTGGTGTGGACCATGAAATTCAAGCTGTTGAAGGATTCGTCGGCTTCATAGATGCGATGAATCAGGTCCAGCATCTCCAGGCTGAAGTCGATGATGAAGATGTAAAACATATACATGGCGATGGTGTCTACACAATGGATATCGATTTTTTGCTTGCGCAGTTTGGTGATCGCCATATAGAGCAGCATGACCCCGGCAACGCCCGAGACCATGGCGGAAAAGATGAAGACCACGGGCATGAGCGGCGAAGACCACCAGGGATTTGCCTTGATGGAGCCGAAGATGAAGCCGACGTAACCATGCAGCAGGAAGGCGGAGGGGATGCCGATCAAAGTGACAACCCAGCCCACCCGCTCGTCGATGGCCAGCGAGCGCTCGCTGATGTTGCTGGAGCCGAGCGTCATGACTTTGTAAACCATGCGCAGCAGGCCCTTGGAGGAGTGCGAAAGAAGCACGATGTCTTTGCGGTAGTCGAGCCAAATCTCGAGCACCAGAACGGCCATCAGATACCAGAGGTAGACGTATCCAAACATGGCCATGGCCGAGGTGGAGTGCGGCGTAAAGTACATCTCCGGCGAGCGTTCCGGATGGCCGAGATGAAACTGCAATGGGAGCGGCGCCACCAGCAGAAACGCCAGCGCCGTGAGCAGCGCCAGCCGGTAAGTGGGCTTGACCGCCTCGACGCGGAAGACGCGCTCGAGCGAAGCCAGAATGAACGCGCCTGCCACCAGACCCGTAATATACGGGTACAGAACGATCAGAACGCTCCATTGGAGTTCGATTTCGTTCGGGTACATGAAATTTTGAATACCGTTCATCAACTTAGCTCCTAGCTTCCAGCCACTAGCTACTAGCTCCTTCTTGTGGAGCCATAAGATTCAATCTCGCCGAAAACAAACTAGCAGCTAGAAGCTAGCGGCTAGCAGCTTTTACTTACCGCACCGAACCATCCAGCCCGTTGTAGAAGGCCTTTGCGCCGGTGGCCATCTGCGGTTTGAGCACCTGCACATCATGCGTCTTCAGGAACTCGTGAATCGGATCCTTGGGGTTTTTCAGATCGACAAGCTGGCGCGCTCCGGTGGGACAGTTTTCACAGCAAGCCGTGGTCAATCCTTTGGTGATGCGGTGATAGCAAAGCGTGCATTTGTCGGCGACCTTCTTCTCGGGATGAATGTAGCGGCAGCCATAGGGGCAGGCCTGCACGCAATAGGCGCAGCCCAGGCAATAGGTTTGATCCACCAGCACCACGCCATCCGGCGCCACGAAGGTCGCGCCCACCGGGCAGACCTGCGTGCAGGGCGAATCCGCGCAGTGGTTGCACATTTTGGGAACATAGAAGTACTTTCCGCTTGTATCGGTCGCAACCGGGAATCCTTCCTTGCCGCCGTCGGGCGAGATGACTTCGGGCGTAATCAGCGGATTGGCGGTCATCTCACCGGAGGCGGTCAGGGGCCAATCCGAGCGGTGATACTGCTCGACCCAGGTGCGGAAGTGTCCCTCCGGCACATCATTCTCGGTGGCGCAGGCGCGCACGCAGTTGCCGCATCCGATGCACTTGGGAATGTCGATCAACATGCCCCACCAGTGATCGGTCATCTTGTAGTTGGGCGCATCCTCGGGAGTTCCGGCAAGCACGGACTTCCAGGCAACCGCTGCCGCCGGCAGCAAAATCAGCATTTGACGCCGTGAAAGATTCATTTTGCACCTCCGGCGGCTGTCGCCGGCGCGTCCATTCCAGGACTATGCGGCTGATGACAGGTATCGCACGGCATTCCATTCGAGTGATCCGCCGGAACCACCTGCGGGAAATCCTTGGGCTTGGCCGCGCTCGCCGTATGGCAGCGCGCGCAAAGCACCGTGGTATCGGGCAAAACCGGCTTGACCGTGGCGGGATCATCGGCATGAAGAAGTATGGGCGGATCGGGCGGAAGGCTCAGCCCGGCAAAGGTGAGCAGACGGTTATATAGACCCGCCGGCGGCGCTGCTGGAGCCGGTTGCCGCTGCGCCAGCGCACCGTGGCAGGCCTCGCAGTTGACATGCGCGTGCTTGCCGGCAGCCTTCTTTGCCGCCTCGTCCGAGTGGCAGGCCTCACAGGTTTCGTGACCCACAAACTTCGCCGGATGCTTGGCTATATCGCCTAGAGCCGCTCCACGATAGTGCCCGTACTGGCCGAAGCTTTTGGGTACAACGTAGTGGCGCACCACCAGAAAAATCAAGAAGGCGAGGACAAAGAGTCCCGCGAATCGAAAGAGATGTCCAACATCCTTGAAAACGCCCATCAGGCACCAATCCCTTGAGATCAATCTCAGGAGGCCACTCGAACGCCTGGAGTGACCTGAAACACTTTCCGTGAGTTTAACCGTACTCCGATAGAAGGCTCGTTTGTATGTGAGGTAGATCACATAGTAAAGGAGCGCCGGGCGTGCCGCCGCTTGAGACGGACACCTCTATCCATCTTCCAAGTAATTTGTTTGAAAGGAGATAGTGCCGGAATTTTCGTGCGGAACAGGCGAGGTTGAGCCTAGCGATGAAATGTCATTTTTGCGATGGATTGCGGCGCGCTTTGGAAGACAGGATTGATCGGTGCAACGGAGATTCCAACCGGCGGCGCAAGCGGGATCAAGGCTGGCACGTGGAGAAGCCGGCGCTTGCCGGGACTATACTATCGCCATGATTCCCATTGGTTCGCATCCGGCATGGCATCCAGTGATGGAGACGCTGGCCTATGCATCAGGGTTCGCGGTCTTCAGATGGCTGCGCAGGCGGCAAGGCGACGTGGTGAGCGAGCCGCAGCGCTGGACGGTGCTGGCCGCGGCGGCAGTGGGTGCGCTGATCGGCAGCCGGCTGCTGGGCATCGCCGAACAATGGCCGACGGTGATCGAGGCCTGGAGGAGCGGCAGGCTTTGGGAGTTGCTGCTCTCGCCGGGCGGCAAGACGATCGCCGGTGGCCTGCTGGGCGGTTGGCTGGGCGTAGTGCTCGTGAAAAAGCTGAGCGGATTTCAGCAGAGAACGGGCGACTTGTTGGTGCTGCCGCTGTGCGTGGGGATTGCGGTGGGGCGTGTCGGGTGCCTGGTGGCCGGCCTGGCGGACGACACTTATGGAACGCCGACCACGCTGCCGTGGGCTGTGAATCTGGGCGATGGCGTGGGACGGCATCCGGTGCAGGTCTACGAGATTCTGTTTTTGATTCTTCTGGGAGTTGTGGTGAGCAGAAAAATGAAACTGCCGGACGGCGCGCGCTTCAGGATTTTTATGGCGAGTTATCTGGGATGGAGAATCGTGATTGATTTCTGGAAGCCGCAGCCGCTGATCGGCGGAATGAATTTGATTCAGTGGTGCTGCGTGGTAGGAATTCTTTTTCTGGTTTTGGATTTTGTTCGTGGAGGCAAGGAGCGCAATGAGCGAGCGGCTGTTTGATCGGTTTCCATTTGCAAAGATCGTTACCGTGCTGGCGATTGTCTTTGGAATATCGCTGGGGTTGTGCGGAGCAACGGCTTTTCTTTCGAATGTCGTTGACGGAGGCGGTCGCGGCATCATGAACTTCCTGATCGGTTTCGGAGTTCTGGAAATGATAGCAATTGTGCTGTCGGCAGTTGGGCTGGTGATGACGCTCATCGTGTTTGTGACACTTTTGATTTTTAGAGGCTTTTCAAAGAAAGTGTCACAACCGCAGAAATTTTTTGAAGACGAAGATGATACAAAGAACGAATGAGCTTCCTGATATGCACAGAGCAGGCAGGAAGGGAGCAATCGCATGGTGAAGAAAAAATTGCTGACGCTGGCTGCCGTGGCGGGGATTCTGGCTTGCGGGGCCTGCTTTTTTGGACCGCTGCCGGAGCGCACGCCTCCACCAGCGCCTCCAACTATTCATGGTACGTTCGATGGGATTCAGAAGATTCGCGTCGAGGTTGAGAATACTTCGCCGACGCATCATTTGGATTCAGCCGCATTGGCGCAGAAGATTGCCGATACCATCAATGAACAATCCTGGAAGTTGAAGATCAACGCTCATGTTGGCAAGCAAGCTGAAGGCGAGGATGCGGTTCTGGCTGTCACCATTTTGAGCGAGACTGCGGAGCCTGCGAAATCAGGACGCGTGAGATTCCTCATCAAGGACTCGGCGACGCTGATGAAGTTGCAGAGTGTGGTGCTGTGGCGAGAGACGGATGCCGAGAATTCGATCGAACGTTATTTTCCAAAGGAAAATCCAACATATGTCTGGATGGAGCCGGCGATTCCAGGTGAAGTGGGCAAAGAGGTGAGCATCTATCTGGTGAATCGCATGATGAGCGTTGATCGAAGCGAAAACTTGACGGCATCACCAGCTGGTCGATAACGCAAGATTGAGCGACGACGCGAGAGGATTTGAATGACGGAGAAACTTCGGCCTTATCTGTTTTATGATGTGGCGATCTCGATCTGCTCGACCTGCTACAGGCGCGTGGATGCGAAGATTGTCTTTGAAGACGGCAAGGTCTGGATGCTGAAGCGATGCCCGGAGCATGGCCATGAGCGCGTGCTGGTGGCCGACGATGTGGAGTACTACCGGCGGGCGCGCGAGGTGTTTATC
>Ga0181520_10005252_pt1 | contig 20800 bp, 12 predicted proteins | sample PEATcosm2014_Bin_29_FD_132451 | JGI IMG/M metagenome (GOLD analysis project Ga0181520, IMG submission 132451) | Peatland microbial communities from MTU Mesocosm Facility, Houghton, MI, USA - PEATcosm2014_Bin02_30_metaG | ecosystem: Environmental > Terrestrial > Soil > Wetlands > Peat | place... | reverse complement strand
CTGATATGCAACCGAAGCATAGGCCTCTGAATCGGGACCGCTGCCGTCGTAGCCTTCGCGCACAAGAGCCGCTGCCTTCAACTCTTCCTTCCCCTTCGCCGCGATGAAGTCCTCGATGTCGGGATGATCGGCGTCCAGAATTACCATCTTGGCAGCGCGGCGTGTTTTGCCGCCCGACTTGATGGCGCCGGCGAAAGCGTCGAAACCCTTCATGAAGCTGAGAGGGCCTGAAGCTGTGCCGCCTCCCGAGAGACGCTCCGTGGAGCCACGCAGCACCGACATATTGGTGCCTGTGCCCGATCCCCACTTGAACAGCATGCCCTCCGTCTTCGCGAGGTCAAGTATCGAGGACATCGAATCCCGCACTCGGTTCATGTTGAAACGATGCGTAAGCCTTGTGCTTTCAATGGCGAGCTATCTGTTGTCAGTGGCTTGTCAGGTTCTAGCAAGTATTTGGAGGATTAGTCTTGAAAAATCAATCGAAGCAGCCGACCGTGACCGTCATGATTCGCACCAAAGTGACTGGAAAGTGGCGTCGCTTCAAAGCTGTTAGAGGCAAAAGGGGACGCGTTATTCCAGACCTGGCCGTCTGCGAAGGCCGGGAAATGAAATGTTCTGACGTTTCTTATGAGCTGCGCTTCTATAAGGACGGCAAACCTCACTACATGCCTGCCGGCAAGAATGCGACGGATGCCGAGGAGCAGCGCAGATCTCTTGCCGCGCGACTGAACGCAAAACTTATCGCGAATTCAGTTGGCGTGGATATCGAGTTAGACATGGATCGCAAAGCGATAAAAACGTGGGCCTCGACCTACGTGGCTGAACTATCTGTGCTCGTTGGAAGAACGCAGGTCAGCCAAGCCAAATATGCGATCGGGCTGTTCTTAGAGTCGTGTAAGGAAAAGTTTGTGGACCAGTTGAGGAGAGCGAATCTTATCAGCTTTCTTGGAGACTTAGAGAAGCTACCTCTGTACCGGAACCAGCGGACGAAGCCTAGCCAGCGCAGGTTGGCTGTCAGTACTCGAAACAGGCATCCAGTCAAACAGGCAACGATCAGCGCTCGAACGATCGCTGCGTATTACCACAAAACGAAGAAATGGTTGTTAGAGGGAGGCGCCGACCCTAAGATATTTCCGTCTTCACCAAAATTCGAAGAGCCTGAAATTACAATTTACAGCCCGTCACAAATCAAAGCCCTGCTTGCAATAGTAAAAGGGAATCTACGCATAGCTCTGATGTTGATGCTCATGTGCGGGCTAAGGCGGAAGGAGGCAGCGTTCGCCTACTTCTCTGACGTCAATTTCGAGAGCAAGACAATTTTAGTAAGGGGCAAGCCGGAGCGGGGTTTCAAGGTGAAAACTCGTGTCCAGCGATATGTCCCTGTTCCGGACGTCCTATTAGACGAATTGCGACAGTGGGAAGCAGGCCATCCTGGTCAGCAACTAATCATCCAAACGGTCAATGGATTCCCCGAACTCAGCCTGAATAGACAACTCAAGCGCTTCGTCCACCAGCACGGTTTGCGTTGCGGGCGATGTGATCATTGCCGTTCTGGCAACCCAAACTGCGAGGAGTGGGAGCTGCACAAATTCCGGCGCACCTATCTTACCGGCATTGTGCGTCACGTGGACCTGCGTACGGCGCAGCAATATGCCGGTCATTCCAGAATCACCTCGACCGAGCGGTACCTTCGATCCGCATCTGCAGCTGAGGGGCAAAGCAGGGTTTCGTCCATCGACTGGACCGTACCCTTTTACACCTAGGCACATACACGATCGCAGCCGCCTCCATGTTCAGTGGTGACGGCTGCGGTTATACATCCATCAGCACCAGGAAAGTGAGTCTATTTTTAAGTCCTATTCGAATGAAAGGGGACAAACATGATTAAGCAAAACTTCAAGAGAGCATTTCAAGCGCAACTCCAGGAGATACGCCATATGTCGACCGCCGAGATTGGGGAAATCCTCGCAAAATGCGAGATGGAACCGAAACTTCATTTGGTCCGTGATGTGGTTCGAGTCGTGGCGAACACCGGGATTCGAAATTCGGAATTGGCGTCTCTGCGAATGTCCGACGTTGACATCACTGGAGGTTGGATGGCAATCAAAGGATGCAAGGTTCCGTTCACGAGAAAAGTTCCTTTGGGACCGAAGACAATCGCCGCGATAGTCTCTCTCCACAGCCGAAATCCAGAGTCTCCTTTTGTACTCGGCGAATTCCCGACCCTCCGAATGCGGATCGTAATCGCAAGTCTCCGATTAGTGTGGCCGCGGCATTCTCACGGCAGATTCCTATTGCTTTCGGTGCGGATGAGTTTCACGTATCGGCTCATGCACGCGGGAATTCCTGAAGCAGTCGCGAGGTGCTACCCAGTACGTCCAGGCCTAACAGCACAGTTCTATATGTCTCCCACGTCCGAGGAAAGGCTCGACACTGTACGGCGGAATCTGGATCGGCTTCTGGAGGAACTGTAAAGCAGGCTTTCGACTCCGACGACAGAATCCCTCCGGCGAACTAGCTCGCGAGAGGCCCCCTCCCACGTGGTGTTCTCTTTGTCAGATGGCGGCAGTATTACGTAATCGTCTGTCGCTCAAACTATTGGTTGTTTCAACCGGGTCTCGCTACCAGTCTCAACTGGATTGTGATGCATGTCCGATACTCTGCTAAACACGCAATCGGAAGATGATCCACTACTCGACGCCAAGGAAGTAGCTGCTTGGCTGAGAGTCAGCGAGGACTGGGTTTGGGATCATTCGACCCGAAGAGCTCCGTTCTTGCCGGCGATCTGGCTCTCATCCGGAGCCCTGCGGTTCAGACGCCCCGCTATCGAGTCATTCATCGCCGAACGTGAGCGGCTTTCCAGAATCCGCCACAAGCGCCGCTAACATGCGTTCTTCCATCTTCCCGCCACGGAACTGTAAGGAACATGGCTAAATCAACCTATGGAAACGGATATCTAAGGCCACGTGGCAAAAAGTGGTATGGATACATCCGCATTATCGTCAAGGATTCAGAAACAGGCGAACGCGTCACCGACCGAATCTCGGTCATCCTCGGCGAGAGAGCCGGTATGACCAAGAAGCAGGCCCGGGAAGCTTTGGCGCGTGAGGGCGCGAAGCGCAAGGGTTGGTTCACTGCGAATGCTCCGGTTTTGAACGACAGTCGTGTGACTTTCGATTGGTTCGTTCGCAACCGTTACATCCCCCTGAAAAAAGGAGACTGGAAGGAAGAGACTGCGAAAAACAAGATCGCCCTGATCGAATCGGATCTGCTGGAGGACCTTGGAGACATTCCCCTGCGCAACTTCACACGCTACGACCTGCAGATGCAAGTGAACAAACTCGCCGAGACTCGGTCCCGGGACCGAGTTCTGCAGATGCGTGCGTACTTGCGCGATATATTCTCCGAAGCGCTCGACCAGGACTTCTTGGTCAAGGATCCGGCGCTGCGCGTGAAAGTCCCCGGACAACTCAAGCAGACGGACAAAACCATCCTCACCTGGGAACAGCTTCGCATGGTTCTGGATGAACTGACCGCAATGGAACGCATCCTGATCGAACTGGACATAACGGAAGCTCTGCGCCCCGGCGAACTGTTTGGACTGCGGTGGAAGTGCTTCGACCCGAAGCGTTCGAACCTCAAGCTCCAGGAGACGGTATACAAGGGCAAGATCCGGAACTGGGGCAAGACTGCAAAAAGCCTCAGTACGATTCACCTGCCGACTGCTCTTGCGGTCGATCTCGTAGCTTGGAAGAAAACATGTCCGGATTCCTCTCCCGAAGCCTTCATCTTCCCCAACCAGGATGGAGGATTTATGGACGCGGACAATTTCCGCAAGCGCGTGCTGCATAAAATCGCCATAAAGCTCGGATTGCCGAAGGTGACTTTCCAGGTGATCCGGCGCGCAGTTGCGACGTTGGCCCAGCACATGGGATCGGTTAAGGATGTTCAGGGGCTACTGCGTCACGAAAAGCCGACTATATCGGCTGAGGTTTATATGCAGGAGATTCCGGAGACCGTGCGCAAGACCGTCAACTCGATTCACAAAGAATTGCGTAGGCGGCGTCCCGTACCCAGCCCTAAGCCGCGGGTTGTGCGCATGGCATAAACCGAGCAGCACTGAAGGCCCCAACGAACATAAACACAATTGGCGCCAATTGGCGCCAAACGGTCTTAAGCAGCCTTTGGAGGACCTGCTGCAACTCATTGAATATTAGGTAGTTAGTTGGTGGACCTGACCGGGATCGAACCGGTGACCTCTTCCATGCCATGGAAGCTTCAATCGCCTGAATAATTGAAAACAAATGGCTTATGAGACGGCATAACCGGCCAAACCGGCACAGTCGGCGCGGATTGGCGCCAAATTGACACCAAGAATCGCAAACGTGGCCGGGCTGAACTGTGGCGGGACAGCCCGGCTATGCACGGTACCTTAGAAATCGAACCGCAATGGACGGCCTGCGAATGAGGCTGGCAACTGCCGGAGTGGGTGCGCGGCAGGCAGATCGATCACCGCGGCACCCTCAACTTGGCAATGCCCGGTGTTTGACCGGCGCCACCCGCCTTACCTCATAACGGTCAATTAAGGCTGAGGAGATGATGGCTGAAGTCGGCATGGCAACCGGAATGTCGCGACCTTGGCGCAGCTTCGATATGAATGGCGCGATCGGCGTTTCCCAATACCTATCCATTAAGTGGCGTCCAAATCACTGTCCTTGCGTTGGCCTGTTACAGGGTTGGGGGGCTTGCTGCGAGCGGTACTCAATGTCGGGTCCTGGTGGCCCAACCTTGAAGCCAAAGGACCGCTCAGGGGCGGCGTAAGCACCGGTGTCGGCCACAAGTGGTCACTTCGGGCGGCACCACCCTTCCATCTGTCGAATCGACAGTGATCGACAATCCTGCCTGGCATAGTGGGGCTGTATCATCTTATACAACTTCGACTTATGCAAGTTCGACAGACTCGATGGGTCTAGCGGCCAGGGAGAACATTGGAGTGATGGAGGTGAGGGACGTTTGCGAGATACTGGCGCCGTTGGCATTAGAGCCTCCGGACCTAGAGATGCTTCGTCCCACAGAAGCGTCTTACACGTGCCTACTTCTTCAGCCCAGCGGCCCTATCTTTGCAGGTCGCGATCGAATCGGCGGTCTCGACCAGGATGTGAACGGTCAAAAGGCTCTTGCGTTTGCAAGGCTTGCCAATGAGAGGGGAGCTCACCTTGCTGTGGCGCCCGAGTACTTCACGCCTTGGTCCGCGGTCAGGTCGCTGATTGGACAAGGCGTTGTTCCGCGGCCCGGTGCCTTGTGGGTGCTCGGTTGCGAAAGCATCCATCAAGACGAGTTGGCCCAGTTCAAAGGCGACGTTGCCCACTCTTGCGAGGTCCTCTACGAGCCTTGTGACGCCTTGGCAGCGGACCGGCCATTGCTTGACCCAGTGGTCTTGCTGTTCGCTACAAAACGCACCGATGGGATCTCACGTTTAGTAGCGCTTGTTCAGTTCAAGACGCACCCATCGCGAGACCACCTCTTCTTCGAAGAGGGGCTGCTCAAGCGTGGGACCGCCGTCTACAGATTCCGCGGGGTCTGCGGCACCTTGAGCACGGTGACACTCATCTGTTCAGACGCCTTTGCGATAGATGACGCGCTTGTCAGGGACCTAGTCGACAGGTCCACCATCATTCACATCCAGTTGAACCCAGACCCTCGAAATAGCGTCTATCGACAGTACCGAAAGACAGCGTTCGACCTCGATTCGAGAGTCTCGGATTGCCACATCCTGTGCCTGAACTGGGCCAGGACGGTTATCCAGCATGATGATGACGGGAAGACGGAGATTTGGCCTGCTGTTGGTTGTTCAACTTGGTATTGCCCGGAGGATGCCTGTGCGCAGACTGACGACATCGTCCTTCCCAACCACCACCTGGGTCTGTACTACACACACATGAAGGAGCGGCGGCATGCGCTTCTCTTTGACTATGACGAAGCGGTCTTCGAATGTCGCGTCCCGAAGGTCGTCACGCGAGGCCAAGCAGTTCTGGCGAACAAGAACGGGCCGAACCCGTTGGTCCGCTACGAGTGGGACAATAACGAGAGCGCATGGGTAGCTCAGAGCGAACCACGCAAGGCTGACTTTGACCAAGTTCTCAGCATCGATGCGGGTGCAACAACCGCACTTGCGAATCAGGAACTCGACAACGTCCTGAACATCGAGCGCCTTCTAGCGCTTTCCGCTGGAGCAATTAACGGGCAGGACGGCTGGCACAGCCTTAAGAACATCGACTCATTCGGTATTGGGTCTGATGAGATTGTCCGCCGAATTACCGTTGCGCAAGATACCAGTGAAAGCGCAGAAGAGTTTCGCCATGCTCGGCTGGCTGTGGTGGCGCACATCCGCCATGAGCTCGATACTCGTCCGACGTGGCCGCCTCAGATTGCGGGCACAGATAAGAACGCGCAGATTAAGTGGGATGTTGGGACCGGCCACTTCAACATTCGCTGCGCTGACGGGAAGCCAGAGCTCATCTGTTATCTTGGCGAAACGCCAACTCATCGAGTGCTAGAGAACGTACCATCCATGCTCACCGACCTGTTGCGACGATCGAACAGTCCACACCAGAACAGACTGTGTGTGCTATACAGGCGCTACGGAGAACTGAAGTTCGCACAGTTGCCGGTAACCCGTTTCGATGACGCATTGATGGATCAGAGAGACATCCTGTCAGCAAACACAGACGATAGTACGGAGCAGATATGACCAGCATCGAATCCGTCCAGGAGGTCATCTCGAAGCACTTTGAGCATGTCAAGAATCTTGGCAATGGTGTTCTGCGAGGTGAACGTGTTTACAAGGACAAGCCGTACGCAGTTGCCTACGTTGACCTATCCGATGCGATCGTCGAGCGTTCGCACAACTTGACCAGCTTCCAGGAGAACCTGCTCGGTGCAGAGTTCTTTTCTACCGACAGTGACCTACGGTGGAACAGCTACCTTTACTTCCTAGCCGGCCCGAAATCGGTCGCGAGCGACCAATTTCGAGAGGCAAAGGCGCGCATCGAGGCTGACAGGCATTTCGCTCGGAAGTTCGTGCTCGAAGCAGATGACCTCGTTCTACGTCTGCGCGAACCTGTCGCGAAAGAGAGCCCCGGTCCCGTCCAGGTTGTTGACGTCGGTGCGACGTGGGCAGGCCTCCTAAGGAAGGCATCTCTAGGTTCATTTCTCGATCAACCCCCGCGCAAGACAGCGCTCGAGCAAATCGCAAGCGGTGATGCATTCAAGGCGGAGGCTGCGCCCCCAGTCTCGAAGGTTGTTCGCAAGGGGGACCCGCTCGCGAACGGGTTTCTTCGTAATCTAACGATCGGGTCCTTTAGGCGCGTTAACTTGGGGAAGCCCTTCACGTTCGGCGATATCAACCTCATCGTGGGTGCAAACGGAACCGGAAAAACATCCCTGTTGGAGGCTATCGAAGCACTCTACTGCGGTCGGGTACGCCGAGATCCGGATGCTCCGTTTACTGACATCATTGGGACGATGGACAACGGACAAGGGACGCTGGAGCCGGTAAGGGCACCCACGACGGTGCCTGTGCTAAAGGCGAGAAACACTCTTTGGTACGGCCGAACGGACTTCCAGGCCAACGCGATAAGCCAAGGCTTCTCACGTTTCAACTTTCTCGACACCGACGCAGCGTTCCGTCTATCGTCGGATTCGAGTCGCGAAGACATCAGGGACGATTTGGCCAAGCTGCTAGTCGGCCCCGAGACGTCAAAGCTCTGGGAATACCTCTCAAAGCTGAGCGACGACGTGAGGACGCGTCTGCGCAGCCTCAATGAACGGTTGCCGGACCAGAGCCGGGCGGTTGAATTGCTCACGGGTGAAGTGAATCGGCTCCGCGAAGCCCCGTCTGAGGCAAGCACGCTTCTTGCCGCGTATCGCGATGGCCGGTCCCGATTGGCACCCGCGTGGCCGGCTGCCACAGGCAGCGCTACCTTGGATGCGGGCGAGCGAGAGAAGCTCGATGCCCTGGTTCGGACTACGAGGCAAGTCCAATCGGCTGTCTCAGAGACGCCTGTCACTCGAGAGAAGATTGTGCGTCGTGTGGCTCAGCTGCGCGAGGGGGTAGCTGCCGTCAAGGCGCTTTATGAGAAGCACGAAGCCATTTTGAAAAGGGGCGCCGAGGCGCGGGCTAGATTGAAGTCCATAGAGACGCGGCAAGCGCAACTTGAGCAATGGCTGCGTCTGTTGGAGGCCGGTGTACCCGCTCTCACATCCGGCATTCGAGATGCCGAGGAACGAGTTTCTAGGCTTCGCCCCTTGCTGCCAGACCAGCCTGGCGATACGCTACCTCCTGTCCCCGCCGAGTATGCTGCGCTGGGCCTCTCTGATGCGCAGGAACTCGTATGGCAGAATCTCGGCTCTGTCCAAGACCAGGAAAGGGATGCTGAGCTTGCCTTGTCCCAGAGCATCCAGCTCGGTCAGTCGCTGGAGGCGCTTCGACGAGACCTCCACGATGCCGCAGTTGCCTACATCGAGCAAAGCGGCGAAGCGGCGCTCTGCCCGGTGTGCAAGACCGAGCACTCGCCGGCTGAGCTGGTTGCGAAACTGGAGGCGCTTGTCGCATCTCAAGGTACTCGTGCGACCGAAAGCCTCAGGCGCAATGCGCAGATGGCTCGGGAGCAAGCCGTGCGGCATCGTCAAGAAGTGACGCTGCTCGCTGCCTTGGCGAAATACGCCGAAGCATCGGGAGTGGCAGCATCGATGTCCTGCGGGAAGCTGCAGGACGATTTGCGCAGAACTGTTGCGGACTTAAGCGTTGCCAATATCGGTCTACAAACGCGGCGCAGTGCGCTAAGCCAACTTGATCTGCAGGGTGTCGACTGGACGGAGTGGGAGAGGACACGTGATTCGACCATAGCTCCTTTGCTGCCGCCTGAAGCCGACCCCATGAGTGAGGTAGCGATTAAGGCCGTTCTAGGTGCTTTGCGCGAGCAAGCGAGCAGTGAGGCGCAGGTCGCAACGAACGATCGGGAGCAAGCAGCAACTCTTATTCAGCAGATCACCGACCGGGTATCGAAAGAGCTCGATGACCAATTACCGAGGGTGGGGCTTGCACAGCAAATCACGGTGCTCGAGCGAGCGCTGCGCCAAGTGGAGAGTGCGTTGCTGGAGTTGGATGGTCTCGCGCGCCTTCTGCAGGTGCCTCCGACTACAAGCATCGAGGACCTCCAGGTTCAGCTCGAATCGTGTTTGCTAACCTTTGACAGGGCTCAGCACGCGCTCCAAGCTGATGCCGGAGCGAGAGTAGCGCTTGAACAGAAGACACATGAGCTCAAGACCGCGACCGCAAACCTTGCGGCAGATACAATCACGCACGGCAACCTTCTGCGAGCGAGCGAAGCGCTGTCGACGATTCTCGAGCAGTACTCCCTTGAGCGCGCGACGGCTGATGCGTTCGGCGCGATAAAGGACAAGGTCAGTTCGATCTTCGCGCAAATTCACTCCCCTCAGGAGTATGATCTCGGGGACTTCACAAACGAATCACTCGTCATTCGGCGCGACAACAATCAGGCGCACGCCGTCAACCAAGTGAGCACTGGTCAGAGGGCCGCTCTTGCACTTTCCATCTTCCTTGCACTAAATGACAACGCCAAGTCGGCACCGCCGGTCATTCTGATCGACGACCCGGTTGCTCATATAGATGACCTCAACACGCTGTCGTTCCTGGACTACCTTCGTGAAATTGTCCTTCGCAGCCCGAAGCAGATCTTCTTCGCCACCGCCGACATTCGGCTAGCGGCGTTGTTTCAGCGGAAATTTGAGTTCATGGGGAGCGACCGATTCAAGCGCATTTCGCTGCCCTTACAGAGCTAGTCATCCCCGTAAGGGTGTCCCGATAGGAACCTAACGTTTCTCGGGACTAATCCCAAACATTTCAGTCGAATTTCCGCTATAGCGGAGCTAGGACTGGTAACGCCCCAGAGCCCGCAGGGTCCGAGAAGCAATTTCCTGTTCGCTGCAGCGATAGGATATCTGCCTTGTCGGAGGGCTTGATGCGAGGAGCGGGTGTGGCTGTCTATCATTGACCATGCCTTCCACCGTGTTCTTTCGGAATCTCAACAATGGCAAACCCACGAACGCCGCGATTCACGGATTCACGCATGGAGTGGCGTTTCTATCCGGGAGCCAGTGGACCTACACGGGCATCGATACTGCTCGCGCTGATTCGTGGCCGGTCCCGATCACGCCGCAAGACTTGCCGACGCTGAAGACGTGGATTAACGGAATCTTCGGAGATGCTGCACCGGAGGAATCGGACTACAAGCCGGGCACCGCCTACAAGCGAATCTGCCGCCGCGCGCTTGTCATGGCGAAACTAGAGGGAGCGATTGACCAAAAGGCCTTCACCCAATCTTTTGTCGCTTTGAAACTTCTGCTGGCGAAGATGCAAGACATATTCGAAACGGTCGAGCCGAGTCCATCTAACCTGCGAACCTACGGTCACAAGATTCGGGAATTGCTGCTGCTGGCAGCCATGGAAGTGGAGGCGTCCTGGGCGGCCGTGCTGAAAGCCAATGGGTATGCTGGGGGCCGCTTCACGACGAACGACTACGTGAAGCTTCTCAGACCGATGCGGCTCGACAGTTTCAGCCTGACGCTCCGGTCTTACCCAGATTTTCCCGCCTTCACTCCGTTCGGAGGTTGGAATGCGACGGCTCCCACCAGGTCACTCAGCTGGTACGACGTTTATAACCAGACGAAGCACAACCGCGAGGAGCATCTCGACGTGGCAACGATTGAGCGCGCAGTTCACTCGGTCGGGGCCGCGGTTGTGATGTTCTACGCGCAGTTCGGGATCGGCATTACCATCGGTGAGGACAAGAGCAATCTGCTGAGAAGCGTCTTCACTCTCGATGTTGATCCTCTCAGGTACCCACAAGACTGCTATATCCCCGTCCCTCCGGTGGCCGGGAAAAGATGGGAGTGGGATCTGATCGACTATCCGTTCTAGCCGCCTGCGGCAGCAGGGCAACAGGCAGCGAAGCGTAAACCTAATACGACTTGCGACGACGAACGAGGTTTATTGCCGCCTCAGCCTCATCTGCCGCGGCCCAAAGCCTGAGCGATTCCAGTTCCTCTTTCAGACTTTGAAGTTTCTCAAGCATCCGATGCTTATCCGCTTTTGAAAGCCCGTTGCGCATCCTGGCATCGCCGTTCTCCGCGCGCTTTGTCAGACGATCAAAAACCGGCTCAAATGTCGTTCCCCTTAAATGCTCTTTGAGTTCGTCTTCGTCCTTCACTTTTGTATCCTGATTACGCATTCTTGATCTGCGAAACCTTCTCGCCCTGATGCCACCGATCTCGCACCGCGAGAATGCCTGTCGGACCATCATCGGTGAATCGTTTCGTTGGCCAATTTACCCTCTTTGGCTGATTGGGATAAATCTCAACGAAGCGCTCGTCCGCAGGTCCGGGCAACGGAGAAATGACCGGTCCCGGCTGCACTACATAGGCCGGATGAATGTGCTCGGTGACGGTCTGCATGATGATGTGGCCGGCATAAATCGTGCCGACACTTCCGGTTCCGATCCGTGTGCAATCAGTGGCGGACCTCCAGATAGCGTAGTCGGTGCCGTGATAGCCGATGTGGGAATTCTCGAGCGCGCCGACCCACACACGCGTCCGCTCAGGGATGGTCTGATTCGCTTTGAAGGCGATCCGTTCCTCACGCGTGAAGAACTGTTCGTTGCCGCTCTTCGGCTTGATCGACTCGAAGTCCATCGCCCTGAGAACGGCCCACTGAGTCAGCAACTTCATCCCGCCGCGGTCGATCTCGATGGGCTGATTGAGAAGCATCGGCTTCAGCCGGGTGCTGGCCTTGTTCTCGATTAGGCACATCCAGCCGGTGTTGCAGTCGTGGCAGACTGTGGTGATCGTCTGTTCGGGGTCCTGGCCGGTGATGATCGGACCGTCCGCTTCCTGCATGTTGATCGGCGCGAATGTGACGGTGTTGTGCATCCAGTCCGGCCAGAGATGCTCCGGGCTGCCGGAGTCGTGGTCGCAGAAAATGCATGGCGGTCGCATGGATGAAAGTATATCCGCCACGTCATCGCCGGCATTGATCTTCTCGCTCACTGCCCGCCAGTGCGCATGAAAAACCTCGATCAGCACAGCTTCGATCCGTCTTCTCTTGGTGATTCGTTTTGGACCAAGCTCTGGTCCCGCGATTTTCCCATTTACCGGCTTCGCGGTTTGATTATTTGTGGAAAAGGCCTGGGTACGCTTCATTTTCGTAATCATAGCCCCATCGTGGGGTGATACGCCGTAGTATCGAATTCAAGAATGTAAGGTCGGACCATCTCACTCCAGGTCCAGCCTTGATGAGCCGACTTGAGGCACCATTGAAGCCGGGGCCATTGCGAGTTAGCTTATGAGGTAGAAGTGGATCCCTTCGTTGATCAATTGAAACGCCTCTGCGTCGCGAATCCTACGCGCGCGAAGTGGGTTTTTGTCCCGACCCATGCGATCGGTCGCACGCTAGGTGAAAGGATCGGTCTTGAAGGCGCGAACTGGCTCAATCTGCGTTTCGTTACTCCGCTCGACATAGCGCTGCGGATGGGAGCTCCATTCCTCGTCGAACATGGTATCGATCCGTCCGAGGAGGGCCTCGGTCCCGCGCTGATGATGCGCCTCCTGCTCGATCTTCCGCTTGAGAGTGGTTATTTTCGACCGCTCGCTGATCATCCGACGATGGCGCAGGCGCTGTGGACAACGGTCCGTGAGCTGCGAATGACTGGGGTTCGTTCTGTGGCCTTGAAGCCGGAAGTGTTCTCATCGCCAGCCAAGCACGCCGAGCTTGTTGCGCTGCTCTTAGCCTACGAACACTTTCTCGATCAGCATGAGCGTGCCGACATGGCCACCATCTATATAGAGGCGGCGAAACACGCGGACTGGTGTCCTATTCAATCTCAGGATTGCTGGACGGAGCTCCCGGATACCAACTGGAATCCGCTCCAACGATTGCTTATCGATTCGATGCGTGGCGAACGCTTCCATCCCTATGCCTTCGAACTTTCAGGTGTCGTTGTCCCTCGAAGGCTGATGTCGCAGCCAACGGAGCGCGTTATTGCGGACGTCGAGACGAACGAGTTGGCATTCTTGATGAGTCCCGCAGCTTTGCCGGTCCGGACTTCACCAGAGTCGAGGATCTCGTTATTCCACGCTGGCGGTCATGAAGCGGAAATCGACGAAGTCTTCCGCCGCATTCTCGCCACCGGCGCCTCTTTGGATCAGGTCGAAATTGCCTGCTCGTCAGACGCTCACGTCGCGTTGATCTGGGAGAAGGCACTCCGCCACAATTGGCCGGTGACGCTGGGTTCTGGGATACCTGCCGCATTTACGCGCCCTGGCCGAGCGCTAATCGGACTCTGCGACTGGATCGAAACGGACTTTTCCGCCGGCCATTTGCGTCGCCTCCTCCAATCGGGTGACTTGGGATTTGAGGATGCCGACGAAGGCTTCACCGCGGGACAGGCCGCTCGCCTGCTAGGTCGTGCGGAAGCCGGTTGGGGGCGCGCGACATATAGTCTTGCGCTTGGACGGCTTCACAAGATCTACGAATCTCGTGCCGCGGATCAGGATGCATCGGAAGAGGATCGCGCGGATGCGCAGGTAAAAGCAGATCGAACGGCTCGGGTTCGTTCCTGGATCATGGGGTTGTTGGCATCCGTGCCAGAGCCGGCGTCCGACGGCAAGGTTCCGTTGCAGGTCGTGGTGACCGGCGTTATCGATTTCCTTGACCGCACAACGACACGTAGTAATGTCCTAGACTATCGTGCCGCTGCTGCATTGCAGGAATATGTGGCAGATCTGCGCGCCCTCGAAGGGTTTTCGTGCACTTTAGCGCAGTCACTACGATTCATCCGTGAACGCGTTCAGTCACTTTATGTTACGCCAGAGCGCCCTCGTCCCGGACGTCTCTATGCGTGCAGCCTTTCACAGTCCGGCTATGCCGGACGGAAGCACCTATTCGTCGTCGGTCTCGAGGAAGGGCGTGTGTTCTCGTCATCTACGGAAGACGCGGTGTTGCTGGACGCGGAACGCAAAGGAATTTCGATTGACCTGCGTTTGTCGACGGACAAGATCGATGAGGCAGTATATGCAGTTCTGATGCGGCTTGCCATATCAGCTGCGTCGGTCACGTTCAGCTATTCGTGTCGCGACACGAGGGAGTTCCGTGAGACCTATGCCTCCTGGCTCATGTTGCAAGCTTTTCGGCTAAAGCGAGGCGACGCCACACTCTCCTATCACGAGATGAAGGCCGAGTTGGGCGAGCCGAAGTCCTCCGTACCTGAAGACCGTCGGACCGCACTCTCCCCGAGTGGCTGGTGGCTGCGCAGCGTCGTCAGCACGGGAGATGCAGGAATCGAGATTCTTGGTCCAGAATTCCCGGGTGTTTCGCTAGGGCGCACGGCGGAGGTGAAACGCCAGTCTGCCGAGTTCACTGAGTTCGATGGATACGTCCCTAATGCCGGACTCGTGCTCGATCCTTGCGCGCTCGAGACCACCTTTTCGGTGACGGAGTTGGAGAAGGCCGCCGAGTGCCCGTTTCGTTTCTTTCTTAAACGCGGGTTGGGAGTGCGGCCCGTCGACGAAGGTGAGCGGGACAAGGACGTCTGGCTGGATCCGCTGACGCGTGGATCGGAATTGCACGACTTGTACGCCGCATTATTGCGGCGCGCTCGTGACGAGAACCGCCGTGCGACCAAGGGTGACGGCGCCTGGCTAATAGCCCTTGCGCAGGAACGCCTTAGAAAACTGAACGAAGAAATGCCCGCTGCGACGGCGGAGATCCTCGAGCGCGAGTCGCAAGATTTTCTGGCGGATTTGCAGTTGTTTCTAGACGCAGAAGCCACCAACTCGACGTCGACGCCAATCGGCTTTGAGGTGTCATTCGGGCGTCCATTAGATGACGACAATGAGCCTCTGGCTCGAGCGGAAGCGATAGAGGTCGACCTGGGCAATGGCATCACCTTCCGAATTGCTGGTCGCATCGATCGAATTGACAAGATCGGCGAGGCCTCTTTCGAGGTACTCGACTATAAGACCGGCGGCTACTGGCGTGACAAGTGGCAAGGGTCGTTCGATGGCGGGCGTCGTCTCCAGCATGCGCTGTATGGACTCGCAGCGGCTGAACTGCTCAAGACGCAGTACAAAAGCCCAGAAATAGTGGCTGGCGTTTATTACTTCTCGAGTCACAAGGGTCGCCAGGAACGTGTGAGGATTTTGGCGCCGGGGAGGGCTGACATTGCGGCTGTACTAGGGGACCTGCGGGACGTGATCGTCAAGGGACAGTTCGTCCGGACACCGGATGAGGGCAACTGTAGGTTCTGCGACTACATAGCCGCCTGCGGCGGAGAGGCAAATCGGCAAGCAGGAGAGAAGCAGTCCGATTCCAAACTCGATGCATACCGAAAGTTGGCTGCTAATGTCTGACTCGCGTGCAATTGACCAAGAATCCCGCCAGCTAATCCGTACGGAGTTGTTGACAAATATACTTCTCGAAGCGGGGGCAGGGTCCGGTAAGACGCAGATGCTCGCTGAGCGTATGGCCGCTGGTGTCGCTGCAGGCGTTTACAAAGTCGAACAGATGGCGGCCATTACGTTTACCCGCAAGGCCGCTTCTGAACTTCGCGGCCGTTTCCACCTCGCGCTCGAAGCCGAATTATCAAGAACGAGTGAATCGTCGCTCCCTGGCGGAGGGGCCGAACAACGGACAGCCCGCGTTCAGTTGGCCCTCTCGAACCTCGAGCGTTTCTTTGGTGGGACGATTCACGCATTCTGCGCGCGGCTGCTTCGCGAGCGGCCAGTTGAGTCCGGCGTGTCTCCGGGCTTTACGGAGCTTGATGAGGTCCAGGATCTTGAGTTGCGCCAGCGAGTATGGCGAGATTTCATCTCTAACGCTCGCGGCAGCGGAGACCCGGACATGCTTGCCCTGCTAGATGCCGGTATTCGTCCAAAAGATCTAGATTCAGCCTTTGCGACAATATGCGCCAATGACGATGTCGACTTTCCGCCCGGCGAAGCTGACTGTCCTGATCCAAAACCTGCAAGAGAAGCGCTCAAGAGGTTTTGGACTGAACTGCAATCACATCTGCCCTCCCGAATCGATTCGGACACGCCCTGCAAGATTCAACGAGCGGCACGACTGTTCCAAGGGGAGTTTCGCGTTTCACAACACCGTATCGAGCGCCCTTCGGTTGTCGCGTCCCTACTGAATGCGTGGGACTGCGAGTCGAAGATCACGCAAAACCGGTGGGCGGATACAGCGGCAGAGAAGAAGCGTCTGCGTGACTCGGTCCAAGATCTTCATCAGGACTTCCACACGAACGTGGTGGTACCGTTCCTAACGGAGTGGCGGCAATATGTGTATCGACTGTCGGTGACATTGCTGACCAGGGCGCGAAAATTCGCTGCGGCTGAACGCCGTCGGCTCAACTCATTGAACTATGGCGACCTACTCAATTTGACCGCACGCGTACTCCGCGAAAACGAGGCAGTGCGGAGAGCCCTGCAGCAGAAATTTCGATATCTCCTGGTTGATGAGTTTCAGGATACCGACCCAGTACAGGCAGAGATCCTATTCTGGCTTGCTGAGGATGGTACATCGTCGTCCAACTCAAGAGACCTGGGGGCGGCGGGCTGGCGGATGCTACCGCTTCGGCTTGGGGCACTGTTCGTCGTAGGTGACCCTAAACAGTCCATCTACCGTTTCCGACGAGCTGACATCGACATCTATAACATCGTCCGTCGGCGCTTCAGCGATCCGGCAGTCGGACGTGTCGTGCCGCTCACTCTGAACTTTCGTTCGGTACCTCAGCTGTGCAATTGGGCAAACGAGCTCTTCGAGACGCGTTTTCCACCTGAGCCAACGGTTTACGCTCCTCGATTTACTTCGCTTGATGCGACCAAGGATGACGTCGCATTCGGCGGCGTTTTCACTCTTACCCACGCTTGCGACAGCAAGTCTGTTCAGCAGCAGGATGCCGAAAAGATAGCAACCTATATTCGATCGGAAGTGGATGCGGGGCGCCGCCATTTCAAAGACTTCTTGATCCTTACCAGGAAGAAGCGAGACCGAATCACCTCATATGCCAGTGCACTGAAGGCGCTGAACATCCCCGTCGAGGTGAGTGGAGCTGGCGCCTTTGGCGAGTCGGCCGAGGTGAAAGTGCTGACGGTTCTGCTGCGGGCGCTTTCCGATCCAGTAGACGCTCTGGCCCTCATTGCGGTCCTTCGCGGTCCGTTGTTTGGAATTGGTGATCAGGAACTGTTCGCGTTCAAGCATGCCGGTGGCTGGTTCAGCATCTTCAACGACCCCAGTGAAGAGGTACTAGCAACGTCGCTCTTACGGACACCGTCCGCACTCGCTGCTTTGCGCCAATACTACCGATGGACACGAATCCTCCCCGCAGCAGCCGCGTTGGACCGCATCCTGGAAGACACTGGCTACCTGGCATTCGCTGCAACGACGCCTGGGGGAGTCGATGCTGGAGATGTCCTTCACGCGGTCGACCGCGTCCGCCAGGTGGTAGAGGAAGGGGGAAGCCTCGCCGACGCGGCCGATGCTCTCGAGGCAGACAGGGAGGCAACAAACGAGGTCGAATCGCTTCCACTTGAACCGGGCCGTACCGATGTTGTCCGACTGATGAACCTACACAAGGCAAAAGGGCTGGAGGCCGAGATCGTCTTCCTCGCGGATCCGGCTGGCGGTGTAAAGCCCCGTGTAGATGTGCATATTGAGCGGACGGAGTTGAAAGCGCTCGGATGGATCAAGATTGTCCGTAAGAGTGAAGGTTCGTTCGCTGAAACGCTGCTTGGACAGCACGCGGACTGGGCCGCCCACGAGGCCGCGGAACTGCCATATCTGCAAGCTGAAGAAGATCGACTGCTGTATGTCGCTGCGACTCGCGCTCGCCAGGCGGTTGTGGTCAGCCGGTCACTCGAAAAAATAAAAGCTGCGGCATGGGGCGTTCTCAACGGGTCCCTGGCTGGAGAGCTCGAACTAAAGATACCGTCATCTGTAGGTGTCTCGTCGGTCGAACCTTTGGATTGTGGAAGTGCAATGCGGATTGCAGCCGTAACCGAGCAGATGGCGGCACAGTCGCTCGTAAACCGCCCGTCCTGGGAGATAACCTCAGTCACGGCCGAGGCGCGACTTATTGATCGGATGACCCACTCCATCGTCATCTCTGCTGACGATCCGTCGAAGGTGGTAGTAGCCGACACACCGTCCCATCGAGCGGACGCTGGCCAAGCATGGGGCACTCTTATTCATGGACTTCTTGAGCATGCAATGCGTCAGAAGCAAGCTAGCTCTGACGACTTGAGACGTCTTGGAATGTGGTTGACCGTTGAACAGCCTCAGCTGCGTCCCGTGCTTGATCTAGCCGTGAACACGGTTCTCCAGGTGTCGAAGGCCGGCTTCTGGAACGAGGCTAAGAATTCGGAATGCTCGGTTGAAACGCCGTTCGCATTCGCGGAGAGTTCCGATAAGATTCTCACGGGGGTCATCGACCTGCTGTTCGGCCACGAGGGTAGTTGGCGGATCATCGACTACAAGACCGACGTTGGTTTGCCGGATCTTGTGGCTTCCTACGAGGCGCAATTGAAAATGTACGAACGCGCTCTGGCTGGTGTGGGCATTATGAAGGTAACAAGCGCAATTCAGCCAGTCAGAGGTGCGGTCGAACACCCTCAGCATATAGACGCCTGAGTAAAGGAGCATCTTTCCACCTAGCGCCGGATGGTGCACTGATTGCTAGGTTGCCGGAGAGCCTCGAGGAAGCAGCCAACCCCGCTTCTTGGGCTTCAATCTCTGTCAGTCTGGCTCACGGGACGTCTGCAAGGGCAAACGGACTCACGGTGGCCATCTTGTTCTGAGGATCTAGAGTCCGCACTGCCCGAGGCTGGGCCAACTTAAACCGCCAGACTGAGCCAGATTAGCGATCAGGAATTCAGGGAACGGTCAGTAGCTGGGCTCAGATTGAGCATCAGTTCCCTGAGCTCTCGGTTGCCAACTTCATTCTGCATCGCTTTGAGAGTGAGTTCTTTCACAAATTCGCGCGGGTTGGGCTGCCCCAATGCGAACCGATAAAGCATCCGCTGCTTAAGAAGCAGCCGATACTTTGCTATGTCGCGGCTCTGCTCAATTAAGAAGAAATGCTTCTGTAATTTCATCTCTGGAATTACCCACCAGGGGACAATTCCGTTTGCCGTCCATTCGGAAGTGCGTTCGGCCTCTTCTTCTAAAAGATTCCATGGAAGCGCTGTGTGAAGCCCGGCTATCTTGGAACCATGCGTGCGAGCCAGCGCTCGTCGAACTCCGAGACCCAAGAATCGCTGTATTCGGCCTTCACGCTGCTCAAGGTCAAGTGGCGTTCTACAGAGATCCCAATGCACGATGCGGTCGCACCATACATGAAAGTCGAGTCCTTCTTGGCCGACCGAAGTCGATGCAAGCAGGAAAGGTCGGAAGGGTGAATTGAAAGCTTTCAGCACTTCATCGGGACGCACCGCTTTGCCATCTTCAAAGCGCTCGGTACTGCCAAACGCAACCGCTGCGCGGCAAACAACGCGAAAGCCGTCCTTTACCTTTGCACCAGAACCGCGTCTCCGGGCAATGTGAAAACCTGATGCACCAGGCGACAATTGGAGCGCATCACGTAACTCTTCTGCAATCTTGTTGAGAGTCGCTTTGGGTTTCTTCGCCGAGTGCCATATATGTTCATCGAGGACGGCTTCGAGGCAGCCATCGCGGACTAGGTCACGCATCTGCTCGATTGCCCCCCGTTTCGCTGTTTTCTTGAGAAAAACGGGATCGTCCAGATACGTCCGAAGCGCCTTCCATGTGAGTTCAACCAGAGCCTGCTCTCGCAATACTCCGACGTGTTGCTCCGTTGTATCCCCGAGCTGCTGGTAACGGCTAAATGCGCGACCACACACGACCCCAGGGGCCTCCACCGCAAGTTCCGCAAGCGCACGCAGTTCGCGGCGGCTGATGGAGTCCACATGGATTAAACGTGGCAGACCATCTCCAGTGATCTCGCTCCAGGCCTGTTGCATTCGTCGGCGCCGATCCAGCCCGAACCTGCTGTCATAACGCGCTTCGAGTGAGAGCAAAAGCCTCCATATATTTCTCCGCTGCCTGCGCTCCTTTTGCGTGCGGTCAACGATTTGGACTTCAAGATCAGAGAGCAGGGCCCTCATGCTTCGTTGTGCCCCTAAACGCACGGCATCAAACCCCTGCCCCAGATAAGGTTGGGGATTTATATGCTCGATGAGAAGAGGTGACGGATAAAACATTGAATACACCACTCCACTGGCACGAAGCCGCGCACCGCGCCTACTGCGCGAGTTCTCCGCCGAAAGACTCATCAACGAGGCGACTGCTCCGGGTGTTGCCCGGAAGCGGCTGAAGAGCAGCAATTTCTGGCCCGCGTCTTCTTTCAAATCGCGCCACGGCCCACCTAGGTGCCACCACGGAAGCGAGGGAGCGCACCAGGGAAGAATAAGTTGTCCAGGCGGACAAAGTCCTTGAAGTTTTCGCAGCTTGGCACTTCCCAGCGCCTCGGAGCCTGAGGTCGTTCCACGTCGGTTGATTCGGCAAGGCGGTCCCGGCGGAGCGAGCAAATTGTCCCTACTTTTGCTCCACGCCTTGTAGCCTTTGCCGAGACTCTGCGCCGGCAGCGGTACGGAGAGCCAGAATGAAACTGCATCTCCGGGATAGCAGCACCGTTGGCGGCCTCCG
>Ga0181520_10005251_pt1 | contig 20803 bp, 19 predicted proteins | sample PEATcosm2014_Bin_29_FD_132451 | JGI IMG/M metagenome (GOLD analysis project Ga0181520, IMG submission 132451) | Peatland microbial communities from MTU Mesocosm Facility, Houghton, MI, USA - PEATcosm2014_Bin02_30_metaG | ecosystem: Environmental > Terrestrial > Soil > Wetlands > Peat | place... | reverse complement strand
GCGTAGTAGTCGGTCTCGTTCTGCACCGAGAGCATGACCATATTCTGGTAGACCTCGGGGTAATCGCGGAAGACGGTGGAAAGGGCACTGACCCGCTTCTCCCAGACGGCGCGGTCCACAGCCGGCGGCGGGGCCGGCTTGCCAAGGTAGGTTTGGGGCGTCTCCTGGCTAAAGTCGGGCGAAGAGTCCTCTTCCTTGGCCCGCACCTGCGCCTCGGTCTTCACGCGCAGGTAGTTGTCCAGCGCCGTACCGTAGCCCGCATTGGTGGCCAGCCAAAGGGAACGCCCCAGCGCCTCGCGGTCGTCGGTCAGCGGCAGTTGCATGCTGTGCACCGCCGAGCCTCGATGATTTCCGTGCGTGTTGTCCAGCTTGGGCTCGCCCAGCCGCACCTGCACGTCGGCCACGCGCACGCGGTTGGCCGAACTGTCGACCAGCGCGCCGTACTGCGCGCGAATCGACACAAAGCTGGCGTCGCTGACCGCATAGCTGAGGAAATAGGGCGGCAACTGCTTGTCATCCCCCTGTTTGCCGAGCGAAGTGAAGGCTCGATGCAACTCGCCGGTCATGGCGTCGAGAAGCACCGGGGTCCCCGCGGACAGGTCTTGGTTCGCGGGGTGGCGTACCGGGGTCCCCGCGGACAGGTCTTCCTGCACGGGGTGGTGTGCGGGCGCGGCTTGCTGGGCTGCCGCCGGCATGGCCAAGCAGAAAGCGGCAAGAGCGACGGCAATGCAGGAGTTGCGAGCGAGGCGCCGGCTGGCGCCAGAAGAAATAATTGGCATGGGCTGGGAAAACTCGTGTAAAACCATCTGTAATTCAAATTGTCGCAGAATCCGCTTCCACCGAGGAAACTCAGCATGACATTTGCGCGCCGCTACTTCTTTGCCGCCTGCCTGGCTCTCCTTCTCACCGCTCTGATGCCGCGGCCCTGCTCCGGTCAGCCCGCACCCGCGCAACCGCCCGCCGCACCATCGGCCTCCGCGCCTGCCAGCGCGCAGCAAGCATATTCCCTGCCCCCCGAGAAGCTGGCCAAGGCCATCGCCATCAGCCGTATCCGCCACACAATGGGGTTCGTTGGCGCGTTTTGGGGCCTGGCCGTGCTGTGGATTCTCCTAGCCACCCACGCCATCTCCGGCCTGGCCGCCTGGGCCGAGCGTGTCATCAAATGGCGCTGGCTTTCGGGGCTGCTCTTCTTTGCCTTGTTCTTTGTGATTTCCACCTTGGCCAGTCTGCCGCTGGACGTGTATGGCCAGCATGTGGAGCTGAGCTATGGCATCAGCGTACAAAGCTGGGGCAGTTGGCTGGGCGACCAGGGCAAGGGGCTGGGACTCACCGTCCTGTTTGGCGCGCCCGTCCTGCTGCTCTTCAATTGGATCGTCCGACGCTGGCCGCGCCGCTTCTGGCTTGGCATTTGGGTGGCTACTCTGCCCCTGCTGGTGCTCGGCATCTTCATCTCGCCGCTGCTCGAGCCTATCTTCAACAAGTACGAGCCGTTGAATAAGAATCACCCGACATTGGTTGCCGACCTGGAAAAGGTGGTTGCGCGCACCGGCACCAACATTCCGCCAGAGCGGATGTACCTGATGAAGGCCAGCCTGAAGTCCAACGGCCTCAATGCCTACGTCAGCGGCATGGGCGCCACCAAGCGCATTGTGGTGTGGGATACTACCGCCGGGCGCATTCCCAACGACCAGGTCCAATTCATCTTCGGCCACGAGAGCGGCCACTACGTGCTCAACCATATTCCCAAGCAGCTTGCTGGCTCAGCGGCCTTCCTGTTCTTCCTCTATTGGGGCTGCGCCGCCTTCGCCGGATGGCTGGTTCGCCGTTTCGGCGCGCGGTGGCGTGCGGAGACGCTGGCCAGCCGAACCGGCTTCATCGTGCTGCTGTTTGCCATCTCGGTGGCCAGTTTCTTTACGCAGCCCATCGGCAACGCCTTCAGCCGCCACTTCGAGCATGAGGCCGATGTTTACGGCCAGGAGGCTATCCACGGCCTGGTCGCCGACCCGCAAAAGACGGCAGTGGCCGCCTTCAACGCTCTGGGCGAAGCCTGGCTGGAAGACCCCACCCCCAGCCCCTTCATCGAGTTCTGGACCTACAATCACCCCTCGGTACAAAACCGCGCCAACTTCGCCTCGCACTACGATCCCTGGGCGAACGGCGGGAAAGGCAAGTTCTTCGATAAGTAGGTCCTTAGGGGCACAAGAAGCGCGGAGCACAAAACTTCGAACCTCAGCTGCGGTCGCGTGAATCCAATCGTTGTATCCGGTTTCCCTCCATTCGCTTATCTCCCGCGCTTGGAGGGGGATCCAGCGACCTCAACAATCCGCTTTGCCAGGCGAGCCAGGTCTTTCTCTACCGACCTGGATCGCATGCAGCCGGCAACTGCCCTTCAAACCCGAATTCGCTTAAAATGGTTTCAGCATGGTCCTTCCCCCCGTGTACTCTATCCTTGCTTCACTCGGCGGTCTCGCCGCTGTCACCGCGTGGCGTCTGCGCGAGGTCCGCAGCGCCGTCTCTCTGCGCAAGATTGTCATTCCTCCGCTGGGCATGGCCACCGGCTTCTGCATGTTCCTGATTCCGGCCTTCCGCATTCCCTGGAGTTGGGCGGCCCTGGCCTTTCTCATTGGAGCCGTAGCGCTCGCCTACCCGCTTCTGCTCACCACCCGGCTTGTCCACGAGGGCGGCGCGGTGAGGATGAAGCGCTCCAGCGCCTTTCTCGCCGTCCTCTTTGTGCTGGCCGCCATTCGCTTCCTAGCGCGTGGCTACTTCGATACCTTCCTCACCGCCCAGCAAACCGCGGCGATCTTCTTCATTCTTGCCTTTGGCATGATTCTGCGCTGGCGCGCCAAATTGCTCGCTGATTTCCGAAAGCTCGCCGCCGCCCTCCCGGCCGAGTCCCTTGGGGACTGAGCCGACCGGGAGTCCCTCAGTCCCTATTCCCTATTCCCTGTATTTACAATCGTTCCATGCAATTTCTTTCCCTTTCCCGCCGCCGCACAGATGCGTTCCCGCCCGAAGCCTTCACCCCCGAACTGCTTGCCCGCGAGGGCCAGCGGGTGAAGGAACTCTACGCCTCTGGCCTTCTGCGCCAGGTTTGGAAGCGGGGCGATATAGCCGGCGCAGCCATCTTGTGGGAGGCCGGCAGTGAGAGCGAAGTCCGCGAAGCCCTGGCCAGCCTGCCCATCTCCCAGGCCGGAATGCTGGAGATTGTGTCCCTTGTTCCGCTGCAGCCCTACCCCGGCTTCGGCCCCGCCTAGGCTTTCCGCTTTGCCCAGGTCTCCGACCCCTAAACCCTGATCCCTGCCCCCCCGCCTTTGGTCGTACACTAGGGTGTCACTGTTTTTGGAGGAACTTATTTGTATGGCCTATCCAGCAAACTACCGCTACACCCGCGAGCATGAATGGATCGCGCTCGATGGAGCAATTGGCGCCATCGGCATTACCGACTACGCGCAGAACTCCCTGGGCGACATTGTCTATGTGGACGCACCCAAGGTGGGCGACACGGTCACCGCCAACGCTACCTTCGGCTCGGTGGAGAGCGTCAAGGCGGTCAGCGACCTTTATTCGCCGGTCACCGGGACTGTCACCGCTGTCAACGAGGAACTCAAATCCTCCCCCGACAAGCTCAACGAAGATCCGCACGGCGCCTGGATCATCAAGGTAGAATTGGCCGACCCTGCCCAGATTGACTCCCTGCTCGACGCAGCTGCCTATGAGGCGTTTGTGGCGGAAGAGGTCTAGAAGCGAAGAGCAGGCTGTTAGCTTCTAGCCTTTCGCTGTTCTCCGTGGCCGGAAGTGGCATCGACTCGCTCAGAATTTCCTCCCGGCAGGCCCACCTCAGCCTGTCTCACCGGCTTCTGGCTAAAAGCTAGAAGCTAGGAGCTAGTAGCTGAAAATGCGCTATCTACCGAAATCTCCCGCCGAACGCCAGCAGATGCTCGCCGAAATTGGCGCTGCGGCCATAGAAGACTTGTTTGCCGTGATTCCCGCCGAGTACCGCCTGGACCGCGATCTGGATGTGCCGCGGGCCCATGCGGAAAGCGAAATCATCGACTACTTCAAGGCCTCCGGAGCCAAGAACGCCACCAACTACGCCAGCTTCCTGGGCGCGGGCGCCTATCGGCACTACCGGCCGGTCATCATCGACTCGCTGGTGCAGCGCGGCGAGTTTCTGACGAGTTATACGCCCTACCAGGCCGAGATCACCCAGGGCACGCTTCAGGCGATCTTCGAGTTCCAGACCATGATCGCCGAGTTGACCGGCATGGACGTGGCCAACGCCAGCATGTACGACGGCTCGACCGGCGCGGCGGAGGCCATCCGCATGGCCATGCGCGTCACCGGCCGGGAGAAATCGGTGGTCGCGGCCACCGTGCAACCCGAGTACCGCGAAGTGATGGCCACCTACGCCCAGCATCAGGAGATAGCCAGCGCGCTGGTGGGCTACGACGCAACGGGCCGAATCGATCTGGCTGCCCTCGAAGCCGCCGTTAACGAGGAGACCGCCGCCATCCTGGTGCAGAGCCCCAACTTCTTCGGCGTCATCGAGGACATTCCAGCCATCGCCGAGATCGCCCATGCCAAGGGTGCGCTGCTCATTGTCTCGATTGCCGAGGCAGTTTCGCTGGGCATCGTCCGCCCGCCCGTCGAGGCGGACATCGTCAGCATGGAGGCGCAGTCCTTCGGCGTGGCGCTCAGCTACGGCGGCCCGTTCTGCGGAGTCATCGCCTGCAAGGAGCAGTACCTGCGGCAAATGCCGGGCAGGCTGGTCGGCCAGACGACAGACGGCAGCGGTTACCGCGGCTTCGTCCTCACGCTCTCCACGCGCGAGCAGCATATCCGCCGCGAGAAGGCCACCTCGAACATCTGCACCAACCAGGCGCTCGTCGCCCTGATGGCTACCATCTTCCTCACTGTGTACGGCAAGGAGGGCATCCGCGAACTGGCCGAGCACAATTTGGCCAAGACGGATTACGCGGCTCGCACCCTAAGCGCGCAGCCCGGCGCTATGCTGCTCTTCACCGGTGCTCCGCGCTTCAACGAATTTGTCCTGCACACGGAGGAAGCTCCCGCGGCCTGGAGTCAGCGTTTGCTGGACGAGAAGATTGTCGGCGGCATCCAGTTGAACCGCTGGTATCCGGAGTTGGGTAACGCCACGCTGTGGTGCGCCACGGAAGTGGTGACCCGCGAAAATATCGACACTGCGGCCAGGGTGCTGGCGGGTGCAACCCACAATGCGGAAGTGGCAGCTTTGTAACTGGGCACGACTTTAGCCGTGCCGCAACAAGCGAATAGAAAGGAAGGGCTTTAGCGCCTGAGATTCGTTTTTCTGCGCAAAGGACAAGGCCATGACCAAACAGACGTATCCACCGCGGATCATGTACATCGAGTGCAAGGGCGGCGGATTTGTGAATCCGCATGGTTATGGCAATGAGAGCACCGGTGGCGGCTTGCATGGGAACGCCCGAATCGGCAGAGTGACCTTCAGCCGGACTGGCGCGACTCTCCACTACGGAGGAAAGTCGTTTCAGAGCCTCAAGGGGAGCGGTTTCAAAGCAAACTACTTCGATGTGGAAACCGGCGAACAGTATTGGATTTCGGGACCACGGCGAGATGGGACCGACCGGCTCTACAAGAGCGATTGGCCGGTTGAAATCGACGAAGATGTGCGCGAGGAATACTGGACGGAGATTCGAAACCGCCCCGATTGGAAGGCACGCACGCAAGCTACCTTGTCGACAACGAATCGACCGAATGCAACGTCCTTGACACGGGTCTAGGAAGGCATCCCTCAGGGCTAAAGCCCGCGTCGTTTTTGCGGCATTTTCGGCACGACTTGAGTCGTGCCGCAACAAGCCAATAGAAAGGAGGGGCTTTAGCCCCTGCATGGCGCGTCCCGGCCGCAATGCGTCCTCTGAGAACATTCTCAGCCCGAGGCGTTTTTTCTTTGCGACCACCAAAACCAGCATGGGCAGGCGTCTCTTTCAAACCGAACGCAATGCGGGGTTGTTGATCGATGTAATGCGCTCGCTGGTGGCAGAACACAAATTCAGATTGCACGATTTTGTCGTCATGCCCGACCACGTTCATTTGCTCTTCGATGTTGATGGCGATATGACAGTCGAGAAGGCGATGCAGTTGGTCAAGGGTAGATTTTCATACCGGCTGGCGCACGAATTCGATTTCAAGGGCGAGGTTTGGCAGCGCGGTTTTTCCGAGGTGCAGGTGATGGACAAGGCGGGCATGGAGAAATGCCGCGAGTATATTGCCAACAATCCGATGAAGGCGGGGCTGGTTGAATCGGCGGATGATTATCCGTTCAGTTATCGCTATCTGGCAATGCGCAAGTCTGGCGCTGTGGGAAACGATGAGGGCGTGCAGGGGCTGAAGCCCATTTGATATTTGGCTTTTTGCGGCACGACTCAAGTCGTGCCCTGTTACAAAGCTCAGCCCACTGGAGTTTTTGCGCAATGTTTTGAGTCGTTCCCTGTTACGGAGCTATTTCCGGCGAGTGTGAAGTTGGCCGGTATGAAGTTGAGGATTCTTTGTTTTCCGTTTGCGCTTTCGCGCAGTCCTTCTATCAGGACGAGCGATAAGCAAGGCCGAAGGCGAGAGAGGGATCGTAGACGCACATGATCTTCCGGGGCTACGGAACCGCAAAGATGGCAAAGAAGCGCCGGGCCTGGGAGGAGATGCGCCAGCAGGGGAAGCGTGCGTACATTCTGCGCCGGGGCGTTGTGCGGTGGGGCGGATTCATGTTCTTGCTCACCACCTGCACGGATATTTTTGTACGCCACTATCCGCCGCATTGGCGATTGATGGTGGTCGGCTTGATTGTTTGGCCCCTGACCGGGTACGCCTGGGGACTGGCCATGTGGATTATGCACGAGAGGTTTTTCTTTGGCTGGCCGGAGAAGCAGCCTTCCAACAACGGGAGCCAGCCGGAACAGGCTGAATCAGAGTAACCAGCGAGGCATTTAGAATGGCATTGACAACTGAAAAGACCGCACCGCGGACACTGGGCAAAGTACGCCCCCATCCCACGCAGAACGAGGCTCTAGTCTTCGAAATCTCCTCGCCGGGGAAGCGCGCCTACAAGCTGCCGCCGCTCGACGTGCCCGAAGTCGATGCAGCTGCATTGCTGGGCGCCGCAAGGCGCGAAAAGGGCGCAGAGCTGCCGGAGCTGAGCGAGATCGAGATCGTCCGCCACTTCACCCGCCTTTCCACCTGGAACTACGCGATCGATCTGGGTATGTACCCGCTGGGCTCCTGCACCATGAAGTACAACCCGCGCGTCAATGAGCTGGTGGCCCGCATCGAGGGCCTGGCCGAGGCCCACCCCTACCGTCCCGACTCCCTGGCGCAAGGCGTGCTGGAGGTGGTCGATCTCTTGCAGCGCTGCCTGCTGGAGATCACCGGCATGGACGCCATCACCCTGCAACCGGCCGCCGGTGCGCACGGCGAGTTTACCGGGATTCTGCTGGTTCGCGCCTGGCACGAGGCACAGGGCGACGCGCGCAAGAAGATCATCATTCCCGACTCGGCGCACGGCACTAACCCGGCCACCGCGGCCATCTGTGGCTATACGGTGGAGAATCTCAAGTCCAACGCCGAGGGCGGCATCGATCTCGATGCCCTGGCGGCGCAAGTAGACGAGGAAACCGCCGCGCTGATGCTCACCAATCCCTCGACCATCGGGGTTTTCGAGAGCCAGATCGCGAAGATCGCGGAGATTCTCCACGCCAAGGGCGCGCTGCTCTACATGGACGGCGCCAACATGAACGCCCTGGTGGGCAAGGCGCGACCGGGCGACTTTGGCGTGGACGTGATGCACCTGAACCTGCACAAGACCTTTTCGACGCCCCACGGAGGCGGCGGACCGGGTTCGGGACCGGTAGCCTGCAAGGCCTTCCTTGAGCCCTTTCTGCCCATCCCGGTTCTCGTTCGTAAATCTCCGGGCGCCCCAGGTCCCGATTCGGGTACCGGGGAATCGAAGGACCTCAACCCACTCGCTTGGGAGTACAACCGCCCCCGGTCCGTAGGCCGGGTTCGCGCCTTCTACGGCAACGTGGGCATGTTTATCCGCGCGCTGGCTTACATCCTGGCCAACGGCCCCGACGGCCTGCGCCAGACCACCGAGGACGCGGTGCTCAACGCCAACTACATCCGCAAAAAGCTCGAAGACATCTACGAGCTGCCCTACAAGACCGGGTCGATGCACGAAGTGGTCTTCAGCGACAAGCGGCAGGCGGCCAAGGGAGTGAAAACTGGAGACATCGCCAAGCGCCTCATCGACTACGGCTTCCACCCCTACACGGTGAGCTTTCCGATGATCGTCCACGGCGCGCTGATGATCGAACCCACCGAGAGCGAGTCGCTTGAAGAGCTGGACCTGTTCATCGACGCCATGCGCGCCATTGCGCAGGAAGCGGAGGAGACGCCAGAACTGGTGAAGACCGCTCCTCACTCGACGCGTGTCTCCCGGCTTGACGAGGTGACGGCGGCAAGAAAGCCCGTCCTGCGCTGGCGGCCAGTGGCGTAGTCAAGCCATAGGGCCATGAGGCTTGCAGATTCCGAATGGCCCCGGCGCGAGCGCAGCCGGGGCCGCGAAGAACGCCCGCTTGCCACGGCTTGGATTGCTCCCTGACCCGCCCAAGTTTAGCGATCAGCGAATCCACATTTCGGGGTTGCTGATCGAGACTGCGTCCAAACCGCGCGACAGCAGCTCTTCGGCTTCCTTCAACGAGAGAATCAGTCCGCCGCCGACGACGGAAACCTCCTCTGAGATGCTCCGCACCCGCTCCAGCATGAGCGGAGCGACAGCGGCGGGCATGATCTCGATGGCGTCCGAGAGGGTGTTCTTGAGTTGGCAGGAGATGTTCTCCATGGCGCTGCTATCCAGCAGGAAGGTGCGCTGAATTGCGTAAAGCCCGATGGCGCGCGCATGGCGCAGAGGCTCCGAGTGGGTGGAGATGATGCCGCGCGCCCCGCAGCGCTTCAGGTAGTTCACCGCGAACTTGTCGCGGGAGAGGCCGTTGAGCAGGTCGAGATTGACGATGGGCAGTTTGCCGCCGGCGAGAATCCTCTGCACCAGCGATTCGCAGTTTTCCGGATTGCCGGTGAGCAGATAGACGATCTTGCCATGCGCGGCGATGGCTTGTTCAACGTGTTCGGGATTGCGGACGGCGGGCGTGATTGGCGTATCCCGGAAGAAGCTCCGCAACGGGGGAAGGGGTTCCTGTTTCATCCCTCTCATTATGCTCTACGGCAGGCAGGCGGAATGACCTCCCGCGCAGGCGTTGAAGGCCTGGCAGTCCTTGACTTCAGTTGTCTGCAATTCCCAGCGGCTTCAGCCGGAATCTTGATTGGCCGGATGCCACACCATTCGGCCCCGCTCAGAGCAAGCTCTGAAGCCGCGCCCTGGAGCAACTTACGGCCTCAAGCCAATTCTGCAAGAAACTCCGCGCTCACTTCTTTTCGTCCGCTTTGCCGGGCTGCTGGGGCTTTGCCGCCTGAAGTTTGGCGACGGAATGTGCCAGGCGCTTCCTGAACGCGCCCTCGTCGTCATTTGCGAATCCGCTGTCAGGGAACTGGGTTAGTAACTCACAGCCATTGTCTTTGGGATTCAGTGAAACGGAGTTGACGCGCTGCCGTTGCGACCCAACCGCGAGAGAATACGCCTTCAACTCGGAATCGTCTGAAGCCAGTATTTTGTAATTCCCGGCATTGCCGAGGGTATCGCTGACAGCGTTCCACAGATCGGCGCATGTTACCGGATAGGCATCGTTGCGGGGTTTGCCTGGTGCTGGAACGGTTGCAGCCAGTAAAAGCAGAGCGAAAACCAAATACCTTGCCATGGTTCGCCTCGATACACAAAGTGCCGCGCGGATCTCAGCGTGAGAAGGAGCCAGGGGAGTGGTCCGCGATTTGGGAGGATTTTACGCTGAGCCCCGGCTGCCTAAGGTCTAGCTTTTGAATCTGCAAAGTCCGAATCTGGGGCCTCGGCAGCGTTTGAGTGCACCGCTTACCGCAACGTTCCCTCCCTGCTGTTGGGCCACCAGCAAGTCACGAACGCCTATTTGCTCGGGGTTGCCGTAAAGGAAGGCAGCGCTGTGGCCTCCTTCGACAAAGGGATCAAGACCTGGCCTGGACCGAATACAGCGCGCACCTTCTGTTCCTGGATTCGCTCTGAGACGCATAACTTTCCGTAATTTGCGGCCTAGGCTGAACGAGGATTGCAATTTCGCACGTTCAAGGAGCAGGATTTCGCACACGTTAGCTGTTACTCACTCTTTGAGATTGGCAGGAAGGGAGGGTGGTTCCCGAACTATTTTCGACCGCTTCTTCCGAAAATGAAGGTCAATGCACTCGCGGAAAACGCGAAGCACCTTTCGCATTGCTTACTCCAATAATCCGCAGAGTTTGGCTCCATGCTTCTGCTGCCTTGAAAAATGCAAAAAACCGCCATAAGCACCCCAATGAATGCTGCGATCCCCGCAATCCAGATAGGGGCATTTGCTTCACTCCCAAATATCTTCCCTATCAGGCCCAAATCGTGAGCCCGCATTGCCTCCTTATGTCGATTATTTTCAACGGCAAGACGGTGCTGGAGGTCTTTACCCTCTGATATGGCAGCTGCAAATTCCGGTTCATCCGAGTCGGATGCCTGAATAGCGTTTTTGGCGCTGTCTCGTTCAGATGCCATACAAGAAAGATAGACGTGCACGCATAGCAGGAACAGACACTGCAAATAGTCGCGAAAGTTCTTGCACTGGCAGCGAATCGTAGTAATCGTTCATCAAGTAGCGCGGCATCAAGAGGTTAGCAGCGAATGCGTTCGCTTCCTTCTCTCGAAAATCTTGGTCCTGCTCACGCGGGTCCCTCAAAAGAACCCTGTAATCAGCGGAACGCGCCCAATCTTCATGAAGAACCTTGTGCCCAATTTCATGGGCAATCGTAAACGTCTGCCTCAAGGGAGGCTCCTCCCGATTGACAAATATAACGTCATCTTCAGAATCGTAAAATCCTGATATAGAAGCACTTTTCGCCAAATCGAAAGTTGCGAACTTGACTCTGACGTTCACATAGTTCTCAGCAATGAATACGGGGTTGATTGGGGGGACGGAAACGTTAGCACTAGACAAAAGATCAAGCGCACGTGCTTCAGCTAAACGGTAGTTGGGCCTCTGGGCCATAGTCCCTCCTTTCGGGGTTGAGCATAGCTATCCTATCGACTATTTGATGTGTCATATGTCACAAATGCACAATTTTTCGGCGCATATTTCTACTTTTGTTCTCTTTTTTGAGTTGCCGGATGCCACAAGGCCCGCTTTTGGGGCCTGCGAAAGCACAACCCAACACCACCCACGTTCGTGCTGACCCCTGATCTCTATTTCCCCGTCCCCTCCGTCAGCGTCACAATCCGGTCCACGCCGGGCACGGTAAAGTGCTCGACCTTGCCGCTGGGCCAGTGAACCTCTATGTCCTGTACCGTCGACGCTGGCCCCAGGCCGAAGTGGGGGCGCTGATCGTTGCTTGAGAGGTAGCTGCCGCCGCTGAGCACGTCGCCGCGCTGCTTCATGCCGTTGGCCGTGACGTAGACCGTGGCGCCGATCGCGTCGCGCGGGCTGCTTGGCTTGGCCGGGAGTTTGCCTGTTCCCACCAGCTTGAGTTCGAGCCAGTGGTTGTGGTCGGGATTGACGTTGCGCAGCAGCACCGGGTGGCCATCCATGACGTTAATGACCGCGTCGAGCTTGCCGTCGTTGAATAGATCCCCCACGGCCATGCCGCGTCCTGGAATCACCACGGCCAGTCCCGTGCCCTCGACCGCCGGGACATTCTCGAATTTCTTGCCTTCGATATTGCGCCAGAGCATGGGCCGCTGCGCCCAACTGGTGCCCCAGTTGTACTTGTCGGCTTCGGGATAGACGTGGCCGTCGGCCATGAGCAGATCGCGCCAGCCGTCGTTGTCGTAGTCGATGAAGGCGTCGCCCCAGCTTAGAAACGGGACCGAGACCTCGGCGATGCCCAACTGGTAGCTGATGTCGGTCAGGTTGCCGTCGCCCTCGTTGCGGTAGAAGGGCTTGTAGTCGTCGCTGAAGGTGGTGTCGAAGATGGCCAGCATCCCGTTGTTCTGGTAGTCACCCACGGCGATGCCCATGGAGGCCGTCTCGCGCCCTGCCTCGTTCAGCGCGAAGCCCGAAGCGTAGCTCACGTCCTCGAAGGTACCGTCGCCCTTGTTTAAATACATATAATTCGGTGTCGAGTCGTTGCCCACCAGCAGGTCGATCCTGCCATCGTTATTGATGTCCACAAACAGCGCGCCCAACCCGTAGTAGCCCGGCTTGTCGGCCACACCGGCCTTCTCACTCACGTCGGTAAACGTGCCGTCGCCGTTGTTGTGGAAGAGATGGTCGGATTCGCCCTTGAGGCCACGCGGCCCGCAGGCGACCACCTCACCCCGAAAGGTGCAATAGGCGTTGGTGGCTCCGCCCTCGCTGGTCTGCGGCAGGTTGTTCCAGTCCCAGTGCAGATAGCCGGCGACAAACAGGTCGGGCAGCCCGTCGCCGTCGTAGTCGCCCCACGTGGCTCCGGCGGACCAGTTGCCAAGCTGCACGCCCGCCTTCTCGGCCACGTCGGTAAATGTGCCGTCGTGGTTGTTGTGGTAGAGCCGGTTCTTGCCCACGTTGGAGACAAAGATGTCCGGCCAGCCGTCGCCATCGTAGTCGGCGATAGCCACCCCAGTGCCCCATCGGTCGTTGGTCACACCCGCCTGGGCGGCCACATCGGTAAAAGTGCCGTCGTGGTTGTTGCGGAAGAGGGCCGCGTGAGGCGGCGTCTCCTTGCCGGTCAGTGAATCGACGGTCGCCCCGTTGACCACGTAAATGGACAACCAGCCCGAGTTGTCGTAGTCGATCAGCCCCACCCCCGAACCCTTGGTCTCGACGATGTACTTCTTCTCCGGCGTGCCCATCTTGTGGGTCCAGTGGGTCAGTCCGGCCTTCTCTGAAACATCCTGGAAAACGATGGGGCCGGTCTTCACGAAGCCGCTGGCGGTGATGGGCGGATGCTTTTCGCCAGAAAGTCCGGGTGCCCCCGGTCCCGGTTTTGGGACCGGGGAAACAACGACAGCGGCGGGTTTCTCGGAGGTTTGCCCTTGGGGAAGAGCGCCGGGAGCTGTGACCTGGGCGGAAACAAGTACGGGAATTCCCGCCGCCAACAGTCCCAGGAAAGTGGGGTAGCGCAGAGCCTCGAACATGGCAGCAAGTATACGGTGCCGGATAGAGCGAAGTATCGACCGAACGGTGGAGAGAAGCGCACTGCGCTCTACCGTTTGGCAACCTGCGCAAATGAGGCTAGGAACTTCGATCCCGTTGCCCCTCTTCCCGTCCCGGCAAACAACACCGCACAGCGCCAACGCGCATGGGTTTGCTAAACTTGTGCGCGGCCTCCGTTGGACGCCGATCTCGCGTTCTCACATTCATGTGTGACTACCGTCACGCCCGTCATTTTGGAGCGTGTTAGTCTAAAAAACAATTTCAGGGATACCCAAAGGGCGCTATGCAATCGTTTCCCGCTGTCGATCCAATTCCTCTCCCCGCCCCGATATGGCTGCTCAAACTGCTGCATATCGTGACTCTGAGCCTGCACTTTGTCGCCGTGGAAATGCTGCTGGGAGGACTGCTGCTGGCAGTTCTGCTGAGTCTCTTCCGCGGCTCGCCGCAATCCCTGGTCGCAGCCCGGGCGTTGGCGCGCCGGCTCACGGTGGTGATGACCTTTGTGATCAACCTGGCCGTTCCGCCGCTATTGTTTGCCCAAGTGCTCTATGGGCGAGCGCTTTATACCAGCAGCGTGCTGATTGGCGCCTACTGGATCTCGATCATCGGCATCCTGTGCCTGACCTACTGGCTGCTCTACCGGTTCACGGCGCGGCTTGAGGCGGGAAAATCCGCCTGGTGGGTAGGCTTGAGCGCGTGGGTGCTGGCTGGCTTTATCGGACGGTTGCTCTCTACCAATATGACTCTGATGCTGCGCCCCGAGGTCTGGCGAGACATGTACTCCTCTTCAGGAGCGGGCATTTATCTTCCCGGCGGCGACCCCACCCTGACGCCCCGCTGGCTGCTTGTGTTGGCCGGCGGGATGTTCCTCGGAGGGTTGTGGCTGGTTTACCTGGCGGGACGCAGCACGTTCACTGCAGACGAAAAGAGCTTTCTGGCCGGAGTGGGCGGCAAGGTGGCGGCGGGCTTCGGCGTGGTCTACCTGGCCGTAGGACTCTGGGCAAACAGTGTGCAGCCCGATTTTGTAAAAGTAAGCCTGCACACCGACCGGCTGTATAAATTCTTCGGCATGGCCGCCTACGGCTGGCTGGCCCTGGTTGCAGTTGCCATTCTGCTGGCCGCTGTCGCGGGATTCGGCAAGGTCAGCGCGGCATGGCTGGGCTGGGCGGGCGCACTGGTTGCGGTGCTGATTCAAATCATGTTCACCGTCTATCGCGACGGCGTGCGCGACGTGACCTTGCTGGCCAAGGGCTACGACGTGTGGGATCGCGTGGTGGTCACCAACTGGTGGGTTGTGGGCCTTTTCCTGGTTCTGTTTGTTGCCGGATTGGGCGTAATCGGCTGGCTCGTGTCGGTAGTGGCGCGCGCAAGAAAAGTAATGGAGGGCGCGGCCTAGAGCCCCGCGGACAAACTGCTATGACCGAAGAGACAAAGCTCCCCCATATCGTTGAGGATCCTGGTGAAACCGCCACGCGGCGCACCTTCCTGGTAGCTGCAGGCGCGGCGGGACTTGCATATACCGCGGCGCTGGCGTATCCCATCTACCGTTACTTGGCCTCGCCCGAGGAGATGGCGCTGAGCGCGGCAGCCGTCACCGAGGTGACCCTGAAAGATGCCCAGAAACTGGCGAAAGGTTCCGTGCTGATGTTCAAATTCGGCTCAGCTCCCGCCATGCTGATCCATCACGAAGACAACACGTGGGTGGCAATGACCGCAGTCTGCACGCATCTGGGTTGTACGGTGCAGTATGAGCCCCAAGCCAACCGCATCCATTGCGCTTGCCACGGCGGCGTCTACAACGCCGAAACCGGGGCCAACGTCAGCGGCCCGCCGCCCAAACCGCTCAAACTCTTCAAGGTTGCCGTGAATGAGACCGGCGTGCAGGTATCGCGCGCCTGAGATAATGAAGCCGGAAACGAATATCGTTATCTCAAAGGAGAAGTCTCAATGGCAATTCTCGATCTCTTCAGTCTTAAAGGAAAGAACGCACTCGTAACCGGCTCCGGGCAGGGTCTCGGCGCGGGCATGGCGATTGCATTTGCCCAGGCAGGCGCTAACGTTACCCTGCACAACTACGACAAGGTTCTGGATTCGACAATCGAGGAAGTGGAGAAGACGGGCGTCAAGTACATTTGCCGGTCCGGGGATGTTTGCGACAAGTCCATCGGCCACATGCTGGTCGACGACACCATCCAGGCCTTCGGCTCCATCGACATTCTGGTCAACAATGCCGGCACCATCCGCCGCGCTCCCGCCGCCGAGCACTCCGAGGAGTTCTGGAACACGGTCATCAATACCAATCTCAACTCCGTGTGGTTCCTCAGCCAGTACGCGGGCAACAAGATGCTCGCGCAAGGCCACGGCAAGATCATCAACACTGCCTCGCTGCTGACCTTCCAGGGCGGCATTCTGGTTCCCGGCTATGCCGCGGCCAAGGGCGCGGTGGGGCAACTGACCAAGGCGCTGGCTAACGAATGGGCCGACAAGGGAATCAACGTCAACGCCATTGCCCCAGGGTATATGGCAACCGACAATACCACGGCCTTGCGGGCCGATCCCGTACGCTCCGCGGCCATTTTGAACAGGATTCCCGCCGGACGCTGGGGCTTGCCCTCGGATCTGGCCGGCGCAGCGGTATTTCTTGCCTCGGAAGCAAGCAACTATGTAACCGGCCACATTCTGGTGGTGGATGGCGGATGGCTCTGCCGCTGAGACGGCTTGCCCTGAATATCCGCAATTGAAGCAGCGAGACCAAAGGACGAGAAGCATGACTGCAAAGAAGAATCCAATTTACGACTGGGTAGATGAGCGCCTTGGCCTATCCGAGCTGGCCGCATTTGCACGCCACAAGACCGTACCTGTCCACTCCCAATCCTTCTGGTACTACTGGGGTGGCATCTCGCTGTTTCTCTTTCTCATCCAGTGCTTCACCGGCGTGCTCTTACTGGTGTACTACCGGCCCGGTGCGGAAGCCTATGAATCCGTCCGCCAGATCACCTTTGTGATGCACTTTGGCTGGCTGATCCGCTCGGCGCATGCCTGGTCCGCCAACCTGATGATCTTCGCCATCCTGGTGCATATGTTCTCGGTCTTCTTCATGAAGGCCTATCGCAAGCCGCGCGAGTTCGGCTGGCTGAGCGGCATGGCGCTGCTGGGCATCGCCTCGGTCTTCGGCTTCTCAGGCTACCTGCTGCCCATGGACGAACTCAGCTACTTTGCCACCAAAGTCGGCCTGGAAATACCCACGGCAATTCCCTGGGTTGGCGAGGCCATCGCCAACATGCTGCGCGGCGGTCCCGAGGTCAGCGAGTTTACGGTGCAGCGCTTCTTTGCCCTGCATGTGGTGGTGCTGCCGGCCTTGTTCCTGCCGCTGCTCGGCTTCCACCTCTGGCTGGTGCAGCGCCACGGCAACGCCGCCCCGCCCTGCATCGAAGCTCTACCGCCTTCCGAGCGCAAATCGATGCCCTTCATGCCCAACTTCCTGGTCAAGGATCTGGCCATGTGGCTCATCTCGCTGAACATTCTGGCCTTGCTGGCGTCGGTGTTTCCCTGGAGCCTGGGAAAGCAATATGACTCGCTGGCGCCTGCCCCGCTCGGCATTCATCCCGAGTGGTACTTCATGAGCCCCTTCGAGATGCTCAAGCTGCTGGGCATGGTCAAGTTCCTGCAAGGGGAGCCGGGTGAGATCGTTGGCATTTTGCTCTTTACGCTCGGCATCGTGCTCTGGATTCTGATTCCTTTCTACGACAAGGACAAAGAGAGCGGAAAGCGCGGCCGCATCGCACACTATTTCGGCCTGGTAGCGATTATTGCGCTGCTGAGCACCACGATTATCGGTTATTGGACGATTCGGTAAAATGCAGCTTCTAGCCTCTAGCTTTTAGCTCTCTCCTCACTTCATTGAGGTTCAAGGGCAACGCGAGAAGGCAGGGTGAAGCATGAAAAGGCTAGAAGCTAAAAGCTGGAAGCTAGGAGCTGAAGTTCATGAACTATCCATTCTGGGACATTCCACATCTCGGCTCGGGCTGGGTGATCGGCATTATCGCCATCTTCCATGTCATGATCTCGCAGTTTGCCGTGGGCGGCGGACTTTATCTGCCCATGGCCGAGCGCAAGGCTATGAAGATGGCCGACAAAGAGATGGGCGCCGCGTGGCTGAAGCAACTGGCCAGCCACTCCAAGTTCTTCCTCGTTTTGACTGCGGTCTTCGGCACCGTCAGCGGCGTGGGGATCTGGTTCGCCATCGGCCTCACCCATCCCGAAGCCACCAGCACGCTCATCCACAACTTCGTCTTCGGTTGGGCCATGGAGTGGGTCTTCTTCCTCGTCGAGCTGACCACCGTCGCGGTCTACTACTACACCTGGGACCGCATCGACCCCAAGCTGCACCTCACCGTGGGCTGGGTCTACGCGGGCGCCTCGATCGCCACGCTGATCATCATCAACGGCATTCTCTCCTTCATGCTCACGCCGGGCGACACATGGATCGCCGTTGCCGGCACAGGCCAGGAAGCCAGCAAGTTCTGGAACGCCTTCTTCAACCCCACCTACTGGCCCAGCCTTGGCCTGCGCGCCTGCGTCTGCGCCTCGCTGGCCGGCGTGTGGGCGCTCATCACCGCCAGCCGCATCGACGGCGACAAGCAACCCGCGCTCAAGACCAGCCTGGTCAAGTGGAGCGTCAAGTGGCTGGTGCCGTCGTTCGTGGCCATGCCCTTCCTGATGATCTGGTATTACATGATGGTTCCCGCCTCGCAGCAGGCGCTGCTCACCCTGGGCATCGACACCATCAATGCCGGCACATTTTCAGCGGTGACGCGCATGGCGCTGGTCATCATCGTTACTTCGGCCACCATCATTTTTGTCGCCTACTACCTGGCCTATCGCAATCCGGTGGAGTTCAATCTCTCCCACGCCATGGCCGTGCTGCTGCTCGCGCTGATCGCCACCGGCGCCGGCGAGTACTCGCGCGAGATGCTGCGCAAGCCCTACGTCATCGGCCGCTGGATGTACTCGAACGGCGTGCGTGTGCCTTACGTCAGCCGCATCAATCAGGAAGGCTATCTGGCGCACAGCAGTTGGGTTTGGAATGGAGACAAGACTGGGTATGCGTCGGGCTACTCGCGCGGCGAGGCCATCTTCCGCGGCGAGTGCGGCTCCTGCCACACGCTGGCCGGTTATCGACCGTTGAACACGCTGCTGGCAGGACGTGATCGCGCCAACATCGGCAGCTTCATCACCATGCTGCACGACTACAAGCCCGACTCGCCCTACCGCAAGTTCATGCCGCCGATGGTAGGGACCAAACAGGATATCGACGACCTCACCGACTACCTGAATGCCCAGGTCAACCCAGCTCAACAAATGGCAAAGAAGTAGCTCCTTTTCCCAGACTCTGCATCGGCACGAATGGTCCGCCTCGCGCGGGCCTTTCGCGTATTTTGAGCGCCCACCGGCTCCCCATGGTAGATTGGGAGCGTCATGCACGCATCGCCCAGCAACATCCTCGATTGCATCGGCAACACCTCTTTATTGCCTCTGCGCACCATCGTTCCCGCGAACGGCGCACGCATCCTGCTCAAGATTGAGAGCGAAAACCCCACCGGCAGCATGAAGGATCGCATGGCGCTGGCCATGATTGAAGCCCCGGAGGCCGACGGACGCCTCAAGCCGGGCGGCGCGGTGGTCGAATACACCGGCGGCAGCACCGGCGTCTCGTTGGCGCTGGTCTGCGCGGTCAAGGGCTATCCGCTGCATATTGTCACTTCGGATGCCTTCGCCCGCGAGAAGCTTCTGCACATGAAGGCCTTTGGAGCCAAGCTCCAAATTGTGCCCAGCGAGGGCGGCCGCATGACCGGGAAGCTCACCAAGGACATGATCGACGCCGCGCGCATTGTGGCCGAAGAGACGGGAGCCTACTGGACCGACCAGATGAACAACATGGACCAGATGGCCGCTTATCAGCGGTTTGCTGAAGAGATTTGGGCCCAGACTGGCGGCAAGGTGGATGGCTTTGTGCAGAGCGTGGGCACGGCTGCATCGCTTCGCGGCACTGGCGAGGCTCTGCGTATGAAAAGCAGAGAGATCGAAATCGTCGCCGTCGAACCCGCCGAGTCCGCGGTTCTGTCCGGTGGTCCATCGGGCGCACACAAGATCGACGGAATCGGAGCGGGTTACGTAGTGCCGCTGTGGAGGCAGGAGATCGCCAACCGGATTGAAACGGTCTCAACAGAAGAGGCCGTGGCCATGGCTCAGCGGCTTGCCCGCGAGGAAGGGCTCTTTGCCGGAACATCGACGGGCGCCAACGTGATCGCCGCCCTGCGTTTGGCCGAGCGCCTGGGGGCTGGGAAGACTATCGTCACTGTCCTTTGCGATACCGGGATGAAATACCTGAGCAAGTGACTTCGGGATGAAGGCAATGCCCGATTGGATCGAAGCGATCCCGTTTGAAACTGCCAATCCGAGAAGGGTGCCATGCGTCTGGCCGAAGCGGTTGGCGAGAGGATTGGCGCCAGGTAAGCGCGCGCACCGATGGATTCCCAGCCAATTCACGCATTCCAGTGTCGGAGATCCGCTTGCGCAACCGTCTGCCCGGATGGAAATCCGGAAAGAGCGCGTCCAAGAAAGAGGCGCTCAAGGCACTGAGGATGTAGGCTTGTAGTAAATCCACCGGAAATGCGGCGCTCGATTGCCATTTCGCTGGTACTCCTGTTCGGCTTGATGCCGATTGCGCCCCTGCTTTCTCCGGAAGGCGATGCTCATCTGCCCGCCTGCTGCCGCGCGAACGGCAAGCACCATTGCGCGATGCGCAGCCTGGCGCGCTACTGGGCAGACCAGAAGGGCTTTACCTCGGTCACCGAGAAGTGCCCTTGCCCGCCGTCGCCCGCGGCAGCCGTTCATGGACCATCGTTCGAGCTTGGCGGCGCAACCTATTTCTTCGTCAAGGCGCAGATGCCTTCGGTTCCACTCGCACAACCCCGGTCCCTGGCGCGCACTTGTTTTCTTCGCAGCCACTGCAAGCGAGGCCCTCCTTCTCTTCTCGATTGAAAATATGCGGTGCATTGCGACGGGACTGAAGTTAGGCCCTTTCGCGCGACCCTGCGCATCTTGAAGAAAGAGAAGAATCGATGAAGATCAAGTTTTTGCTGGCCCTGCTGCCAGCCGTTTGCCTGTGCATTCCGGCAACTTCGATGCACGCCCAGCAAGCCCCTGAGGCCGCGCCTTGCGCAAAGGAGAGCCCCGCCGCGACCGGTCGCATCGCCGGCGTCGTCAAGGATCAAACCGGCGCGGTGGTTCCCGGAGTGAAGATCGAGGCGCTGAATCCAGCCTCCGGCCTGAAGAAATCCACCGTCACCGCCGGCACGGGCCGCTTTGCCTTCGACGGGCTCGGGGTTGGCCGTTATCAAATTACCTCGGTCGCCGCGGCGTTTCAGATCGCGGTCCTGCGCGATGTTTCGGTAACTCCTTGCGGGGATGCGGCGCTCAACATCGTATTGAGGATTGCGCCGGAGAGGACCGAAATCGAG
>Ga0181520_10005250_pt1 | contig 20804 bp, 18 predicted proteins | sample PEATcosm2014_Bin_29_FD_132451 | JGI IMG/M metagenome (GOLD analysis project Ga0181520, IMG submission 132451) | Peatland microbial communities from MTU Mesocosm Facility, Houghton, MI, USA - PEATcosm2014_Bin02_30_metaG | ecosystem: Environmental > Terrestrial > Soil > Wetlands > Peat | place... | reverse complement strand
CGCCCACCCCGGCCGCCTCGTTCCGCGCCGGCACCACCACCGTCACTCGCGGGTCTCCCGCCGGGCTGCGGTCCAACTCCGGGTTGGCCAGATTCGCCACGCGGCCAAGCCCGCGCGCCGCTTCCACCAGCTTCAACAGCCAAGCCAGCGCAACCATCCAGGCCACAACTACGAGCGCGAGGTGCAGGGGGTGCATCAACACCTAGACTCTCACCTCCGCGCTCGCCGCGGAAAGCCTGCCTCCCGGAACGCAGCACCTCGCTTTCACCAGCCTGGAAAATCCCCGCGGACATTGGACAATGCCAACAACGGCGCCATCCGCGGCGGTAGCTACTCGCCCGCGATCTCCGCCGCCGGCGCCGACCGCGCCCCCAGAAACAGCAGCACCGTCGCAATCACCATCGTCACCAGCGTCAGCCCCAGCCCAGTCGCCAGCGTCGAGCGGTCGCTCACCATCCCGATCAGCCGCGGCGAAGGCGTGTCGCCCAGCGCGTGGATCAGAAACAGTTCCATCGCAATCGCCGTCGCCCGCACCGCTGCCGGCACTGCATTCACAATCGCCGCATTCAGCGGCCCGGTTCCCAGAAAGATGCAGAACATCGCCAGTCCCAGCGCCGGCAGCATGGTCGCCCGCGGTCCAAAGAAGCACACCACACCGAACGGCACCGTCAGCAGAGCCGACCACGCGGAAATCAAGTAAAGCGCGCGATGGTTGGTCCGCAGCCAGATCTGCGCCAGCCAGCCGCCGATCGCCGTGCCGCCCAAGCCCGTCGCCGCGGTAATTCCTCCCAACGTCAGCCCCACCGTATTCGGCGAAAACCCCGACCGCTGCAGGAAGCTTGGCATCCACGCCGAAATCCCGCCCAGCGAAAATGTGATGGCGGCCATGCCCAGCGTCGCGTACAGGTACGGCGGATTCCGTCCCAGCGTCCGCCACACCATTCTGCCCACATCCACCAGCCGCTCGAACGGGTTCCGAATCCCCTGGATCTCGGCGCTGATCGTCTCATCCAGATCGCGATTCGTTCCCGTATCCGACGCGCCGCGCTCCGGCTCCCGCAGCCAGATCCAGATCAGCACCGCGATCAGCAGTCCGGGCGCCGCCGAGACATAGAACGGCATCCTCCATCCCCATCGCGCCCCCACCATCTCGCCAATTAGATATCCCAGCGCCGCGCCCATCGGGATCGCCGTGTAAAAAATCGTCAGCACCCGGTTGCGCTGCTCCTCGGGATAAAAATCCGCCAGCAGCGCCGGCGCATAAATCCCCAGGCTCGCCTCGCCGATCCCCAGCACCGCATGCCTTAGCAGCAGCGAGCCAAATTCGTGTACCGTGCCGGTCAGCACGTTGATCCCGCTGATCAGCAGCGCGCACCCGATAATCAGCGGCTTGCGCGCCAGCCGGTCGCCCAGCCACCCAGTCAGCGGCGCCGCAAACATGTAGGTGAAAAAGAAGTAAAACGTGAGCGACCCGATCTGCGCGTCGCTCACTTGGAACTCGCCCTTTACCTGCTCCTGCACCCCGGGCAGAATGTAGCGGTCGATGTAGTTGACAAAGTTGAGCGCCGTCAGCAGCACCAGCGCCGTGGTCGCCCCCGCCAGCGACGGCACGCGAATTCTACGCCCAGCTTGTTCTGCCTCTGCGCCAGCCATCTCGCCGAGCATAGCAGGACAATGTCCTCCGCACTTCTCCAGCAAGAATCAATTCTCTCGTCTGTAACTTATGGGTTACACTTGCAGGATAGAGGTAGGGCGTTGCCGCAAGTTTGGCAGTCGAAGTTGTTCGAGGATTGATTGCTCAACCTGCGCGATCGGACCGGAAGAGCGAAGATAGTTGCCCGTATCCTGCGGTTGGCGCGTGGAAACCCAGGAGACTCAAAGAGCGTGGGCGGTGGAGTCTTCGAATTGCGAATCCCCTTCGGCCCGGGATATCGCGTCTACTGTACTCACCGCGGAACAGCGATTGTCGTGCTCCTCTGCGGCGGAGACAAGAGTACGCAAGAACAGGACATCTGGCAGGCGAGAAAGCTTGCCCAGGACCTACAGGAAGGAGACATACAGCCATGGCACTGAAGATTAAGCCATTCGACGCAGCGGAATACCTCAGCGACGTCGAGACTATTGCCGCCTTTCTCACCGAGGCACTTGCAAGCGATGACCCCAGCGAAATTGCGCAGGCTCTGGGAATTGTTGCCAAGGCCCGCGGCGGCATCGCCCAACTCGCGCGTGAAACCGGCATCACCCGCGAAGCCCTCTATCGCGCCCTCAGCGACACCGGCAATCCCGAACTGGGAACCGTCCTCAAAGTTCTGCGCGCCCTCGGCGTCCGGCTCACCGCCACCATGGTGGCTTGAGCTACTTCACCACCGGCCGCGGCCAGGTGGCTTCCACCACCGTCGAAATTCCGCCGCGCGGCCGAAAATCCCCGACCACCTTCGCCCATACCGGGTCGCACGACTTCACCACATCCTCCAGGATCTGGTTCACGATGTTCTCCTGGAAGATCCCCAGGTTCCGGTAGGTGAACAGATACTCCTTCAGACTCTTCAGCTCCAGGCATAACTCGCGCGGCATGTACCGGATGGTGATCCGCCCGAAGTCGGGCAGCCCCGTCTTGGGGCATACCGAGGTAAACTCCGGGTCGTCGACCAGGATCTCGTACGCCGGAAACTGGTTCGCCCAGGTGTCAATGGAAGGGAATTTGGTGTCGAGGCCCGCGGCCGCGTGGGTGTCGGTGTAGCCCGTCTTCTGCGTGTGCATTTCCCTATTCTAAGTCACTGCGTGACGCGTGTTGGGCTCCGCGGCGCAGTTCTCGGCGGTCGCAAACACAATTGGGTACCGACCAACGGACGGACCACGCGCAGGACGAATGAGGTGGGTAAACGCCTAGTTGCGCCGTCCCAGAGTCGGCCGGTCGTCGTCCGAGTTCGCCGGGTTGTTCGGGTCGTTATTGGTTCCACCCACCCGCCGCAGCGTCGGCTTGTTGCCGTTGTCCTTGTCGTTCAGCTTGCGCTTGTTCTCAATCCGCGCCAGCCGCGCCTTGATGTCGTCGAACTCGCTGGTGGTCACCATATAGTCCGGACGCGGCGGCATGATCGTCGCAATCTCCTCTTCCGAGTGCGCAATCCGGTCCGGCGTCTGCGGGTGGTCGGCAAACACCTTGGCGATCGCGCCGGGTTTGTGCTTCTCCAGCGCGTCAATCTTCTCGAAGAACTGGATAAACGCCTGCGGATCGTACCCCGCCTTGTACATGTACTGCAGTCCCAGCCAGTCCGCTTCCGCCTCGAACTCGCGCGAGAACTCCAGGAAGCTGATCGGAATCGCCAGCTGCGACGCCTCGTAGATGCCGTACCCTGTCCACGATCCGTAGGTCACGATCATCAGCGGAATCGAAGCAAACTCCGCGTAGTTCATGCGCGTCAGCTCGCGCGCCGCGTGGTGCGCGCATACGTGCGCGGTCTCGTGCGCCATCACGCCCGCCAGCTCAGCCTCTTCGTCCGCGGCCATAATCAGCCCCGAGTTCACATAGAAGAACCCGCCCGGCAGCGCCATCGCGTTAATCTCGTCCGAGTCGATCACCTTGATTGTGAACGGCACCTTGCAGTCGGAGTTCTTCACGATGTTCTGCCCAATCCGGTTCACATACTCCGTAATCACCGGATCGGTCACCATGTGCGCCGACTTCTCGATCTCCATCGAGTACTGCTTGCCCATCCCGATCTCGCCGTTCACCGAGTACCAGTTGCCGAATCCGCGGCAGCCTATGCAGCGCGTTCCCACCGCGTCCACATCGTCCTCGCTGCCCTTTTTGATGTGCGGGTCCAGCGCCTCGCCCGGAGACGGCAGCGCGTCGGTCTTCGCCGTGGCGGTCTTGTCGTCCGCCTTGGCATCCTTCTTGGCGTCGGTCGCACTGCCCTTGTCCCCGCCCCCCTGATCGGTGCCCGACTTATCCGCACTCCCGCTGGCCGGCGGATTGGTTGACGGCGGAGTGCTCGAAGTCGTGTCATTCGGTACGCCGAACTGCGGCCGGTCGGAGCTACTGGCGCCCGAACCCTGGTTGCCGGCCGGAGCGCTCTGGGACGGCGTGCTCGCAGGCTGCGAGCTGGCCGCCGGAGGCGCGGCGGTCGACGCCGGCGCGGGGGTGGATTGCTGAGCATAAGCGCACGTCGCCAGAGCCAGCGCAGCGACGCCAAGCAGAGCGGCCAAGCCGAACTGATTTCGATCCCGCATCGTCTCTCTCCGGATGGGCCGCGCCCTCGACGCAGGCGCAGCTCAGCACATCGTTAGACGCAGTATGCGCCTTTCCGGTTACCAATTACCAGTGCTTGCCCGTCGCGCCAGCCGCCCCACCGCCGCCGCCCAGCGCGCTGCATGGAATTCGCTTCTTCGGCGCCGGGACTTGCCGGACGGCGCGGGTTTACGGGTGCAGGTAAGTCCCGCGAAATCATCGCGGACACTCACCAGGAGTTATACGAAGTCCCATCCATCGCGGTCTGCTGCGCCCCCGAGTGCACGTCGTCGATGCCCCCCGAATCCGTCTGGTCCACCGTCGACAGAACATCCGACTGCGCTGTGACCCACGTATCCGTCCGTCCCGTAATCGGGTCCTTCGGAATCGCCCGCAGGTAGCCCGCGGTCACCAGGTCGTCCAGCGACTGCGGAGCCTTCTCCTTGTCCACCGTGTAGGAGCCGATCGCGTCCCGCATGACCCGCAGGTCCGCCCGCAGCACGGCTTCCTTGGCCGCCACCACGTTGTGCGTGTAGGCCGGGATCGCCATGGCCGCCAGGGTCGCTATGATGATCATCACGATCATCAGCTCCAGCAGGGCAAAGCCGGCCTCCATGGCGTCCGCGGCAGGCCGGTCAAGGCTGCGCAAGCGTATCTCCCGGGCCGTCCCATCGCGTGGGCCGGGCGCCGCGAACCTCGAACCTCGCACCTTGAACCTGTCTACCATGTGTCGTACTTCGTTCCGTCGATGGCCGTGCCGTCGCTCTTGGAGTGAACATCAAACACGTTCTGCACGCCCCAGCCGTCCGAATCCGGATCGTCCTGGTTCGAGCGCAGGCCCCAGTCCGTCGACTTGGTCATCGGGTCGATTCGAATCTCGCGCAGAAACCGCACCTTCTTGGTCTGCACGTCCACCCCATCCACCAGCGTCTGCAAATCGGGCGGATAGCCCATGCTGTCTGCCTTGATCTGGATCCCGCCGCGGTCGGCCGCGTCCTTGTAGCGGTCGATCGCATCCCGCATCTCCCACAGATCGTAGCGCAACTGCCGTTCCTTCTCGCGCTTTACCTGGAAGCGCGCCACCGGCACCGCCATGGTTGCCAGGATGCCCACAATCGCGACCGTAATGATCAGTTCGACCAGCGTGAGGCCCGACTCCGGCCCGAAGAAGCCACCCCCGCGAGCGCCCGCACCCAGGCCTCGCGCCTCCGAACTCAGACCTCGATCCTTCTCCCGTGAACCTGGCAGCTTGATGCTCATAGGCCACCTCACTTCACATGCACGACGCCCTGCACACCGACCGCGGGCAAATTGGCCTGAATGCTGTCCTTCGCTCCGACCTTCACCAGCGCGATGTTGGTGTCTCCCACGCCGATTGCCTTAAAAGTAAGGGTGCAGACTTCGCCTTGTCCATTGACTCCCGCGGCACCGGGCGGACGCGAAGCCGTGATGGTCACCCCGCCCTTGCCGTCGTCGCGATGCACCAGCGCCACCGGCTGGCCGTCGCCGCCCAGCAGGCCTCCAGCCTCCACATTCACCAGTTGCAGGATCTTCGGATCGAACTGGAGTTGCAACGGCACCGAGAACACATCATGCGCATTCGACAGCACCACCGACGCCGTAAACGTGCTGCCCAGCGTCTGCGTTGAGTTGGGTGGCGCCACCGCCAGCGACACCGGCTGCACCGTCACCGGAACCGGCCCGGTCGCTGCCGGCGCGGGCGAAGCAGTGCCCGGCGCAGTCGCCGGCGTCCCCGGCATCGGCGGCATCGCCTGCTGCTTCATCTGCTGCGCCATCGCAAAGGCCGCATTGGCTGCGGTGGTGGGATTGGCCGGCGCGGCGGCGGCCGGCGCGGTTTCCGGGAAAAGATGGTCCAGCGGCGCATCGGACTTGCGCAGCTCGATGGATTGCGAAGTTCCGGTGTCGATCGCTCGCGTGTTGATCGGCGTCAGCACCGACTCGCGAACGATGTGCGGGATCAGGATGAACACCACCTCATCCTGCTGGTTCTCTTTATAAACAGACCCGAAAAAATACTTCAGAAAGGGAATGTCCGACAGCCCCGGCGTCCCGCTGTTGGTCAGCGTGTCTGACTTGGTCAGGATCCCGGCCAGCAGGCACGGCTCGCCATCGCGCAACTGGATCACATTCTTGCTTTCGCGCTGCCCGATGATCGGCTCGGTAACGCCCGAGATCGTCACTGACCCGCTCTGCGTCGACACCACCACGTCCAGCTTCAGCGAAACCTCGCGGTCCAGGTGGATGGTCGGCGTCATGTCGATATTCACGCCGACGTCCAGGTAGGTGAACTGCGTCTGCACGCCGATGCCGGCGGTAATGCCGGTGGCCGCGCCGGCTGAATAGGAGCCGGTGGCGACGGGAATCTTGGAACCGATCTTGAGCGTGGCGTTCTGCCCGTCCGTGGCGCGAATGCTCGGGTTCTGCAACACCCGCGTGTCCGCATCGCTCAGCAGCGCGTTCACCGTGCCACCGCCCAGGGTCACCGCAAAATTGGTCGCGTTCAGATTGCCCAGCGTGTTCAGCGTCAGGCCGGCGGTGTTGGTCGTGCTCGAGGCGGACGTGGTGCCGCTGGTGCTGGTGCTGGTGCTGCTGGCCTGCGGCGTCAGCCCGAACGACTGCGGCAGCGTAATGCCCAGGTTGCGGATCTTGTCGCGATTGACCTCCAGGATGGCGACGTCCACCACCACCTCGGCCTTGGTGCGATCGAAATCGTTCAGCAGCTTCTCCGCCAGCAGCAGATGCTCCGGCGGGGCCCGCACGACGATCGCGTCCTGCGACGTCACCAGGTACACCTTGTCGCTGGGGTCCAGAATATTTCGCAGCGCCGCCACTACCTCGTTCTGGTCCGCCTGCTGGGCTGCATTGGTCAGGAAAAACGTCTGCACCGCGAAATCATCCAGCGCCGTGTGCTTCTCCCGCGTATTTCCAGCGACAAAGATCGTGTCCGGCGTAATCGGCTTGTAGAACGTATTCGCAATGGTCCCCACAATGCGCAGTGCGTCGGACAGGCTCACGTTGTTCAGGTTCACCGGGATGCGCTTGGACACGTAGTCGGGATCGAACAGCACATTCAGGCCGGCCAGCTTGCCAATCGCCGTATAGATATTCCGCGTGTCCTCCACCATGTTGAGCGTGATCGGATCGTTCGATACCGGCTTCAGCACCATCGGCCCGGAAACGTCGCCGACATCCCGGAGCACCGCGTTCGACTCCGCCGTCCCCGGCGGAGGTGTCGCCGGCGCCGCCGACTTGTCCTGCCGCTGCGTAATCCCGATCTCCTGCTGCGCCGACTCGTTGCCGGGATCGATCTGGAGCGCCCGCGTGAACTGGTTCAGCGCGCCTGCCAAATCGCCGCTCTGGCGCAGCACCCGCCCGCGATCCACGTGCTGGGCCGCCGCCTGGAAGCGCATGCGGTCCACCCGCGCCGTGTAGCGCATGTCCTTGGGATCTTTGTTGTGCGCCTTCAGATAGTCTTCGTACGCGGTATCGAAGTCCTCGCGCAGCTCCGCGGCCTGTCCGCGTTTGTTCCACGTGCCGGCGCTCTGCGCCTGCGCCGGGCGCGCCCATGCCATCCCCGCCAGCACCAGGAACAAGGCTGCGAGACCTCCGCGAAACAGCCGGGAAGAGACCCTCAATGTCAGTATTGGGAAACCGCCAGTCATGCCGATGCTGTGTGCTTCCTTTGCGCCGAGCGTTTGTGGACGGCGGCCGGCCCGGTTCCCCGAAGTGCCGCGGCTGCCCGTCAACCCACCGGCTGCGTACGCTCGAGTTGACCAACATCCATCCACATATCCAGTGCCGCAGCACTCGCCGCCGCTACGCACGGCGTCGAACTCGCTGCACTGGTTGAACTCTGGCGAGTATAGCATTCGCATTGCACTGGCCCCTCGGAATTTGCTTCCCTTTCAACTACCTGCGGACGTTCCCTTGCCCCTGATGCTGGCAGCTATGGTCGTTTGCTGATTAGACGTGGCCCGGCCCCGCAGGTGAGACGGCGGAGTGCCATCATGTTAAACTGAGCGTTCGCCATGATCGCGCCCACCCCGCGCGCCGGCCGCTTCTCCCGTTTCGCTCTCGCCGCAACTCCTCCGATGCCCCGATCGCTCTCCAATCCGACCGTCGCCGCGCAGCCCAAGCCAACCGCCCGGCCCAAGGACCGCGACCCTGTCGCCTCCGGCCAGCGCGACGCCGCCTACAACCGGGCCGCCAGCCACAACTATGCCCTGTTCGACAAATTCGAGGCCGGGATCGCCCTGCGCGGCACCGAGGTCAAATCCATCCGCGAGGGCAAAGCCAACCTCAAAGACGCCTACGGCCTGCTCAAGGATGGCGAGTGTTTCCTGCTGAACGCGCACATCGGCCCCTTCTCCCACGGCAATGCCATGAACCACGATTCGCTGCGTACCCGCAAGCTGCTGCTGCACAGATCCGAGGTGCACAAGCTCGAGGTCGCGTCCCGCCAGAAGGGGTTCACGCTGATCCCCACCCGTCTCTATTTCCGCAACGGGCGGGTGAAATGCGAGCTGGCCCTGGCCAAGGGCAAGCAGGAATGGGACAAGCGCGCCACCGAGCGCAAGCGCGAAGCCGACAACGAAGCCCGCGCCGCGGTCGCCCGCAGCCAGCGCCGCTAGACGTTCGGCTCACCCATTTCCAGCTTCGCGCAGTCCTCCTGCGGTCGGCGCAAAATCCGGTTTGCGGCCATCGAGAGCACGACGCGAAGCTCAGTACGTGTCGCGCGGCGACCGCTGCCCGCGGAGGGCGCGCGTCCCGCAGGACAGGCTCAATTACGCAACGGCCTCCCCGCGGCCCTACCGCATCGGCGCGACCGCCGGGTCCACTGCTCCACCTTGCCCCGGCCCGCTCTCCATGTCGTCCACGTTGAATACTGTCGCGTTCTTCGGCAGCTTCATCCGCCCCTCGGCCAGGTAGGCCACCACCACCGCCCCAGTCAGCTCCGGCGTCAGCACTGCCATCGGCAGCAGATACTTCTTGCTCTTCACCAGCGACTCGGCTACCCCATCCACCGCGTGGCTTCGCGGCACGCTCCCCGGCACCTGGGGAATCACAAACGCCGACATCTCCACCTCGGGATGCTTCCGCCCATACGTCACCAGCGACTTCGCCACCTGCTTCGGCGTGGTCAGGCCCACATCCGCAATAAAGTTCCGGTGGATCGCGTGCGGCAGATAGATATCCAGCACCACCCGCGAAAAGTCCGCGCAGTTGTGGAAGAACAGATTGAAGTGGCCTTTGTTGGTCCGGTCGTTGAACAGTGCGATAAACCGCTCATCCTGCTGCGGCGTGCTCTCAATCTGAAACCCATGGATGGTCCGGTCGTAGGACGACCCGACCAGCTCCGTCCACTCGCCCCCTGGCGCTCGTCCCTTCCGGTTATCCGGCGCCAGCGGCTCCAGATACTTCCTCCGGTAGGCATCCCGCAGCGCCTCGACCTGGTCCTTGTCCACGGAAGCGGGCACCTGGCTCGCGTCATCCACCGCGTACAGATAAGGAATCAGCGGAATCGCAATCCAGTCGTATCCATCAATCTTGTGGTAACGGCTGATCACCACCCCCAGCTCGCCCGGCCCGCACTGGCGCAGCTCCACCGGCGACGCCGCGCAGATGCGGTTCAGATATACCGCCGCATGCCCGGTCGGGTTGAACGCGCCGAAATCCCCGTACGGCTCTTCCATCAGCAGTGCCACCGACGCATGCGCCCTGCCCGCCAGCGCCAGCAACAGCAGCGCGCACACCGTACCCAGCCAACGGCTTTCCCAGCCGCCAGCCCGCAAACCCCGCGTACGGCACTGTCGATTGCTCGTCATGATTCGATTCATTCTCAGTGCCGCTCTTGCCTGGGTTGGTTCGTTCGTTTCGTTCCCGCGACCGCGGACGACTCGCTTCCGCCCCGCTCTCTGTTGGATGCAGTTTCGCCATCAACTCACAGAAACATCCGCCCCGAGTTGGGCGCGCGGTCCCGCGATCGCACTTCCCCTAGAACCCCATCCGCGTCCGTAGGTTGCGCCCGTCCGCTCCCGCCCCGCGAACCGCACCAGGAACTTTTCACGCGCAGCGTCAAACAGTGCACGAAGTGCCGTCAAACACCGCACGAGGTGCCGTCGAGAACGGCACCAAGGGCTCTACCGCGGATTCGCTGGTTGTTGCGGTTGCGCCTTCTCCAATTGCTGTAATTGCTGGAAGATCTGCTGCGGAGTCTGCACCCCGTTCGGCGACGCCGGATTGGTCCCGGCTGGCGCTGGCGGCGAATTACCGTCCGCACCGTTTGGCGGATTGGCTGTGAAACCACCCGTCTGCGCGTTCTCCGGCTGCGCTGGAGGTGGCTCAACCGGCTGCACCGGTTCCGGCTGCCTCGCCTGGTCGTCCCGCGAAGCCGCATCGTCGTCATACCCGCGCGCATTGGGATTGGGCGGCGTCACCCCGCCGGTTCGCGGCGACAGGATCAGTTCCTCGGGCGCATGCTGTGGCGACTCCCGCAACAGCATGTTGCTGCCCGTGCCATCCAGCAGGCTGGCCAGGATCTCGCTCGGCGGCGCAGGCCCATAGGTCCCATACACCCGCTCATCGCGCACGCTGCCGGAGATCTTCATCCCGGTTTGCCGGCCAATGTCCCGCAGGATCTGGTTCAGGCTGGAATCGTCCGCCGCAATCAGCAGGTTTCCCCGCGAATAAATCACCTGCGCCCGGTGCCCGCTGGGCGAAGCCACGGCCGCGCTCGCCGGCGGTGGCGCGGCACTCGCCGCCGGAATCGCGGTCGGACTGGTCGCCGGCAGAGCGGACTGCGCAAGTGCTCCGCTTCCTGCCAGGATCAGGAGAACGGCGAGAGGACGCACTGCAGCGATCGGATGCACTGTCTTATACCGTATAGGACGCACTCCCTGCGGAAAAGTGTTATCCCAAGCACCATTTCCCGTCCACTGTGCCGACGCTCGCACCCCGCGCATACCCCGCACCGCGTCACGCCGTGTACTAGACTGGGAGCCGGGATTATGCGCATACACTCGGCCATCAACTTCATCCATCGGGGCGGCATACGCACCAACTTTTCTACTGCATTCCCGCTTGCCCTGGCGTTGCTTGCAGCCTGCATCCCCATCGCGCGCGCCGAGACCTGCACCACCCAATCCGCGCTCGCACCCGCCGACCGCGACGCCATCGCCACCGCCGCCCGCAACTTCGCCACCCTGGTCCAGTCCAACGACACATCCTCCATCAAATCCCTCTCCATCGAAGACATCGCCAAGGACTTCACCCAGCTTCAATACCTGGTCGCCTCCACCGCGCCCAAGCTCGCCGGCGGCGTCATCACCGTCGAGCAGCTTTATGTTCTCGACGCCTCGACCCTCAAGCGCAATCCCGACGGGTCCGCTTCCGATGCGCAGTTCTACTGCTCGCTCAACCGCACCACCATGGAGGTCGAGTTCGCCATCCCTGCCCTGCCGCCGGGCAAGTATGCCTTCGCCATGGTCACTGTCGCGCCTCCGCCCGGCGCCGCCAAGCCCGCTCCCTGGCATCTCTCCTTCCTGATGCGCGTGGAATCCTTCGCGCCGGGTCAGGACAACTGGCTGCTGGCCGGCTTCTATCCCAAGCCCGTGACCGCTGCTGGCCACGACGGCCTCTGGTACTGGACTCAGGCTCGCCAGTTCGTCACCGCCAAGCATCCCTGGAACGCCTGGCTCTATTACCAAGCCGCCGAGGACCTGCTCCAGCCCGCACCGTTCGTCAACAGCACTCACCTGGACAAGCTCCGCACCGAAGCCGCCGCGGCCGCTCCGCCCGCACTCTCGGAGGGAGTCAGCATCGACGCTCCCCTGGTGGTCAAGGCCGCCGACGGCACCGAGTATCACTTCACCGGCCTGGGCGTCGACGACTCGCTGGGCCAGCCCAGCCTCGATATCGCCGTCCATCTCCACGTCGATGCCGCAGTTGACCCAGTCGCCGCGCGCAAACGCAATAGCGACGCCGCCGGCGCGCTGCTGGCCGCTTACCCGGAACTGCGCACGCCCTTCCACGGCGTCTGGATCTTCGCCGAAACTTCCGGCCAGAATCCCTTCGCCACCGAGCAGCCCATGTCCGACATCAAATAGCCGCCGCATCTGCGGGGTGCTATCTTGGGAATCGTTTGGGATTTCTTCCCCGCGGAGATGTTGGTTTGCCAGGAACAGCGGAAGCGGACGCCCAGGAAAGAGCAGCAATGGTGAAGCCAGCAAAGCAGGAAAAGCCCCTGAGTCAGGCAATCAAGGAGCGGCGCGCCTCGCCCTGTTTCGACGGCACCCCCATCCCCGCCGAGGACCTCCGCACGATCCTCGAAGCCGGCCTCAGCGCACCCAGCGGATACAACCTGCAACCCTGGCGCTTCATCGTGGTCCAGAACGAAGCGCAGAAGAAACGCCTGCGCGGCGCGGCCTACAACCAGGCCAAGGTCGAAGAAGCCTCCGCCGTCATTGTGGCCTGTGGCGACGCCGACGGCTGGCGCAAGGACCTCGAGCCCGTCATTGAGAGCGGCCTGCAGCGCGGAATGACCGAGAGCTACGCCGACCAGGCCCGCACCAACATCCCCAACTTCCTCTCCAGCTTCACCTCCGACCAGATGCACGGCTGGCTCAACAAAATGGTGATGATCGCCGTCACCCACATGATGCTGATGGCCGAGGTGATGGGCTACGACACGGCCCCCATGGAAGGCTTCGAGCAGGAAAAGGTTCATGAAGTGCTGCGCCTCCCGCTTAGCTACTGGGTGGTCGCTCTGCTCGCCATCGGCCACCTCAAGGGACCCGACAAGTTTTACGGCGGCCGCTTCGAGATGTCCCACAGCGTCTTCAGCGAAGAGTTCCCCAAACCGCTCAAGTAGCGCGGCCCGATGAAACTCTTCCTCCGCATCGCCGTCGCTCTCCTGCTGCTCGCCCTCATCGCGGGCGGCGTCTTCTACTGGAACCCGCTCTGGGTCAACGATCAGCTCATCCGCTATCGCCTGTGGCACGCGGGCGTCCGCAGCGAGTACGTTACCGCCGGCAACTATCGCCTGCATTACTTCGAAGCCCTCCCACCCGACGGCTCGCCCGGCAAGCCGCTGGTGCTGCTCCACGGCCTCGGCTCCCGCGGCGAGGACTGGTCCCCGCTCATCGCCCCGCTGGCCGCCGCCGGCTTCCATGTCTACGTGCCCGACCTGCTGGGCTACGGCCGTTCCGCCACGCCCAACGTCGTCTACTCCATCCCGCTCGAAGAAAACACTGTGGTCGGTTTCATGAGCTCCCTCCACATCTCACGCGCCGACGTGGACGGCTGGTCCATGGGCGGATGGATTGCCGCCGCCCTCGCCCTCGACCATCCCCAACTGGTCGACCGCCTGGTGCTCGACGACGCCGCCGGTATCACCTTCCAGCCCAGCTTTCCCCGCACCGCCTTCGTTCCCACCGACGCCGCCGGTCTCGACCGCCTGCTCGCGCTGCTCACTCCGCATCCCGCCACGCTGCCGGCCTTCGCCGTCCGCGCCACTCTGCGCCGCATCGCCCGCCGCGGCCCCGTCATCCAGCAAAGCATGGACTCCATGGAATCCGGCGCCGATCTGCTCGACACCCGCCTCGCCGCCATCACCCAGCCCACCCTCATCGTCTGGGGCGCCGAGGATCACCTCATTCCGATCGCCGTCGGCGAAACCATGCACCGCGATATCCCCAACTCCATCTTTGCCGCCGTGCCCGGCTGCGGCCACCTCGCCCCGCGCGAATGCCCCGCGCCCGTACTGGCCGCTACCACCCAGTTCTTGAACAACTCAAAGTGAACTGTGTCCTGCCGGATGGGCCCACTCCGGGCGTTCACACGCCCATTTTCTGCTTCGCCCGGGCCTCCCGATGGTCGGCACGAGATCTTACTTGCGACCATCGGGAGCACCACGCCAGGCATCCAGCACGGCACGAAGTGCCGTCAAGGACGGTACGAAGTACCCCACTCGTACGCACCGGCCTGCGGCAGCCCGATATGCGCCAGCACCCGGTCCACAAACTGCCGCGCCATCTCGGTGGTGTCCTTGGGCAGCGTATACATCACCGGCATCACGGGAAAGATGGTCGCACCCGCATCGGCCGCCAGCTGCATGTTGCGCAGATGAATCTTGTTGAACGGCGTCTCGCGCACGCACAGCACCAGCCGACGGCTTTCCTTCAGACACACGTCCGCCGCCCGCTCGATCAGGTTCGACGCCATCCCATTGGCAATCCCCGCCAGCGTCCCCATGGTGCACGGCAGCACAATCATTCCATCGGACCGGCAACTTCCGCTGGCGACATCCGCGCCGATATCCGCGTCCGCGTGCTGCACAATTTTTTCCGGCGCCTTCCCTTTCACGCCCAGCAGCTTCGCCACCAGTCCGTTCCGACCGCTCACGCCGAGCTCTTCCGCAAGCACGCGCAGCGCGGCCTCCGATGCGATGAAGTCCACCTTGCCCACGCGCGCGTCCGCGGCCAGAGCCCGCAGCATCTCCGCCGCAAACACCGATCCGCTCGCGCCGGTTACCGCCAGCGTCAGCCTCACTTGAGTTTTCAAATCCGAAATTTGGTTCCGGCGCTTCACCTCAGTGATTATCGCGCACTTGGTGCCGTTCCCGACGCTTCGCGACGAGGCAACAGCAACCGGGCAAGCTCACTGCTCAGCGGTCCCGGGCTCACCCTTCGACGATCTTTGCCCCGCTGCCCACCCGCACCGGCGACTCGGCGTTCACCTGGCGGGCATGCATCCGGAACAGCCCGAACATGGCCAGGCACACCCCGTAGGCCGCCAGCACCCCCGCCGCCAACGCGGCCAGAACCGCGCACACCAGCATGACAAAATCACTCAACGGAAAACTCCTCAACGCCCGCGTTCCGCGGTTTTATTCGCAAAATGGTTCAAGGTCAGGCAAAAGACAAATCCATTCTTACAAGAATTCCAGCGCAGCGAAGTGCTGTTCCGCCAAGTTTCTGCAAATCCTCGTTGCCTACTAGGATACTCCCCACACCACTCCGGGTTGGCTATGCGGCTTAAGTGGTACCTGCAACCCGGGGCAGCGATCCACGCGCCCGCACCACCCCTTCCCCGTCCGCGCCCCCAAATGCCGTATCCTGTTAACTTGGCCGATTCGTCTCTCGCGTCGCATACGTGAGGCCGAACGTCCTGAACAATTCGCATGGCCATCACTCACATCACGGTGCGCGGCGCGCGGCAGCACAACCTGCGCAACGTCAATGTCTCCATCCCGCGCAACACCCTCACCGTCGTCACCGGCCTGTCCGGCTCGGGCAAGTCCTCGCTGGCCTTCGACACCATCTACGCCGAGGGCCAGCGGCGGTATGTGGAGACGCTGTCGGCGTATGCGCGGCAGTTCCTCGACCAGATGGAGCGGCCCGACGTGGACGCCATCGACGGGCTCTCGCCGGCCATCTCCATCGAGCAGAAGACCACCTCGCGTTCGCCCCGTTCCACCGTCGGCACCATCACCGAAATCTACGACTACCTGCGCCTGCTCTACGCCTCGGTGGGCCAGCCCCACTGCCCCAACTGCGGCCTGCCCATCACCCGCCAGACCGCCGAGCAGATTATCGAAAACATCGTCAGCCGGGCCGTCGCGCGCGAAGACGCCGAGGGAAATGCGGCGGGAATCCAGGAGCGCATCACCGTGTTCGCGCCGATTGTCCGCGGCCGCAAAGGGGAGTTCCGCGAGGAGTTGGACGCCCTCGACCAGCAGGGCTTCCGCGCCCGCATCGACGGCGAAATGGTGGAGCTCACCGAGGGCATGCGGCTCGGCAAGAAGAAGAACCACACCATCGAGGCCGTGCTTGACCGCATCATCCTCAAGCCCCTTCCGCCCTCCAATGGAGAACGCAGAACGGACAACGGTCAACCCCGTTACGACACCAAGCGCCTGGAAACCTCCGTTCTCAAAGCCCTCCAGATGGCGGACGGCCTGGTCCTGATCGGCATCCAGGGCCCCAACCGCACCCAGCAGGAGACGCTCTACTCCTCCTCCATGGCCTGCCCCGATTGCGGCATTAACGTCCCCCGGCTGGAGCCGCGCAGCTTCTCCTTCAACTCCACCTACGGCGCCTGCCCCGAATGCCACGGCCTGGGCAGCATCTACGACTTCGACCCCGCCAAAACCATCACCGACTGGTCCAAGCCGCTGCTCGACGGCGCCATGGGCCCCGGCTCCGGCTCGTCCTATCTGCTGCGCCTGATCAAGCTGGCTGCCGAGAAGTACAAGATCAACCTCAAGGTCCCGTTCGAGCAACTGAGCAAAGAGCAGCAGGACCTGTTTCTCTACGGCCCGCCCAAAAGCGAAACCGGCCGCACCGGCTTTCACGGCATCTTCGCCTACCTGCGCTCCAACCTCGACGACACCAAATCCGAGGGCTACCGCGAGTACATGATGCAGTACATGTCCGCGACCACCTGCCCGCGCTGCCACGGCAAGCGGCTGCGGCCCGAATCCCTCGCCGTCACCCTCTCCATCTCGGCCCCGAACGGTCAACGCACAGCGGAGAACGCAGAACGCCGCGCACTCAGCATCGCCGACTTCACTGCGCTCTCGCTTGAGCGCGCCCTCACCGCTGCCCGCGCCCTGCGCTTCACCGGCCGCGAAGCCATCATCGCCAACCGCCTGCAGCGGGAGATCATCGAGCGCCTCGAATTCCTCAACGCCGTCGGCCTCGACTACCTCTCGCTCGACCGCTCCGCCGCCACCATCTCCGGCGGCGAAGGCCAGCGCATCCGCCTGGCCACGCAGATCGGCTCCAAACTGCGTGGCGTCCTCTACGTCCTCGACGAACCCTCCATCGGCCTGCATCAGCGCGACAATCAACGCCTGCTCAACGCCCTCGAAGACCTGCGCGACCTGGGCAACACCGTCCTGGTCGTCGAGCACGACGAAGACACCATCCGCCACGCCGACTACGTGCTCGACCTCGGCCCCGGCGCCGGCAAGAATGGCGGCCTGCTCATCGCCGACGGCACCCCGGAGCAGGTGATGGCCAACCCCGCGTCGCTCACCGGCCAGTACCTCGCCGGCAAAATCGAGATCGTCGCCCGCCGCGCGCCGCGCCCGCTTACCGGCAAGTGGATCAGCGTCGAGGGCGCCACCGCTCACAACCTGCAGCACCTCACCGCCCACTTCCCGCTCGGCGTCATGACCGTGGTCACCGGCGTCTCCGGCTCGGGCAAATCCACCCTGGTCACCGACATCCTGTACCGCGCGCTGGCCCGCACGCTTTACGGCTCGCGCGAGGAGCCGGGTGAGCACGGCCGCGTGGTCGGCATCGACCAGATCGACAAGGTCATCGAGATCGACCAGTCGCCGATCGGCCGTACGCCGCGGTCGAATCCGGCGACGTATACGGGCGTCTTTACGGCCATCCGCGACCTCTTTGCCCAGCTCCCCGAAGCCCGCGAGCGCGGCTACAAGCCGGGCCGCTTTTCCTTCAACGTGCAAGGCGGCCGCTGCGAAGCCTGCCAGGGTGAAGGCCAGAAGCGCATCGAGATGAACTTCCTGCCCGACGTGTACGTCCTGTGCGACGTATGCAACGGCCGCCGTTACAATCAGGAGACCCTGCAGGTCCGCTTCAACGGCCACTCCATCGCCGACCTGCTCGACCTGCCCATCGCCGACGCGCTGCCCATCCTCAAAGACATCCCAACCGCCGCGGCCAAGCTGCAGACGCTGGTCGACGTCGGCCTCGGCTACATCCACCTGGGCCAGTCCGCGACCACGCTTTCCGGCGGCGAAGCGCAGCGCATGAAGCTGGCCCGCGAGTTGAGCAAGCGGCAGACCGGGCGTACGCTCTACCTGCTCGACGAACCCACCACCGGCCTGCACTTCGACGACGTGCGCAAGCTGCTGGAAGTGCTGCATCGCCTCACCGACCTCGGCAACACCATCATCATCATCGAGCACAATCTCGATATCGTCCGCAACGCTGACTACGTGCTCGACCTCGGCCCGGAAGGCGGCGAGCGCGGCGGCCACATCGTCGCACATGGCACCCCCGAGCAGATTGCCACCGTACCCACCTCCTACACCGGCCAGTTCCTCGCCCGCCACTATACGGGCGCCCCCGAGCCGGGTGCTCCATCCAAGCTTCGCGTGGGTGGGATTGCCGCCGCGGCGCTCTCCAACGGCCACCACCCCAACCCCAACGCCGGCCCTCAACCCTTCGACATCACCGCCGCTCCTGACCGTCCCCGCACCGCCCGCGGCAAGTTCATTGCTCCCGAGAAGAAGACCGGCGTCCCCACCGCCTCGTCCGCAAAACCCGCCGAACCCGCGGCAAAATCGTCCGCGAAGAAAGCCACATCCAAGAAGCGGATCAAAACCCCATGAGCTCCCCGCCCATCCACGATCCCGATCCCTCTCCCGTCCCCGGCGACCCGGCACAGGCCGAGCCCATGCCCGCGTATCCGCCGCGCCGCATCCCCCACATCGGCCACGCGCTGCTCTTCGTCGGCTTCACCGGCATCACTCTGATGGTCCTCGAAGTGCTGCTGGCCCTGCTCGGCGAATCGCCCGCATCGTTGCGCGCCGGCGCCGTCACCGTGCTCCACCCCAAGCTGCAGCTCGCCATGATGGGCGCGACCTATCTCACCACCCTGCTGGCCGCGTGGCTGTTCTACCCGCTGGTGTGGCACCGCGACTTCCTTGACGGCGTGCAATGGCATTGGTCCACCGCGCGTGCTCAGGCATCGCGCCTGATCGCTCTTGGCTTCGCCCTGGGCGTCCTGATGGCCCTCATTACCGCCTTCGTCGCCACCCCCAAATCCCTCCCCATCGACGAGTTCTTCCTCACTCCCACGACCGCGTGGATCATCACGGTCTTCGGCACCTTCGGCGCTCCCGTCTTCGAAGAGATTTGCTTCCGCGGGTTCCTCTTTCCCGCCTTTGCCATCGCCTACGACTGGATCGCCCTGCCGCGCACCCCCGAAGCTCGCACCGGCTGGCAGACCACCACCACCCTCACGCCCGCGTCGCTGGTCTTCTCCGCGGTGCTCACCAGCATGCTGTTCGCCATGCTGCACGCGGAGCAGGTCGCCCACCTGTGGGTGGTGCTGCTGGTGCTGTTTTCCATCTCGCTGGTGCTGACCTACGTGCGGGTCAAGACCCAGTCGGTGGCCGCCTCGGCCATCGTTCATGCCTCGTACAACGGCTTCATCTTCCTGGTCACGATCATCGCCACCGGCGGCTACCGTCATCTCGACCGCATGACCCACTGATTTATCCTTACCCCAATGCCTACCGATTCCCGCGCCGCCCTGCTCGACCTGATTGCCACGCTCTCCTTCCGCCTGGGCGACTTCACCCTCGCCAGCGGGCAGAAGTCCGACTACTACATCGACTGCCGGACGACCACGCTGCATGCGGAAGGCGGACGGCTGGCCGGCATCGTCTTCTACGACCTGATCCGCGAGCACCTGCCCCACGCCGTCGCGGTCGGCGGCCTCACCATGGGGGCCGACCCGCTGGTTTCGGCCACCGCCATCGCTTCGGCTGCGACCCTCGCCGACTTCAACGAGATCCTCGCCCTGGCCCAGGAATCCGACCTCGACCTCTTCACCGACGACGACCCCGGCCCGGCGCCCACGCTGATCCACGGCTTCCTCGTCCGTAAGGCGGAGAAGACCCACGGCACCGGCCGCCGCATCGAAGGCTTCCTCCATCCCGGCGCGCCCGTCGTCATCGTCGACGACGTCTGCACCACCGGCGGCTCGACGATTACCGCCATCGAAGCGACGCGGGAAGCGGGCATGCACGTCGCAGGCGTGCTCTGCCTGGTCGACCGCGAGCAGGGTGGCCGCCTCAACATCGAGCGCGCCCTCGCCGAAGTCCCCCCGCCCCCCGGAGCCCCAGCCGAGGTCCCGTTCCACTCCGTCTTCACCGCCGCGGACGTCCGCCGCGCGCATCTGGCCCTCAAGAAACCGGCCTGATTGAGCCGCGCCCCTGCAAGACCTATGCAAGCCGCAGCTCTCCCCGCAAGCGGCTGTACGAGCGTTCCTTGAGCGGATTGGATAAACTGGAAGCACATGATTCCGACCCTCGAATGGCTCCCTGAAGGCGTAAATTTCCTCGACCAGACCAAGCTCCCGTTTGAGGAGACCTACGTCCTGGCTACCGACTACAAGCAGGTCGCAACGGTGATCAAGGACATGATCGTGCGCGGCGCGATGGCGATTGGCGTGTCGGCCGCGATGGGCGTGGCGCTGGGCATCGAGCGCTCGAGCGCGACGAATCTGACGGACCTGAGCGCGCAAGTTGACGTGATCTGCAAGACTTTGGCGGAGACGCGGCCAACTGCCGTCAATCTCTTCTGGGGCATCGACCAGATCCGCAACCGGTACAACGAGCTGGCGGCGAGGAACACGCCCATCCCGCACATCAAGAAGGAAGTGGTTGCGCTGGCGCGGAGGCTGTATGACGAGGACATCGCCAACCTGCGCAAACTAGGGGCCTTCGGCGCGGCGTTGCTGCCCGAGCAAGGTACGGTGCTGACCCACTGCAACGCGGGCGCGCTGGCCGCCT
>Ga0181520_10005249_pt1 | contig 20805 bp, 12 predicted proteins | sample PEATcosm2014_Bin_29_FD_132451 | JGI IMG/M metagenome (GOLD analysis project Ga0181520, IMG submission 132451) | Peatland microbial communities from MTU Mesocosm Facility, Houghton, MI, USA - PEATcosm2014_Bin02_30_metaG | ecosystem: Environmental > Terrestrial > Soil > Wetlands > Peat | place... | reverse complement strand
GCCGATCAAGGTCTGCCCGCTGTTGAGGGTCAGCGTTTGATCCACCCGCCCGCTCACGTCCAGGAGCGTGCCGCTGGATACTGCAATCAGCGTACTGGCGCCGATGGAGCCGGAGCCGGCCAGTGCCAAGGCGCCGGCACTGATGGTCGTGTTGCCGGTATAAGTGTTCGCCGCACTTAAGGCCACGGCGCCGCTGCCGTTTTGAGCCACACTGCCTGAACCGGAAATCAGGTTGTTTACTGTGGGTGTATCCGTGCGGTTAAATACCAGCGCGCCGTTGTTGGTCACCGGGCCTGTTCCCAGGCTGCCGTTGGCATCGTTATTGCCCACCTGCACTGTGCCGTTGTTGATCAAGACGCTGCTAAAGCCATTGACTCCGCCGTTATCAATCAGCAGCGTGCTGCTGCCGTCCTTGATCAGGCTGCCACTGGTTAGAGCATAATTCCCTGCCAAAATATAGTTCTTGGTCGAGTTATTAGTGACGACGGTGGGCGAATGGTTGCCGGTGAGCGTCACGGCGATGGGACTGCTGCCCGTCGCGCTGTCATCAAACGCCGCCAGATTGTTTTCCACATAGCTGATGGCACTGCCGCCGGCGAGAGGCTCCCAATTGAGTGCGGTGGTGTCCCAGTTGCCATTGGCCACGGCCCATTTGACGGGTTGTGGCGTGGGGGCTCCGAACACATCAATTTCCGAGTAGCCTTCATAGCCGTTTTCCCCGGCGGGCGTGGTGAAATCAAACTTCACCGCCGCCACGTTGGTGGCCAGCACACCGTTCACCGGCGTGAGCGTCGCCCGCGTGGCGCACTGCGCGCCGGCAGGATTCGACGGGAGATAACTGACAGTGTCCAACGCAATAAAGGTCGTTGGGGCGGAGACTTTGGAATAATAAACCGTATAGGCCTGCTGGTCGCGACCGCCGTCGCCCCACCCGCCATAGACCATAATGTTAGTCAGGCTATAGCCAGTGGGGGAACCGGTGAGCGTGTAAGTGGCGGACTGGCCCGCCCCACTGCCGACCGTGCCACAGGTGACTATGGCTGGACTGCTGCCGACATTGGGCCAGTAGTTCAGCCAGCCAAAGGTGCCGTCGGTCAGCACCGGAACTACGCCCGCATAGTACAGACTGTAATTGCCATTGGTGCCGCTGGGCAACAGGCCGGCAATCAAACTGCCCGGCGCGTCTGTCCAGGTCGGAACAAAATTGGTCGTTGGGCCGGCGCTGCCCGCCCCGGTTTGGGCAGCATAGGTGGTGATAACATTATTCACCGCCGCCGGCACGGTGGAGACCGTGAGCGGGCTTGGGGTGCTCGCGACCACGCCAAAAACATTGGACGCCTGGAGCTGATAGGAGGCCGTGTTCGTCAATTGCAGATTGGCCAGTGTCAGCGTCGTGTTCGTTGCGCCGGGAATATTGTTGGTTACTCCACCGCTGATCATCTGCCACTGGTAAGTCATGGGAATGGCCGCCGCGAATGCCGCTTTGAAGGTCACCTGGCTGCCCACCACATCTGCCGCCGTCGCCGGCAACGTGTTCGTCGTCACCTGCGGGCTTGGGCTGGTCGTCAGCCCGGTCACCGCAAATTGCACATCATCAATGAAGACGGTGTTGTCACCACCCGCCAGATCCGTGCCGACAAAGGCCAGGGTTTCCATGGCCGCCGTGGCCGTGAAACTGGCCTTGTAAACCGTGTAGGCGGTGGCGCTGGATCCCGGATTGTAGGTTCCCACCGTGGTACCGTTGATCGTCACTTTCCAGCTCTGGGCATTACCCGGACGTTCCGCGGCGAAAAAGGTGAGCGTATAGTTGGTTCCGGGAATAAAACCGGAAATCGTCTGCGCAATGCTGCCGTACTCCTGGACAAAGGCGGCCTGGGTGCCTTGGGGAGCATTCGGATTTGAAAACGCGCTGCCATTGCCAAGGAGGCCCGAACCATTTCCCGCTGTGCCGCTGAACGTCCAGGAGCCGCCGGACGGATCGTAGGTATACGCGGTGTTGCCGGTGCCCTCGCTGGGGGTCTCAAAGCCGAAGTTTGCCACCGTCGTCAGCGCCGGTCCGGGTGGCGTGGCGCTGGCCTGGACGGAGTTGGCCGTCGGCCCGCTGATGGTCATGGCCGCTACGACATAGTAGTACGTTGTGCCGTTGGCCAGGCCGGTGTTGACATAGTTTGTCACCCCCACAACCGCCAGTGTCGTATACGGTCCGCCGTTTATGGTCCCACCCTGCACCAGATAACTCACGGCTCCGCTCGAAGTCGGCCAGGTTAAAGTCACCTGACCGTTCCCGGCAACTGCCGTCAACGACGCCGGGGGCGGAACTTGCGGCGTGGCGCTGACCTGGCCGGAGTTGGCGCCCGCCCCATTGGCGTTCACGGCTGAGACCACATAGTAATACGGCGTGCCGTTGGCCAGGCCGGTGTTGACAAAACTCGTGCCTGTCACATTTGCCACCGTGGTGTAAGGTCCGCCGTCCAGGAGCGAACTGGCCACATTGTAACTCGTCGCCCCGTTCACCGCCGTCCAACTCAGACTTATCTGGGCGTTCGTGCCCGTTGCCGTCAAGCCTGCCGGCGCCGCTGGCGCTCCCGGTGCAACGGGGGTAATTTGCACGGCGTCTATGAAGATGGTGTTGTCACCCCCGGCCAAATCCGTGCCCACAAAGGCCAGTGCTGCCGTGGCCGCCGTGGCCGTGAAGGCGGACGTGTAGTAGGTCGCATAGGCGCTGGCGCTGGCCCCCGGATTATAGGTTCCCACCGTGGTGCCATTCACCGTCACTTTCCAGGTCTGGGCATTGCCCGGACGTTCCGCCGCCTGGAAGGTGATGATATAATTGGTTCCCGGCAGCAAACCGGAAATGGTCTGCGTCAGGGTTCCATCCTCCTGCACAAAGGCCGCCTGGGTTCCCTGCGGGGCATTGGGATTGGAAAAGCCGCTGCCGTTGGCCACGAGGCCCGAAGCGTTGGGACTCGTCCCGCCGAACGTCCAGGAGCCGCCGACCGGATTATACTCATAGTTGCCGGAGCCGATGCTGGGGAGTTCAAAACCCAGATTTTCATTGGGGCCGATCACGATATTATCCAGGAAAACCGTGTTGTCACCCCCGGAGAAATCGGTGCCCACAAAAGACAGGGTGTGAACCGCCGCCGAGGCGGTGAAGTTGGCCACGTAACTGGTATAATTCGTGGATCCCGGACCATTGTTGATCTGTATCACGGTGTTATCCAGCAGGACATTCCACGACTGGGCACTGCCGCTGCGCTGGGCGGCAGAGTAAGTGACCGAGTAGTTTACCCCCGGCGTAAATCCAGTCAGGGTCTGCGACAGGCTGGCTTGTTCCCGCACAAACGCGGCCTGGACGCCTTCCGGGGCATTGGGATTGCCCAAGGCACTGCCATTGGCCACGATGCCCGAACCCTTTGTCGTCGCCGCGCTTCCGGTAAACGTCCAGCTTGCACCAGCCGGGTTATACTGGTAGTTGCCGGTGCCCAAGCTGGGGGTCTCAAAGCCTAAGTTAACGCTGTTATTGGTGACCGCGATATTGACTGCCGTGGAATCCGCGATGCTGCCGCCGTTGTAAACCGCCTGGGCAAATACATTGTAACTGCCATTGGTTACATTGCTCCAGGCATAGGCATAGGGCGCGCTGCTGGCCTGGCCGATCAGGTTGGAACCGGCATAGAACTGCACGCTGCTGATGACGTTGCCATTGGTTGCCACGGTGGCCGCCAGATTCACGGTGGCGGGAGCGGCAAAGCTGACACCGCTGGCCGGCGCGGTCAGCGTAATCACCGGGGCCGCGAACTGATTTGTGGCGATGGCCAGCGTGACGTCATCCAGGAAAACAGTATTGTTGCTGTTTACCAGATCGGTGCCCACAAATGACAGGGTATGCGTGGTCGCCGAAGCCGTGAAGTTGGCCGTATAAGTCGCATACGCGGTGGCGCTTTCCCCGGGACTGTAGCTGCCCACCACGGCATTATCTATCATTACATTCCACGTCTGTCCCCCGTTGTTGCCTGTTCCCCGTTCGGCAGCGTCGAAAGTGAGCGTGTAGTTTATGCCGGGCATGAAGCCGGTGATGGCCTGTGAAATCGAGCCGTATGCTTGAATAAAGGCGGCCTGGACGCCTTCCGGAGCAGTGGGATTTGAGAACGCGCTGCCATTGCCCATGATGCCCGAACCGTCAGGGCTCGTCCCGCCAAAGGCCCAGTTTGCGCCGGCCGGATTATACGCGCTGCTGCCAGCGCCCAGGCTGGGTGTCTCAAAACCGAAATCTTCAATCGTCGGCACGACGATTTGATTCGTGTTGATAACGATGAGGGTGAGCGTGCTGCTATTGTTCAAGCTGCCTGAAATGCCGGTGACCGTCACGGAGTTGGTGCCGGGAACTGCCCCGGTGGTGGCGGCGAAGGTCAGCACGCTGCCCGCCGTTGAACTCGCCGGGGTGAATGTCGTCGTCACGCCGCTGGGCAAACCCGAGGCGGATAGGCTGACGCTGCCAGTAAACCCATTCAGCGGGTTGATCGTGATCGCACTCGAACTGCTGCCGCCAGGAGTCACCGCCAAGGTGGCTGGCGAAACTGCGAGGCCGAAGTTTGCCGTCCCGCTGGTGCTGGTCACCACACTCAGATTGAGCGTAGCGGTGCTGGTCAGGTTGCCGCCCGTTCCGACGATGGTCACGGTCGCCGGGCTGGTGCTGATGGGCGCCGTGCTGCTGGCCGTCAAGGTCAGCGTGCTGGTGCTCGTGGCGCTGGCCGGATTGAAGGAAGCCGTCACCCCGCTCGGCAAGTTCAAAACGGACAAGTTGACACTGCCGGCAAAGCCGTTGCCGGTCGTGATCGTAACCGTGGTGGTAATGCTGGAGCTTCTGCCCACCGTCAGGCCGTTCGGGAATGAAGTCACGAGGTCCGGCACCGTCAGGGAGAAATTCGGCGCGGTATTTGTTCCCGCCAGGGCGTTAATCAAACCTTGTCCCTTGGGACTGCCCCAGCCAGTGGCGAGATCATAGCCGCTCACGGCCGAGAACATGGTGGGATAAGTCGAATTTTCGTCGTTGCCGGTCGTGATGTCATGCAGAAGGGAGGTGTAAGTCGCGCTTTTGCCGATGGCATAGATAGGCGGATTAAGGAAGCCTACCGGCGGATTGCCCACCGCCGCCGCCTGCTGGTTGACCAGCGCCATGTAACCCGCCCACAACGGCGCGGCCGCGCTCGTGCCGCCAACCCCGCCGGCGTTGCCGTCATCAATGAAGAAAATGTCCGTATCGGCCTGAATGGACACATCGGGAAAGTTCCGGTACACGGTTGAACCCTGGTTGTGTACCATGCTGACGCCCTGCTGGTAAGTTGGAATCGGAATATTGACGCAGACGGCGCCGCCGCTGCCCACCCAGGTGGTTTCCGCCGACCAAGGGCCGCCCGCGCTGCTCGTGGTCAGGGAGGTGCCTCCGACCAACGTGATATACTCATTGGCAGCCCCCGGACCGCCGCCGGACGAGTTGCTGTCATTGCCGCCCGATCCGCCATCGCCACTGGCGGCAAAAAAAGCCTGACCCTGGGCATCGAATTGTTCAAATTCCTGACCCAGCATCGGAGACGCAGGTCCCCAGCCAAGGGAACAACTTATTTGTTTGGCCTTGTTGTCTATGGCCATTTGCACAAAGCAGGCATCCGCATCCCCTTCATACACCATGATCGTGGCATGTGGCGCCATGCTCATGATCATGGAAATGTCCAGGGACTGCTCGCCATCATCGGTTCCCGGCGGCGGATCGCCTTGCGGAGAACCGTCCACATAGATGTTCGTGATGGTGGGAACCGTTATGCCGGCGTCTTTTGCATAAAGCACGGGATCGTTCGAGTAATACTGCCCGTCAATCAGGGCGACAAACTGTCCCGTGCCGTCGAGCGTAACGCCGGGGGCATAGGCCGCCCGGAAATCTTTCCCCATGAAAAGACCGCCCGGGCCTGAGCCCGTTGCGGTATAATTGGTGATCGTCGTCTGGTCGTGTTTAATCAGGCTCCTGGGATGCGGTGGCTCAAAGTTGTCCAGCCCGCTGATGCCCAGCACGGGCACATCGGCATCCAGCGAGGGCACCTTGTCCGCCGCATAAAAGGTGCGGTTTTCGGTGGGATGAGGGTAAACCCGCATGGTAACTCCAAACGCCTTCTCAACCTCCGGCACCGCCCCGCTCACACGCACCAGCGCGCGATTGGAATATTTGGACTCCACCTTCAGCCCATGCGCTTCCATGTACTGAACGACCGACTGGTATTCCTGTTCCGTTGGACCAAAGGCTTCCGTGAACTGTTCCGGCGTGAGCCAATGATGGTATTGGGGGCTGGTTGGATCCGTGAGCGCCTGCAGCGTGGCGTCGAGCTGCGGCTGATTGTGCAAAGGCAGCCCGATGGACAGACGCAACCGATTGGTCGCCTCCAGCGGGCGCACCGGCGTCAGTTTCGCCGCAATGGACGGCACATAACCTTGGGCGCCGTGGTTTAACTCCCGTCTCGCCTGCGCCTGGGCGGGCGACGCAAACAGGCACAGGAGCAGTATGCCAGCCATGACCAACCGCATTTTAGCCTCGATCTTCGGGAGGGGAGCGGGTGCAGATTTCGCAGGGGGAAGCGGAGGGAGAAGTCCCCGAATAATTCGCGCATTGAACCCCTGAACCGACCGAGCGCCCGATTCTGCTAAGACGCTGGAACCGTTTCCCCCGCTCCCGGGGGGAGAGGGCCGGGGTGAGGGCGGGCTTCCCAACCAACTCCAACTTGTCTTCCGATTCATGGGGAGGTGGGCCGACGTTCCAATAGATGCGTTATTCATAGACGTAATTCTTCCCCATTATTTTTTTAAGTCGTTCTGGCTTTCCAGGAAGCACGATAATTGGGATAAATCATCTAACTTTAGACCTTTGCAGAACAATTTTCAATAATTTTTAACCAATTTTGAACGGGCTTGGAAATTATCAGCAAACGAGGTTCACTGATGAGCATGTTTGTATTGCGACCAGCCCCTCCGCAGGCGCCTTCGGTCGCGCCTGGCGATTTGCTTCAGGACGTTGTCAACCTGTTGTCCTCCCGTCCGGGCCGCCAACAATTTTAAACACCGCCGCCATAAATTCTTGACCCGTGCCTTTGGATGCGTAACGTTCCACCCGAAGTTTGCATTAATGCTCTTTCCCCGCACAAATCTCCCCGTTGTGCCTCCGCGAGTGGTCATCACTGGTGCGGGTGTGGTCACGGCTTTGGGCCTGGGCTGGAAATCGAACGCAGCGGGTTTTCGCGCCGGCCGGCGGGCGTTTCGGCCTGTCTCGCAATTTGATGTCAGCCGCCAGCGGGTCAAAACCGCCGCCGAAGTGGACCTGCCGGACTCACTCCCCCCCTCGCGCCTGAATCGCCGCCAGCTTGACCGCCTCGATCGCGCCGCGAAAATGCTCGTGCTTGCCGCGCAGGAGGCCTGGCAACAAGCCGGCTGGCAAATCTCCGGGGAAAATATCGAAAATCTGCCGCTGGTGCTGGGCACCACGGCGGGCGGCATGTTGCTCGGCGAGGCCTATTACCGGCAGGCAATCCAGCAGCCATCCCGCTTCCGGCAACAGGCCACCCGCGCCGTTCAGTATCAGCCCCAGGTTCAAGCGCGCATGGTTTTCGACGCCCTCGGTTGCAGCGGGCCCATCACCATCATTTCCAATGCCTGCGCTTCCGGGGCCAATGCCATCGGTCATGCGTGGGATTTGATTCGCGGCGGCCAGGCCGACCGCGTCATGGCCGGTGGTTACGATGCGCTGGGCGAACTGGTTTTCTCCGGCTTCGATTCCCTCCAGGCGCTTTCGCCCACGATTTGCCGCCCGTTCGATGCCCAACGTGACGGGTTGGCGCTCGGCGAAGGCGCGGCCATCGTCAACCTGGAGACGCTCGAAAGCGCCCGCCGGCGCGGCGCGGAAATTTTGGGCGAGCTGGTCGGCTATGGCACTGCGATTGACCAGCATCATCTCACCCAGCCGCATCCGCACGGCACCACCACCCTGGCCGTGATGAAGCAGGCCTGCGCGAACGCTGGCGTGACCCCGGACCAAGTTGATTACGTCAACGCCCATGGCACCGGCACCGTGCTCAACGACAGTTCCGAGGCGCTCGCCATCAGCGAATGGGCCGGTCGCCGCGCCGCCACCTTGCCCGTCAGTTCCACCAAAGCCTCCATCGGCCATCTGCTCGGCGGCGCGGGCGCGGTGGAAGCCGTGATTTGCCTGATGACCCTGCGCGAACAATGGCTGCCCCCGCAAACGATTTTTGAAACCCCCGATCCGGCCTGCAAATTTCCCATTGTGAAACAGGCCCGGGACGCGCGCGTAAACGTGGTCCTTTCCAATTCATTTGGCTTCGGAGGCGTCAATGCCGCCCTCGTTTTCAGGAGGTGGACATGAGCCGGATTTTTATTGCCGGCATCGGCGCCGTCTCTCCCGCCGGCTGGAACGTCGCCGCCCTCCGCGACGCCTTGGACAAAAATGAGCCGCTGCCCGTCCAAACCCTCGCCCGGCCCGGCTGGGAAACCCCGCTGCGCGCGCGCCTGGTGCCGAATCCGCCCACCCGGCCCGAATTCCTGGCCCATCCGCGTTTGCGCCGCTCCAGTCCCATCACCCACTACGCCGCCGCCGCCGCCCTGGAAGCCGTGGCCGGACTCCGCGCCAATGCCGCCGCCAAAAAATTCCGGCTGGGCGTCGTCGCCTGTCTGCAATCCGGCTGCGTCCAATATTCCTGCCGCTTTTACGATGAGACTTTGAAAAATCCGGCCACGGCCAGCCCGCTGGTTTTTCCCGAAACCGTTTATGCCGCGCCCACGAGCCACGTCGCCGCCCTGCTGGAAAATGTGACGCTGGCCTGTTCCCTGGTGGGCGATGCGTCCGCCTTTTTGCAGGGCGTGGCTCTCGCCGCCGGCTGGCTGGCCGAGAAACGCGTGGATGCCTGCCTGGTCATTGGCGCGGAAGAAACCAACTGGATCATCGCCGACGCCCTCCGGCATCTGGATCGCCCGGCCATCATGGCGGCCGGTGCGGGCGCGTTGTGCTTGTGCCGCGATGAGAAATTATTCGCCGGGGTTGAACTGGCGGCCATCACTGACGCGCACACGTTTTCGACCGGGCAAAGCCGGGCGCAGGCCGCGCAAGCCATGCGTCATCAGCTCGGCAGCAATTCTGCCGGCGAACTCCTCGCCGACGGCGACGGCGACAGTCCCCGCGCGGGCGCGGCGGAACGCGCCGCCTGGCGCGATTGGACCGGCGCACGCGTCAGCCCCAAAAAAATATTGGGTGAAGGAATGATGGCTGCCGCCGCCTGGCAATGCGTGACGGCGTGCGATGCCCTGGCGGGCGGACGCTTTGCCGCCGCCAACGTCAGCCTGGTCGGCTCCAACCAGCAGGCCATCGGCGCCCGCTTCGTAGCGTCAGGCATCCCTGCCTGACGTAAAGGGCGGCATCCTTGCCGCCCGGAAAAACGTGGTCATGCCCCTGCCTCACACATTTCTCCAGACGCTGGCGCGAACGACCTCGGCCCGCGTGCGCCCAGCGTCTTGGACTGAATGGTTCCCCGTTACAGCGATTCTTGTGGCGACTTTTCATAGTCGGCCAGTTGCTCCTGCGTCAACTTTTCCACAGCCGTGATCTTCAGGCTCGGGATCTTGCCCAGCGCCGCCTTGAGCTGGTCCGCATCATAGGCCAGAAACGAGCCGACCAGTTTGTTGCCCTGCTTGGTCGTCCGGAAATAGCCAAGCATGCCGCTCTGGCCTGAATACACTTGGATTTTAGACAAAAAGTCACCCGGAGTTTTCGGCGCGAAATCACCGGCCGGCTCAAATCTTATGACCCACACCCCCTGCGAGGCGTCCAGATGGTCAAAGTTCAGCAAGGATTCTTGCGGCGATTTTTCGTAGTCGGCGATTTGATCCTGCGTCAGCTTTTCCACAGCCGTCACCTTGAGGCTCGGCACCTTTGCCAGCGCCGCCTGGAGCTGGTCGGGATCATAGGCCAGAAACGACCCCATCAGTTTGTCACCCTGCTTGGTCGTTCGGAAGTAGCCAATCATGCCGCCCTGGCCTGAATACACATGGACTCTCGACAAAAAGTCACCCGGAGTTTTCGGCGCGAAATCACCGACCGGCTCCAATCTTACCACCCACACACCCTGCGAGGCGTCAAGATGTTTGATGTCCAGAAAGGATTCTTGCGGCGACTTTTCGTACTCGGCAAGTTGATCCGGCGTCAACTTTTCAACCGCTGTCACCTTGAGGCTCGGCACCTTTGCCAGCGCCGCCTGGAGCTGGTCGGGATCATAGGCCAGAAACGAGCCCGCCAGTTTGTCGCCCTGCTTGGTCGTCCGGAAATAGCCTATCATGCCGTTGTGGCCTGAATTCACATGGATTCTCGACAAAAGATCACCCGGCGTTTTCGGCGAGAAATCGCCGACCGGCTCAAATCTTACCACCCACACACCCTTGGCGGCGTCGGGCTCGCCGGTGGGGGCCGGCCGGGGCGGTGTTGGGCTTTGCGCATCGGTCAAGGTGGCCAGCGCGAGGCCCGCCAGGAGCAAAACGGCCAGCGCCACGCCGCGCTCTGTTTTATGGAATTTCGCGATCATGATTATCCTCTCTTTCATTTGTTGTTTGTTTTCCAGAATTCCGGCCAGGCCTGGTCCCCAGACTGGTTGACCAAACCTTTCCAGAAGCTTGACGATGGTCAGGCCATAAGCTTCGTTTTCGCCCGTCCGCACCCGCGCCAGCGCCAGCGCATCGCAGGCCAGCTCCCGGTTCGTGCGCAGGCGATAAAACGCCAGCCAAACCAGCGGATTGAACCAGTGTACCACCTGCAGGGCCAGCATCACCCAGCCCGTCAATATGTCCTGGCGCTTGATGTGCGCCAGTTCATGCAGAAAAACATGGCGCAGCTCCGCGCGGGTGAAAGTGGACAACAGCCCCGCCGGCAAAAGCAGACGCGGACGCACAAAGCCGCACAGCGTCGGGCTTTCCACGGCCTCCGTCTCCACCAGCCACACCGGCGTGCTGACCCCCATCAGCGCCTTGCAATCTTCAAACAGGTCCAGCGTCGGTCCGTCCGTCAGCGGACGCAGCCGTCGTAGGCGGCGGTTGAACCGGTACTGACAGGCCAGCGCGCCTCCCGCCAGCGAAACTGCGCCGGCTGCCCACACCCAAACCAGCCAGCGCCGCCAGTCGTGGCCGGCGGCACGTCCCGCCGTGGCCGCCGGCTGGGCCGTCTCAACGGGGGCGCTGGTGGTCTCATCCGGCATGGCCTCCGCCTGCTCTGACGGTGCGGCGGCAGGTATTTTTACCACGTTGAACAGGCTCGCCGGGGAGTGGATGGACCACGGCAAAGCCAGCCGCAGTATCACCAGCAGCCACAGGGCGTGGCGCCAGCGCGGATTCAGTCGCTGTCCGCAAAGCCATTGCGCCGCCAGCACCAATAGGATCAGAATCGAAGCCTCTCCCGACATCTTCAGGAGCAGGGGAAGACGGGCAAAGATTTCGCTCATAGAATTGGTTAATCAGGTTTCTGAAGCAGGCGCCGCAACTCGCGGATTTCCTCCGGAGTCAATTTGTCCCGTTCCACAAAATGGGCAAGCATGGGCTTCAACGACCCGCCGAAAACGCGCTCCAGAAACGACTCGCTCGCCGCATCCGCGCACTCCTCGCGCCGGACCAGCGCCCGATACACATAGGCGCGTCCTTCCTTGCTGAAACCCAGCACCTTCTTCTTGACCAGCCGGTTGAGAAACGCCTTGGCGGTGCGGGGATGCCACGAGGAATCCGCCTGCTGCAGGGCCGCGATGATTTGACCCGCCGAGCACGGCCCCTGGGCCCAGACGATCTTCATCACTTCCCACTCTGTCTCCGAAATTCGAGGCACTTCACGCATGGTTTCGCTTTGCGATTAATGTTGTAATCACTCGAAGATTACATCGCTAATCAATTATCGTCAACAAGAATTTTTGCGAATTATTTCGTTCCCGTGCATTTGAAGAAATACTGCCGCCGAATCTTGCGGGTGAAAAAAAGAGCCGGACTCGCGTCCGGCTCTCCGATGACGAGGTTTATACGCCTTCATCCAGGCGTTCAGAAGAGCGGGACAGCCAACTGGAAGATCGCTGTCCAGACTGCCTCGCAGGCAAAACCTCTCTGCCAACCCTAAACGGACAGCGAAATTTTCTGCAACGGGATTGAAATCGCGGGCGATGCCCAATGACAACGCGGTCTTGGTAATCGTGGGCAAGCAGGATGTGTTTCATTCAGATTGCCGTTCTCTTTAAAAAAAATTCGGGGGCGGCGTCCCTTTTTGATCTTCATTTCCGCCGCCCGGGCCCAGCAAGTTGCTTACCGTGTCAAGCAACTCGCTGTTGGTGAAAGGTTTTTGCAGCATGGCCTCGGGCTTCAACCAGGGCTTCCGGGCAAATTCATCCATGGGCAGGCTTCCGGTGGCCATGATGACCGGGACGGTCATGCCCGAATAATGGAGCATCTCAATCATTTCCAGGCCGGTCATTCGCGGCATGTGGTTGTCAGTCACGACCAGACCGTAATCGTAAGCCCGGAGCGCTTCCCAGCCGGCGACCCCGTCGTTGGCGGCTTCAACCTCGTAGCCGGAGGATGTCAGCAGCTCGATATTGAGTTGGCGGGAGTCGTCGTCGTCATCCACCACGAGGATGCGATGTGACGTTTTTTTTTGGCCCCGGGCCAAAGCGGTGGCCGGCTCCTCGGTTCGCGAAACTTGGTTCCCATTCGCGCTTGCCGGGCGGTTGCCCGGCAGCAGGAGTTTTTCCACCGTGGCCGACAGCGTGGCGACGGTAAAAGGTTTGGGTAACATCGCGTCAACCCGCAACCCGGGGCTCCTGTTCAATTCCTCCGTCGGCATCGTTCCCGATATTAGAATCACCGGCTGCGACAAACCTTCGGAACGCATTCGTGCGATCAACTCCAGGCCGGTGACCCGCGGCATTTTGTGATCGGTGATCACCAGACAGTAGCTCTCTGTCTGCAGCACCTCCCAGGCATCGGCCCCATCGCTGACGGAATCAACGCTTTCGTAGCCCAAATTGACAAGGGCTTTGACCACAAGTTCGCGGATGTAGCTTTCGTCATCCACGACGAGGATGCGCTGTGATGAATTTGTTCGCCCTTGGTCGGGCGGTGGGCTGCCAGGATTTTTCATTTTACCTTCCTTGATCATAGCCGGGAAGACTTCCCGTGAATATGGGGTCTTCACCCCATGCCTGTTTTAGCGTTTCAGCCTTTAAAAAATACTGTTAGCGGCTACGTGGTTTTTTTGGGGGATGCGTGTAAACTCGTGGATGAATGCGGCAACGTGTATTCCAAACGAATTGGCCGGCGCTGGGCCAAAACTGTGGCGCTCACAGAGACGTCGCTGCCGGCACTTGCGGCGGTGGCCATCCGCAGCGAGGGCTGCAGGCCCGTAACATGAAAGCCTGGAAAGTAGGGCAGGCGTCTCGCCTGCCCTGTTTTGGGCTCTCCCAAATCAAGACCAGTCACGGTAAATCAAGATCAATCAAGGTCAATCAAGCCACTTTTTTACAAAAAAGCCCCCCCCCTCCCGCCATTCCACACCTCGGGCACTGGTCACTCCGAAGTCTGGGGAAGGCGGGTCAGCACAGCGCCAGAAGGCAGTTTATCCCGGTAAATCCCACCAAATCCGACTAAAAAAACCATCCACCATGATAAAATTGGACACCTTAGAAGTTGCGAACGCCGGCTTTTTCCATTCAACTGGTTAACGTTATGAACAAAAACATCGTTGCCGTGGTTCTGTTTTTGGCCGCCGCATTTTCTTCGATGGCTCAAAAACAGCCCGTGGACTATGTGAATCCATTTTTAGGCACGGCGCCGCTGACCAATCCGGTGGATATTGGGTTTACCCCGCCCTGGCGGGTATGGGCCGGTTTGGTATTTCCCGGGGCCTCCCTGCCCAATGCCATGGTCCAGCTCACCCCGGTCACGAAATTCGGCAGCGGCGCCGGTTACGAATATGAAAATACCGTTATTCGTGCGTTCGCGCATACTTGCAAAGGGCATTGGAATTTATGCAACCTCCCCATTCTGCCGGCCACGGGCGACATAGACCCCGATGATTTTGGCTCCACGTTCAACCATACCAACGAGTCGGCCCACCCCGGTTATTACCAGGTTTTTCTGGAGCGCTATGGCATCAATGCCGAACTCACCACCACGCTGCGGTGCGGCTATCATAAATACACCTATAAAGCCGGGGAGCATCAGAAACTGATCGTCAACCTTGCCGTCTCGAACGAACGCGTCAGGGATTGGGCGATCGAACTGGAGGGTGACCATGCCTTTAAAGGCTATCAGACGGCAAACGAAAAGGTTTATTTCTACGCGGTTGCCAATCAGACCATAACGAACCTTGAATTCCTCCAAAACCTGGGCCGGAAAATATCCGTCGTCAACTTTGCCGGTTCGGACAACCCGGTTTTGGAAATCAAACTGGCGCTTTCATTTGTCAGCACCGAAAATGCCAGGCTGAATCTGGAAACCGAACTGGCCGGCAAGAGTTTTGACCAGGTCAAAACCGAAGCCACCCAAACGTGGGAAACGCTGTTGTCCAAAATCCAGGTGACCGGCGGAACCGAACGGCAAAGGGGCTTGTTCTATTCCTGTCTCTACCGGTCGTTTCTCTGGCCGGCCCTGAGAAGCGATGTGAATGGAGATTTTCTGGATGAAAGCGGAAAAGTCGTCAACAAGCATTTCCAATACTATACGCTGCCATCTTTGTGGGATGACTACCGGAACAAGCTGATTTTGCTGGGCATGTTGTCGCCTAAAGTCACGGAAGATGTCATTTCCTCCCTGATTGACCGCGGCGAAATAACCGGTTTTATGCCGACATTTTTTCACGGTGACCATGCGGCGCCCTTCATTGCCGGCTCCTATTTGCGGGGCTTAAGGGATTATGACGTAAAAAACGCCTACCGCCTGCTGTTGAGAAACGCCACCGTGGAAGGAAGTTCCCGGCCTTATCTCAACGAATATATCACCAACGGCTATGTCTCCACTCCGGACATTGAACATCCGCAGGTGGAAACGAGAGCCAAGGCGGGTGTGACCAAGACGCTGGAATATGCCTACGATGATTACGCCGTGGCCTTGCTGGCGAAACAGTTGAAGGACAAGACCAGTTATAATATGTTGATGCGGCGGACGCACAATTACACCAATGTGTTTGATCCCTCCACCGGGCTGATGCGGGGACGCCTGGCAAACGGCGATTGGGTGAAAAATTTCGACCCCCAGTTTCCCTACTATGAATATATGTATCGCGAGGCGAACGCCTGGGAATCCTCCTTCTTCGCCCCGCAGGATCCGCAGGGACTCATTGGTCTCTACCCGAGCAAGGAAGCGTTTGAAAAGCAGTTGGACCGGCTCTTTTCAATCCCCTGGAACACCAATTACATTGCCATGAACATCAACTGTTTTATCGGGCAATATTGCCAGGGAAACCAGCCGGACCACAATTTTCCCTACCTCTATTACTTCATCGGCAAACAGGAAAAATCCCAGGCGGTCTTGAACACCATCATGGATCGTTTCTACGGCATGGGTGAGGATGGCCTGGCCCTGTGCGGCATGGATGACTGCGGCGAAATGTCGTCCTGGTATGTGTTCAACGCCATTGGGTTCTATCCCTATTCCCCGGCCGATGCAGACTACATTATTTCGGTGCCGCTCTTTGACCAGGTGGACATGAAATTAAACGGCAAAACATTTACCATTGTTAAACAGAATTCGGGGCTGAAAATAACCGGCATCCGTTATGGCAGTCGAAAGATTGACGGTTATTTTATAACTCATCATGAGCTGATGAAGGGGAAGAAGCTTGTCATTACCACCCAGTAAACACCGTTGGTAGCATCCGGCATCCTTGCCTGATGTAGAGGGCGGCATCCCTGCCGCCCGGAACAGGCGTGAATTTTTTAACTGCTGGAGAATTCCAACCCGCTTCGGTTGATGTGAGCTTTTCCCGCTGATACGGATTTGTATTCAAAACGCGATTAACCGCAGCGAATGGCTGACGGGGTGATTGGAAGCGGATTGGTGGGCGGAGCAAAGCGCCAGAGGGCTGGGCGCACTCCAGGACGCTGGCGCGAATGACGGCAGCCCCCGCAACCGCGCAGCGTCCTGGAGTGCGGCGGCCCTCCGCCGCTTTGGCCGGACGCACGCGATCAACCCGGCTACAGAGTTGGATCGAACCAGTTGCTTTATCTCCCTGCCAAATTGTTGCACGTTGAACGCACATTGGTACGAAACGCCGCTTGACTCGCGCGAGTTGCAAAATAGACTATTTGGACGAGACTAAGCTAAACACGGGGTGGAGGCATTTCCCGTGTGGAAAAAACTAATTCCGGAAAAATAAACTTATGAAAAAAACCTGTTTATATCTGTTCCTGACCCTGGGTGCCGCAACCGTTTGCACCGCCGCACCCATTCTTTTTCCCGTCGTGACCGGCGGGCGCTGGGGATTTGCCGACCAGTCCGGCGCCACCGTCATCAATCCGCAGTTCGACCGGGCGGAACTCTTTTCGGAAGGTCTGGCCCCGGTGAAAATGGGCCGCTGGGGCTATGTGGACGCTACCGGGAAGCTCGCCATCAATCCCCAATTCGACAAGGCCGACACTTTTAGCCAAGGCCTGGCCGCGGTCAAGCTCGGCGGCGGTCCCGGCGTGGTTTACGATCCCCGCCCGTTTGATCCGTTTGGCGTGGCCCCTGGCGGTGGTGGCGGACGTTATGGCTATATTAATGCGGAAGGAAAATATGTGATCAACCCGCAATTCGACGATGCCCGGTCGTTTTCCGAAGGCTTCGCGGCGGTGAAAATGGGCCATTGGGGCTTTATTGACAAGACCGGCAAAGTGGTCGTCAACCCGCAATTCGACGATGCCGGCTCATTTTCCGGGGGCTTGGCAGTCATTAAACTCGGCGGCCAGTTTGGCTACACCGATACCAGCGGGAAAATGGTCATCAACCCGCAGTTTGAGCGCGCCCAACCGTTTTCCGAAGGACTGGCCGCCGTCCGCTCTGGCGGCAAATGGGGGTTCGTGAACAAGTCCGGAAACCTCGCCATCAATCCGCAGTTCGAGGACGCAGGCAATTTCAGCAAAGGCCTCGCGCCTGTTCGGGAGGGAAAACACTGGGGTTTCATCAACCCGGCCGGAACGTTCACGATCAATGCGCAGTTCGATGGCGCCGCCCCGTTCTCGCAAGGTTTGGCGGCTGTGCGCCAGTCGGGGCATTGGGGATTCGTGGATATGACCGGCAAGCTGATGATCAATCCGCAGTTTGACGAAGCCTCCTCCTTTACCAATGGCCTGGCGCGGGTCAAAGTGAGCGGACGATTTGGTTACGTGGATGCCACCGGCAAATACGCCTGGCAGCCCACCAATTAAAACCGAAATCACCAAAACACTTCCGTCTGCGCGTCGGCAGGTAACGCTGCCGGGCTTGCCGAACCGGTTGCATTGCCTGACGCGGGCAGCCGCCCGTATTTCCGCCACCATTTCAGCCAGCGCAAGGAGTCGGCCACGGGATGAATATGGCTGTTTCGTCCGCTGCGAAGAACCTGCACGGGAACAAATTCCACCCGCCGGCCGGCCGCGACAAAAGCCATCAAAGTCTCGGATTCCACTTCAAACCGTTCGGTTTTGAGCGGCATGGCGGCCCAGGTTTGAAGGTGAATAAGCCGGAAGCCGGATTGCGTATCCGGCAGGCGTATGCCCGCGTGCCGCGATAGCTGCCGGCTCATCCAGCGGTTCACCTGCCGCCGGAGCCAGGGAATTTTTTGCGCCTCCTCCATGCGATTGCCGATCACCAGCAAGGCGTTGGTTCTTTGGGCACGGCGAAACAGAGCCGGCAAATCTTCCGGCGCATGTTGGCCGTCGCCATCCAGCGTCACCGCCCACTCGCAACCCTGTTCTAGCGCGCACGCCAGCCCGGTTCTGAGGGCCGCGCCTTTGCCCTGATTCCGTTCATGTCTGATTACCATGGCCCCCGCCGCCCGGGCAACCGCTCCCGTGTCATCCGTCGAACCGTCGTCCACGACCAACACGCGCGGCAGATGCCCGTGTACCGCAGAAACCAGGGCTGCAATGCTGGCGGACTCATTGAAACAGGGAATCACCGCCGCGCAGTTGGTTGGCTCAAACACGGCCACAGCTTGAAATTTTTCCCGAACTGAATCGAGGCAAAAACATCGGTTTGGGGTTGGACGGTGACGCCGCAGCGCGGCTGTGCTGAAAGCCAGCCGCAGCAACGTCGCAATTCAATGTGCCCAAGCGAGTCGGCAGGTCTGCTGGCTGGCAACCTTGCTGCGGCTGGTCTTCGACACAGCCGCGCCCCGCCAAATCGGACAACCAATTAAAGCTTTGGATAATACAGAAGAATTTTGCCTGCCTTCGTCGCCGGAAGAACGGCATTTCAAGGCCATGCCACGGTTTTGGTGAGGCCTTGAAAGTGCCGCGTATTACGCGTGATCAATTCGTCGGCCTTCGTCTTTTCGGCAACCAAGGCGTGCCAATAATCGTAAACGCGCGCTCCTTGGACACCCGCGCTTTGGGCTTTTTCCAAAGCGGCCAGCGCCTCGTCTTGGGTCAACTCCTCGAATTTGACTCTTTGGGCGAAGTTTTTCAGCCAGGCAGCGCATTCGTTTTGAGTGAAAGCCAACCGTTCAACATTTCCAGCTTCATCGGTAATTTCCACGCCGCGTCCAGTCATCGTTGCGAAGAATTCTGCGAGCAGATGCAGGCGGGCCACATGCTCGCCAATATCCAGGCGACGAAACACTTCCGACGATATGGCGGCGTTGATCGCCGCCGACGTATCCCAATAGGTCCTCATGCGCGGCTCTCGCGCTCCTCGGCCACCGCTCTGCCGATGGCCTCGGGGTCGAGTTTATATCCTTTGGGCACTTCAAAGAACATGCCGCCGTCGCGTTTGACCAGCCTGGCCAGTATCCGCTTGGGGCTGCGTTTCGCAATCACCGGCACGAGCTTGATCGAGCCATCCGAATCAGGTTCATACGCAAAAACCTGTCCCGGTTTTACTTGCGGGAGTCGGACCCTCTGGCGGTCGTCAACGGTTAACGTCTTCATACGGGGAAATTCCCACTGGAAGACCTCCGGTTCAAGCTTTTTCCGTCAACTCGCTCCAACCATTTCCGCACGGCGTTCTGCCCGTTGGGGGGGAATTCAGAGAAACCGGCGGGGCCATAAATGGTTCCTCATCTACCCCGAGACCGGATTCGTAGCGAAGCCTTGACAGAAATTCGAATGTGGGCTTTGATAAATGCATGGTAGCAACCGGACTGCAAAAGTCACCTGTGCACGACCTCATGCACTGTCCGTCGTATATTAAGAGTTAGGCGCACACGCCATGAAAGGCATTCACATTTTTTCACCAGAGATAGACCGCAAGGTTGTGTGGTATTGCTCTGTCATTTTCATGGTCTTGGCTTGGCTGCTTCTGGCGGTTCCTTGGGGTTTCATCGTCGTCGCAAGTATTTTTGAGTGGTCGAAGACTGGCGTCACCGAGTTGGTGTGGGAAGCCTACGTTTTATTGGCTGCATACTTAGTCGTGCTGATTGTGATTCCTATTCAGTTGGTGCGATATTTTCGCGAAAGGCGTGGATGAAAATGAGATATTGTGCGCCCAACAAATTCTCCGGAGCTGTCGCCGGTTGCGCACCTGAACCCATCTAGACGGTTCAGGTTGTGTTGCGCCGCAGGTTCGGCGCGGCTCAGTTCTGGGGTCTAGGCTGCTACGCTTTTATGAAAAACAAACTCATCTTTCTGTTCTTGGGCTTGCTTATTTGCGGCTGTTCGCGTTCCAGTTCCGGCCCGCGTACGACACCAGCCACGGAAAGTATCAAGGGGCGGTTTATTGGCCCGGCGCAATTGGTTGACGCCGGCAACACTACGCCAGAGGCCGCTTTAGTATCAGGTTTTTGGGCTCAGTCTGTCGGCGATTACAATGCTGTCATGGCTTCCACCGAGCCAAAGACACAAGCTGACGCAAAAGGTTGGCTTGGTGATAAGGCCACATTTCGTGGCAGATCGCAGACGATGTTTGCATCATTCCAAGGGTTGCAAATTCTCGCCCGCAAAACGGTAGCCAGTGACAAAGTGGAGCTGAAATATCAATTTTCATTCCAGAGTGCTCCAGCGCCGCGGGTGACTAAGATCATAGAGGTGGTCAAAGTCAACGGAGCATGGAGAGGTGGCCACACGCGTGCCTATGATGCGAATTGGGATGACGGTAGCGTGCCAGAGCCACAGCGTTAAGATGATTTATCACCATGCCGCAGCCTAACATTTGCCGGAACAGTCCGCCGTTGCTGCTCGCCGTTCCGCTATCGCGGTCCACGCCGGGAATTGGCGGCTGCTCGCCTCATGATCGTTCGCTATGAAAAGAACGCTGTCGCTGATTCTATTTATCGCCTGTGGTCTCTACGTAGGCGAGGCGGGCACGATTCCTCCGGAACTGGTTGGCGTTTGGGCTCCAGCCAGCGCCAAGCTGTCCGGTGGAGTTCCTTCAGAAGGTTACGCGATTTACATTAATACGAACGGACTCGCCGCTGTTGTTAAGGCGCCTCCGCCTATCGGGGAGAGATGGATTGCGAGCTATGCGGCTACAAACCACATGCTTAGTTTGCGGGAGCCAATGCTTACTAAGGGCCTGACGCAGGTGATAACGAACCACTTTGTCTATGATCCGAAGGCG
>Ga0181520_10005248_pt1 | contig 20813 bp, 14 predicted proteins | sample PEATcosm2014_Bin_29_FD_132451 | JGI IMG/M metagenome (GOLD analysis project Ga0181520, IMG submission 132451) | Peatland microbial communities from MTU Mesocosm Facility, Houghton, MI, USA - PEATcosm2014_Bin02_30_metaG | ecosystem: Environmental > Terrestrial > Soil > Wetlands > Peat | place... | reverse complement strand
GCAGGCAGCGGCGCGAGCTAGGACCACGAACGATGGCCCACACGCCACTCGCGCCGCTGTCTGCCGGGGTGCTCGTCGCCGCCCTGTTGGCGGCTGTCGTACCTGCCGCCGCGTCCAACTGGAACATTTCCCTCGCGGCCGGCTCCAAGGGCGAGGCCCAGGCAAGCACGGCGCCCGCGGCGCCGACGGGCGTCTCGGCCGTGTGCGTGTCCTCCAGCGAACGGGACGTGACCGTCTCGTGGAACGCCGTCGCAGACGCCGCGAGCTACACCGTGCTCAAGTCGACTACGACCTCGACAGGAACCTACTCGTCCAAGGCTTCGGGGCTGACCGGCACCTCGTGGACGAGCACCGCCTTGGACGCCAACAACTACTGGTTCGAAGTGGATGCCTACCTGGGCACAAAATGGGTGAGCGTACCCTCGAGCCCGAGCGGTGAGACCACGATCGCCACCTCCGGGACCGAGTGCAAACAACCGTGAGACGACATACGGAGCAGAGGACTCGCGAAGGCTGGCGTAACGGTGCTGCCCCAGGTTCAAAGTACACTCGTGACAGTCGACTGATCCGAGGCGAGGAGTGAGTCTTATGCGACTCAGGCGCAAGATCGTGACCATCGTCGTCAGCCTCACCTGCGGCCTGGCCCTCGCGGCATGTGGCCAGCAAGTTGTCGTGCATCTCACTGCGGCGCAGTCGGTCCGGTCGGCTCTAACCAGCGCGTTCGACAGCCCCACGACTCAAGTAACTGTCACCGCGGAAGGCCTCCCCGGACAAGCCGCCCTCGCCGACAACAGCGTCTCGGTAGTGCTGACGATGTCCAAGCAGAGCGGCTCGACCTCGATCGACGATGAGGCCGTCGACGTCCTGGTCAACTATCAGTCCGCATACCTGGTCGACCTGCGCACCGTGCAGGGCTCTGAGTACCTGCGCCTCAATCTCAAGTACATCGAGGGTCTAGCCGGCCCCGCCGCCATGGCATCCGCTTCCAAGACGCTCGACGAGCTCGCGACGCGTCCTGGCTTCGGATTCATCCACGACGTCCTGTTGGGCAACTGGGTCGGGGTCTCCACGAGCACGCTCGCCGCTCTGGGTCACGAGCTGTACCCCCAGCTTCCGAGCGCCTACTCATCGATCTCCGGTCTGGAGAACGCCAGTGGAATCAGCTCCTCTGTGGTCAGCTCCTGGGTGCAGTCGCTCCGCACGTGGATGAGCGTTCACCAGGTCAAAAGCGGCGAGTACTCGCTCAGCCTCCCCGTCAGAAGCTTTGCCGGATCCATTCTCCAAAGTCTTGCCAAACCCTTGTCGACGCTTTCGAGCGAGCCGTTCCTCTCCCCCTCTCAGCTTTCGAAGACCCTCGACGAGATTCCCGCCGACCTTTCCCTCCACGCGAACCTCTGGGAGTCGGGAGGGTCAGTGAGCAAGCTGCAGATCCTCATTCCCGACTCCACCAGCTCCATCCTGCTCGCCATATCCCACCCCGCGGCCACAGTCGAGGTTCCGGCCGACGCGACGATGCTGACCGAGGGTGACCTCACGAGTATCTTCGGCACGGTCTCCGGCCCGCTCTCCAAGGCCATCGGCTCAGAAAGTGGCCTGTTGAGCACTCTCTGAGCCGGAGCACGTCAAGAGTCAAGGTCTCCGACTGGCCAAATAGGCGCTCGCCACACCTTCGTCGATCCAGCGCGGCACCGGGACGACGACGTCCGCCGCGGGCACCTTGCCGAGGGCAATGGCCTCAAGACATCTCGCCTGGAGGGCGAAGCCGAGATCCATGGACTCGATCGAGTTCCCGAGCGGCCGCGGGCCGTTCAGATTGACCATGTGACCGCCGCTCAGGATGTGGATGCGTCGGCCATCTTCCAAGACGACGGTGTCGATGCCGTCACTCGACATCTGTACCTCTCGGACCCTCCCATGCCCCTTGATCTCACTGACAGCGATCTCGGTCGGGAAGTGGCCGGCATTGGCCAATATCACGCCGTCCCGCAAGTCATCGAGGTCGGCGGCAGTCAATACGTCCGCCGCACCCGTCACGGTGATGACGATGTCGGCTCCAGCGAGAGCCTCGGCGCGCTCAGGCACCTCGAAGCCGTCCAGGCACGCCTCGAGCCGCCTCAAAGGATCGGGGTCCACGACGCAGACTTTCGAGAAGGCATTTCTGAAGTTGACGGCCACGCCTTTGCCGCAAGCTCCGTAGCCGAAGACCGCCACCCGCTTGCCGTTGGTCATCCGGTTGGTTATGCGCAGGTACGACTCGAGCACGCTCTGGCCGACGGCGTGGTAGTTCTCGGCGAACTGCTTGATGGGACTGTCGTTGATGACGAGCACCGGTCGCCCGATCCGGTCGCGAAGCGCTGCAAGGCGGGCCCGACCTGATGTCGTCTCTTCGGTCCCTCCGAGAAGATGGGCGTACGGGGCCTCGAGAAAGCGGACGAAAAGATCACCGCCGTTGTCGAGGAGGAGATCGGGTTCGCAGGCGAGCACCTCTCGCAAATAGGCGTCGTGCTCGTCGGCGTCGGTGGTCGGATCGCCGACGACTCCGACGCCGTTCAAGCGCAGGTACTCGACAGCCTCGCGCTGTGTACTGCCTAAGTTGCCGGTCGAGCACACCTCAGCCCCTCCACGTCGCAAGGTCAACAGCAGGGCGACGGTCTTGGGCTCGAGGTGAATCCCCGTGCCGATCCGTCTCCCGGCAAAGGGCTGAGTCGAATCGAACTCCTCGGCTATCCGCGCGAGGAGACGGCAGCTCCCGATGACCCATTCAATCCGCGAACCCATCGTGGCCTCCCCGCCAGACTATGGACGATCGGAACGGCCGGTGGCGTCCCTGCGTCCCGGCTCGCGAGGACGGCCTGTCGCGACCGGCAGTGCCTGCAGGAATCCTTGCACGCCTCGGACAAAGGACTCGTCATCGCTGACCGACCGAGGCGACAAATTCCGACGGGAATCTCCCCAGTCGGGATCCTGGTGCTCAGGAGACGCTCGTCGATGACAGGGTCTGCAGCGAATCGGTGAGCGACGGGAGGAATGTGAACCCGTGGACGCCGCGGCCGACCACCGCATAGTCATAGGTCGTGAAGAGCCAAACCCACACGGCGTTGCCCGTGAGGGCCGTCGAAAGCTCCCTGTAGTCCGCCAAGCGCTGCGCGGGTGCCGACGACGCTTCAGCCTCTGCGAGCAGGTTCTGGAGCTTCGGCGAGCTGTACCCGGCGGACACTCCTAGATCGGCGTTCTGACCGAAGTACCGGCCGTACATGGTGTAGGGATCAGGGTCGGCCCCGTTCCAGGCAAAAGCTGCCTGGAAGTCGCCGTTCAGCCACAGCTGATCGTAGGCAGCACTTTTCAGGTTCTGGATGCTCATCTTTATCCCGACCCGGGCCAACTCGCTTTGGACCACCTGAGCCTGAACAAGGCTCGTGGGGTCCAAAGCGACCGAGACGATGGCGGAGAACGAGAAGCCTGACGGGTCGCCTGCCAGCTCGAGATAGTTCCTGGCCGCTACGAGGTTGGTCGTTGGGCACACGGCCGAGATGGGATCGGAGGCGAAAGGCCCAACGGGAATCGGCCCTACCGCTCTGCCCTGTCCCGATACCGCGGCAGCAATGATCTGCTGGCGGGTGATGGCACACTCGAGCGCACGCCTGTTGTCAAGCTTTGCGAGCGGGCCGGTCCTGTCCTGGAGCATGATGGCCCGGTACGAGAGGTCAGGAACCTTCTGCACCTTGAAGCCATTCAGCGTGTCGCCACCTCCCGGCTGGGAGAGCAGGCCAAGCTGGACGGCGTTCGACTTGATCGCCGTGGCGATCGAGCCGACCGTAGGTATCATCTCGATCTTCACAGTCGCCTGCTTCACGACGCCACCCCAGTAGTGCCGGTTGGCGCTCAAGACCATGTAGCTGCCGACGCTCCAACTCGAAAAAACGTAGGGTCCCGTGCCGTCGGGCTTGGTCTCCACGGTGCCCGCCGTGATGGCCTTCATCGAGACCATGGAGAGGTTCACCGAAGTGAGACCGGAAAGGATCGACGAATCTGGCCTGCTGAGCACGAGCTCAACGACGTATCGACCCAACGGGTCGATGGACTTCACGGCCGACAAGTACGACGCCGAGGCGTCAACGGTCTTAGGAGCCATCGCTCTGTCAAGCGACGCGACAACGTCGGCCGAAGTGAAACTCGAGCCGTCGTCGAAGCTCACGCCCCTTCGCAGCTGGAATGTGATCGCCCGGTTCCCGTCGCTGAACGCCCAGCTCGTCGCGAGATCTGGCACTACCTGCAGCTTGCTGTTGTAACGGACTAGCTGGTCGTAGACGAGCCCGAGCGCCTGGAAGTCGACGAGGTTCGTGACCGTGTCGGGATCGAGATTCTCCACACCCGAGGTGCTCGCTACGACGAACTCGCCCCCCCTCGAGGCGTGGGAACTCGGCAGGCGCGAGGCCGCGCCTGCCGATGAGCACAGCGCACAGGCCAAAATGACACTCGTGCCAAGCGCTATGACGCCGCGTAGAACGTTTCTATGCCTCACGAACCACTTCCGAGTCGTTAATGCGCTAATCGAGACGGTAACACATTATTGCGGTTAGGTTAAGCAGCCGGCCGGTGAGTTGGCCGATCCATGACACAATCGCAGTTGGGTTCTCCTCCGGCCGGAGGAGCCCTGCCATTTCCTGCAATTGAGGAGACCCTGTCGCGAGCTGTGCGCCGGACGGGCGCTCGCTGGCCCCTGTCGGCGAGAATGGGTCGACAACAAGACGGCCCTTCACGACCAAGGGAGACACAAGATGGCACCCACTGTCGTCGGTACTCGTCTGTGCGAAGTGCTGCCTGAGAGCCGGGTCGACACGAGCACGATCACGCTCACCGTCAACGCTCGTGACGGTGGCTTCTACGAGTACCGGCCCAAGGCCGTCGTCCGTGTCGCGAACGAGGAAGAGGTGATCGCCCTCATCGGTGCCGCGGGCGATCTGGGGCTGCCTGTCACGTTCCGGGCCGGCGGCACGAGCCTCGCTGGCCAGACTGTTGGCGAGGGGATAATCGCCGATTGCAGTCACGCGTTCACTCGGATCGAGGTCCTCGACGACGGTGCCCGAGTGCTCGCCGAACCGGGGCCGACCGCCGAGATGGTGAACCGGGTGCTGCGTCCATACGGTCGCCGGATAGGCCCGGATCCGGCTTCGATCCGTGCGGCCCGCATCGGCGGCATCGTCGCCAACAACTCGAGCGGGATGATCACCGGCGTCAAGCTCAACACCTACCACACCATGGACTCGGTGCGATTCGTGCTCGCTGATGGGTCGGTATGGGACACAGCGGCAAGAGACGAGCGTGAGCGTTTCGCCCGCGAACGTCGAGACCTGGCACAGGGCCTCGCGCTGCTGCGTGACGAGGTTCGCGCCGACGGCGACCTCGTGGCGCTCATCAACAAGAAGTTCTCGATCAAGTGCGTGACCGGGTATGGGATCAATGCCCTCGTCGACTTCGACGACCCGCTGGACATGCTCGCGCACCTGCTCGTGGGCTCCGAGGGCACGCTTGGTTTCATCTCCCACATCGTGCTCAATACGGTGCCGCTCGATCCCGAGCGCTCGGCAGCTCTTCTGCTTTTCGACAGTCTCTCGACCATGGCGGACGCTATCCCCACGGTCGCGGCGACAGGCCCGAACGCGGTCGAGTTCCTCGATGATGCCTCGATGCGAGCTGTCTCCGGCATAGAGGGCCTGCCTGAACTCGTAACGACTCATCCGCAAGGCTCGGCCGCCCTCTTGGTCGACTACCAGCGGACAAGCCAAGATTCCTTACGCGAAACCGTCGCCACTGCGCTTCCGCAGCTGAAAGCGCTCCCAGGCCTGATCATGATGAGCGACTTCTCTACGACGCCCGCGAGCCACGCTCGCCTTTGGCGCGTGCGAGAGGACCTGTTCGGGATAGTCGGCGGAGCCCGCACCCCGGGCACGACGGTGCTGTTGGAGGACATGGCAGTGCCCTTGGACGAGTTCGCGAGGTTGCTGACGGGCCTCGAGGCGCTGTTCGCGAAGCATGGTTACACCGACCCGGGCCAGGGAGTGCAGTTCGGGCATGCGAGCGCCGGCAACGCGCACTTCGTGTTGACGGCGGACTTCACCCAGCAACAGGAGATAGACCGCTTCATGGCCTTCACAGAGGACTCTGTCGTTCTCGTCGCCGACGAGCTGCACGGCTCATTGAAGGCCGAGCACGGCACCGGGCGCGCCATGGCTCCGTTCGTGGAGCGCGAGTGGGGCCACAAGGCGTACTCGGTGATGAAGAAGATCAAGAGGCTCCTCGACCCCGGCGAGCTGTTCAATCCGGGGGTCCTCATCAACGACGACCCGGACGTCGTCAGCAAGAACATCAAGCGCACGCCACCGGTCTCCCCGCGGATCGACAAGTGCATCGAATGCGGTTTCTGCGAGCACGTCTGCCCGAGCCGCCTGGTCACGCTCACGCCCCGGGGCCGCATACAGGCCTCGCGCAAGCACGCCGAGCTTCTCGCTAAAGGGGAACACTCCGCTGCCGGTGAGCTGTGGCACCAGTACCAGTACTCGGGCATAAACACCTGCGCTGCCGATGGCATGTGCGGGACCAAGTGCCCGGTCGGGATCAATGTCGCCGAGTACTCCGCAGAGCTGCGTGCCCGACGCAACACCAGGATCGAGCTTTCCCTGGGCTCTGTGCTGGCGCGCCGCTACGGTGAACTCGAGAAGATCGCGCGAGGCCTTCTCACGGTGGGCGTGCTGGCGAACAAGGCGCACACGACCGAAGTCCTGACCGAGGCGGTTCACAAGCGGGTCTCGTTCTCGCCCGTATGGTCGTCGGCGATAGGCAAGAGCCCGGCGCCGGTGTTCCGGCGCGAGGACGCCCCCGAACTCGTCTACTTCCCCGCGTGCGTGACTCGGATCATGGGCTCGTCGAACCTCGCAAAGCCATCGGTCATAGAGACCGTGCTCACCTTGGCCGACCGCGCGGGCATCAAGGTCCGCCTGCCAAGGTCTGTGACCGGCGTCTGCTGCGGGCAGATCTGGGAGCACAGGGGCTACTCGTCCGGTCAGCGCTACATGGCGAACCACCTCGTCGAGTCGATGTGGGAGTGGAGTGACGCCGGCCGCGTGAAGATCATGTGCGACGTCACGTCATGCACTAAGACGATCCTGCGCGACGTCGTCGGCCAGCTCACAGAGACCAACCGCCAGCGCTACAGGAACCTGACTGTCGTGGATGTCGCTCCGTGGCTCTTAGAGGACGTGATGCCCAGGCTCCAGGTCACCAGACAGAAGAAGAGCGTCGCACTGCACCCGACTTGCGCGTGCGTCGAGCTCGGGGTCGACAGGCAAATACAGGCGATCGGCGAGGCGTGCGCCGAGCAGGCGGTTACCCCAGCGCACTGGGGTTGTTGCGGCATCGCGGGCGACCGCGGCTTTATGTATCCCGAGTTGAGTGACGGCGCCCAACGAGACGAGCACGCTGAGCTTGCCGGGCGAGTCTTCGACGGCTACTACTCCGTGGCGCGTACCTGTGAGATCGGGCTCAGCCAGCGCTCGGGGCACGAGTACGAGTCGATCGTGTACCTGGTGGAAGAAGCTACCCGGGGAAGCGGTACCTCAAATAGGGCGATGTGATCCTCGGGCAGTCGCCTGTCGTGTACCCGGGTTTCATGCGTGCGCGGGAAACTGCCGCCTGTGTGGCGCGAGCTCTGCTCTTGTGAGCACGGGGATCCCGGCCCTGTGGCAGGTTCGATAGACGTCGTGGGACGGCCGCTTAAGTCGGAACCCAGCCGGGCACGACGGCCAACAGGGCGAGAGGGCGAAGAACCCGGGCAATGGACCGCTACCCCGACTGGCACCGGTCCGTAGTCCGCACTCGCCAGGCTGCGACCGCCCAGGGCAGGCATCACTGGCTCTTGTGCTTCGGTCCCCCCTTTAGGTGCTGGGCCTTCCCCTTGGCTTTCTTGTAGTCGTTCTTTGCATGTTTGCAGGCCTCGTCGTGGGCAGCCGCGAGCGGCTTCACGGCCTCCTCGAATGCTTGAAGGATGGGCTTGTTGGCCTTCTCATATTCCTTCCGGAACGGCGCGACGCCCTTGTTGAACGCCTCGTCGGCGACAGCAAGATCCAGCTTGTACTGGATGTAAGCCTTGTGGTACGCCTTCTCGTAAGGTGTCCGGTAGTCCTTGGGACTCACAGTTGCGCCTCCTTGTGTAGGTGACTGCGGGGAGCTCGTCTTTAGCGAGGACCCGACGCGCCCCGGCTCCTCGCCTTGGCCGTGCGGCTGGGTCGCCCACAGCGCGGCCGACGCGTCACGCCTGACAATACCGACGGCGATCCGCCGGACCTTCAGCCCCAGACGTGGGCGTCGCTCCAGGACCACGCCCGGTGAAGACGACATCTCGTTCATGTGCGGGCAGGCTGCTCGAAGGCGTTTTGAACAGCCGGACAGCTCTCGTCGGGACAGCCACGGACACCGGTGTTGAGCAAACAGCCGCGCGAAGTCTCTTCTCGCTGGCACTTGAGGCTTGTTTCAACCCGACAGCGAGCTCACGTGCCGAGGAACCTCAGCACAGTCACGACCCTTCGATGATCGGACTGGGACTCGTGCCGGTCGAACTTCGTGACGATGCTCAGGCTGACGTCAGGCTCGCCAGGTGCCCCGGGCACCCGATGAGTGCCTCCTCAATCAGAGTTGAACTCTGAGCGATGCTGGAACACCGCTCACTTCCGGCGGCCCAGAGTTCGCACAGCGAACCTTCAGAATTGCATCGGACACGCGGAGCCCATCGACCCGGAGCGGACCGAAGCCCTCAAGTGCCTCAACGGACAGTGTCCCCCCTGGGACGTCCGGGCGCACGCCGGCGAGGGCAACAAGCACTGCGATTGCGGAGGCGGCCGACCAGGCCTGAGGCCTGCATGCGGCCGGGTAAGGAATCGGGCCTTGGCTCCACGAGCGGTCATGGCCGCCGTAGAGCTCAGGCATCCGATACTCGAAGTGCTCGGCCGCGACAAGAAGACCTTCTATCAGGGTCCTGGCAGCTCGCCTCGCCTCCTCGCCAGGCGTGCGGGCGAGCCCGGCGATAGCGATGGCCGTGTCGTGAGGCCACACAGAGCCGTTGTGATAGCCGAGGGGGTTGAAACCCTGTGAAGACGCCGCGAGAGTGCGTAGGCCATAGCCGCCGCTCAGGTCCGGATCTGCCAGTCGCCGGGCGACGAGACTTGACTCCTCTGCGTCGAGCAAGCCAGTCCCCAGAAGATGTCCGATGTTCGACGTCAAGGAATCGACGAGCCTGCCCTGCCCGTCGAGAGCGACAGCCGGGTAGGCACCTTGGTCGTCGTCGACCCAGAAACACTCCCGGAAGCTGCGCTTGAGCTCAAAGGCATACTGCCGCCAACGATCAGCACCCTGTCGAGCGAAAGCCTCAAGGAGCTCGGCGCCGGCAAGGGCAGCCTCGTAGGCATAACCCTGGGCTTCGCAGAGCGCCAGGGAACCGGTGGCGATCGTGCCGTCACGGAACTGGATCCCGTCACCGGAATCCTTCCACCCCTGGTTCGCGAGTCCTCGTCCGGAACTGTTCACATAAGTGACAAAAGGTCCACTGCCGCGGCCGTAGTCGGAGAGCCAGCCCAGGCAGCGCTCCATGGGATCAAGGAGGGGCGCTACGTCATCATCGGGGAGTCCCCAGCGCCAGGCGTCGTGAAGCAGACAGACCCAGAGCAAGGTCGCGTCCACCGTTCCGTAGTAGATGGGCGGAAGGGGCGCCATCGACCCGACATGCAGGCCGCCGGGGAACCTCTCGTAACCGTCTGGTACCCGTCGCACTTCGTGGAACATCTTGCCCGGCTCCTCACAGGTGAGCGGCTCGACAACACGACCCTGGCGGGCGGCGAAAGATCGCAGGGTACCCCGGGCGAGATCGACACCGAGAGGCAGCAGCAGGCGAGCTGACCAAATGGAGTCTCGCCCGAACAGGGTCAGATACCAGGGCACTCCAGCAGCGAGGACAGCGTCGTCTGGCGCCCATCGTGTCGACATTCGCAAGCCCGACAGGTCAGCCAGGCTGCGATCCACGAACCGCACGAGTCGTTGGTCGTCACATGAAACCGAGATCGTTTCGGGGCCTGAGGTGGAACCGCCACCTTCCGAATGCTGGACGCGCACCGGTGCCGGTCCGTGCACGCCTCCGCCGCCCACATGGCGCACCGTGAGGACTACCCTGCGTTCGTCCCCGGGCGCAACGGCGAGCTGCCAACCGAGACAGCCGGCGCTCGGGTCGACAAGACCAGGAGCCGGCGCCGCGAAAGCCTCGATGACGCTGCCCTGCACGGATCGCCAGAGAAGGCCACTAGCTCCGGCTTCCGAAGGACCAGGCTGTGACGCAAGCCCCGACTTGACCTCGAGCATCGGGGCCAGGTCACTGGCCAGGTGCAGCACGAGCCAGCAGTCGAGCTCCCGGCGAGCGCACGAGGAGATCACGACTTCCTCGGTAAGGGTTGTCGGCGACAGCCGGCGATGCCGCGTCACGAACAAGACAGGGTCGACAGTTTCGTTCTCGACGTTGAACACGGCGGCCTCGAAACGGTTGCTGCTTCCACCTTCGAGGTCGCGCTCAAGCGGGACCGGCTCCTCGCCGTTGACGGTCAGCACCAACTGGCTGAGAACGCGCACGTCTTCTACATAGAAGCCCTGAGCACCCTCGGCGCGGATCTGGCCGTCGTCACCGGACAGCGTCTCGGCGGGCGCGGAGACTGCTGCCACAAGACGGTGAAGCGGGGGCTGGCGCAGAGACACTTTGCGTTCGGTCAACGAAACGTCCCTCGACTGGGTCCCTTCAGAGTCGTTCTCAGCCTGCAAGACGCCAGCCTGCCACAAACCGGCTAATGGTCTTAGCCTCGCTTCGCGTGCCGGGCTGCGACCTGCGATCATGAGCGCCCGAGGCCGCGGCGCTTTGTTCCCGGGGCATCGAAGCCACAGTCGTCAAGCGTCCGAGGCGCATCCGCGCACCGCTCCCTATCGAGGTTGTCGAAAGAGACACTAGCCGTTTGATCGTTCATATGCAATACTTCCGTAAAGAGTGTGAACGTTCAACTTGCGGTCCACAGGAGCGCTATGGCTGAGGCGGAGAACAGCAAGCGGTCGACGAAGCTCAGTCGAGCCTCCTTCGCCGCCAGGCGGACGACGATCGAGATGGTCGCCGAGCACGCGGGCGTATCGCGTCAGACGGTCTCCAACGCCTACAACGCCCCCGACCGGCTCCGCCCTGCGACGTTGCGGACAGTACTGGCCGCCATAGAAGAGCTCGGCTACCGCCCGAGCCAAGCTGCCCGTTCGCTCAGAACTGACGCCACCCACGTCATCGGCTGCCGCCTGTTGCCGAGCAACTATGGAGGAACGGGAGGCGTGCTCGACGGTTGGTTCCACGCGCTCTGTGACGCTGCCCGGTCGAATGGGTACAACATATTGACGTTTGCCGCTTCCACCGACGACGACGAGATCGCCATCTACGACGACCTACTGCGGCGTCGGGCGGTGGACGGCTTCGTGCTCACCAACACCCACCACGCCGACGCCCGACCCGCCGCGATCGCAGAGCTCGGGGCGCGGTGCGTGGCCTTCGGGCGGCCCTGGGGAATCAGGCGCCCTCAGCACTCATGGGTCGACGTCGACGGTGCCAGCGGAACTTCTGAAGCCGTCCGCTACCTTGCCGACCTCGGCCACACCCGTATCGGCTTTCTCGGCGTGGACGAGGGCAGCGGAGTCGGCGACGACCGCTGTCGGGGCTGGCAGAGGACAATGGAGACGCTGGGGCTTTCCACAAAGGGCATGGTCGCCCGTGCGGCGGACGGGATCGCCTCGGGACGGGCACTCGCGCAGAAGCTCCTCGACTCGTCAAGGCCGCCGACGGCCTTCGTCTCGGTGAGCGACGCCATGGCGGTAGGGGCCATGCACGCCGTGGAGGACCGTGGTGGTCGACCAGGTCGCGACGTCTCGGTCGTCGGTTTCGACGACAGTCCGATCGCGTCGGTGATCCGACCTGGGCTGTCAAGCATCCGCCAACCGATCGAGACAGTGGCCGCCCGTCTAATCGAGCTGCTGCTGGCGGAGTTGAACGACGCGCAGCACCACGCGTCGCGGGTGCTCCTCAAGCCCCATCTCATCGTGCGCGAGAGCAGCGGTGAAAGAGGTGGCCGTGCAAAGCCAACTGGGGAGCTTTCGATGAAGAGGAGCGGGCGGGCACAACTAGCCCAGGGCGCTCGAAAGAAGGTCTCAGCAACACCTGAGAGCAATGGAACAAAAGGAAGGGATGAGGGGATATGAGAAAACGAAACCGTATTGGGGTACTCGCGCTAGGCGTGTCGTTGGCGACGGCCGTCGTGGGGCTCTCGAGCGGTGCCATCGCTTCTGCCGCGACTGGTGGGGCGAGACAACCTGCGGCGGTCGGCAGCGTGCGGCTGACCGGGGCAACCAAGGGTGTGACGCTCAATGTGATGATCGCCACATCCGGGGCCGCCGAGACCGCCGCCGTCAAGAAGGAGACGAGCGCCTGGGCCGCGGCCACCGGCAACACCGTGAACGTTGAGACGCCCGCCAACCAGACGGAGTCCTTGGACGAGGGCTTCGCCGGGGGCTCACCGCCGGACATCTTCTATCTCTCTGCCAACCAGATCGAGACCTTTGCCAAACAGGGCGACCTGCTCCCCTACGCGTCGTCGATCGACAAGCCGAGCGCCTTCTACTCGACGCTCGTCAAGGCTGACACCTACAACCACACCTGGTACTGCGTGCCCAAGGACTTCTCGAACCTGGCCCTTGAGATCAACACCACGATGTGGAAGGCCGCCGGCCTCACCAACGCCGACATCCCGACCACCTGGGCGAAGCTCGTCTACGCAGCCCAGAAGCTGACCTCGGGCAAGGTCGTCGGGCTGGACGTCGGCAACACCATCGACCGCCTTGGCGCCTTCATGGCCGAGAACGGTGGCTCCTACATGAACAAGGCCGGAACCGGCTTCGCCTTCAACTCACCACAGAACGTCGCCGCTCTCAACTGGTTCGTGAAGTACGACAAGGCCGGCATCTTCAAGCTCAACTCGCAACAGGGCGCCGGCTGGGCAGGACAGGCCTTCGGGGAGGGCGAGGCTGCCATGGCCACTGAAGGCAACTGGATCATCGGTGGCATGGCCAGCTACCCGAAGATCAAGTGGATGGCGGTCCCGATGCCCGCCGGCCCGACCGGGATCAAGGGCACGCTCACCTTCACTGACTGCTGGGGCATCGCCGCCCAGACGAAGTACTCGAAGGCTGCCGCGAACCTCGTCAATTACCTGAGCTCGCCCGCCGTCGAGACCTACAACGCCAAGGCCTTCGGGCCACTGCCTCCAAGGCCTGCTGTCGCGGCTGCCTACGCGAAGGCCAACCCGATCATGAGCGCTTTCGTCGCCGGCACCCCGTACGCGATGCCGCAGGTCGAGACGGTCGGCTGGTCGACCGTGCAGGGGGCTTTCGACGGCCAAGTGACCAACATGGCCAACGGCTCCGTCTCCCCGTCAACACTGCTCAACCAGTTGCAGACCAACGCACAGGCACTGCTTGCACCCTAACTGCCTATCCTGAGCGCCAATGGTGCCGGTTCTCTTCGAGCGCCGGCACCATTGGCTTTGGGCACGAGAATTCGGGTAAGCACCCGGAGGGTAGGTCCAAATGGGAACGACTCTGAATGGATCAGCAGCCGTCGCGAGCCCAGCAAGCCGCGGGCGGCGCCGCTCAAAGCGCAGCCCTCTGACGCGTGGCCAGAACCTCTTCGGCTGGATCTTCGTCTCGCCCGCCCTCGCCGTACTGGTCATCTTCCTCGTTCTTCCCATCATTCTGGCGCTCTATATCAGCTTCACCGACTGGTCGGGAATTACGAGTCCGTTCTCGCACCTCGTGCACTGGGTCGGCTTTCAGAACTACAGGACGATCCTCACCGAGCCCGGTCTCGGCCAGTCGAACTTCGGGACGGCAGTTCGCAACAACTTCTATTACGTAATCACCGTTGTCCCTATTCAGACGGCGCTCTCCCTCTGGCTGGCGATACTTGTCAACAACAAATTCCTGAAAGGAAAAGGGCTCTTCAGGACAGCCTTCTACTTCCCCTCGGTGACAAGCTCCATCGCCATCACCACAGTCTTCATCTTCCTGTTCTCGACAACTGGCGTAGTCAACCGAATTCTGGGCTTTTTCGGAATCAACGGACCGAACTGGCTGTACGACCAGAACGGCGTGATCACAACGATTCTCGCAGCGCTCGGTGTCCACAACGCGCCATCGTGGTCCAACTTCCAGGTCCTCGGAGTATCACTCTGGGGCTGGCTCTCGGGACCCTCGTTCGGGATGTGCGTAATCATCATCCTCGCCATCTGGACCACGTCGGGAACGTTCATGCTCTTTTTCCTCGCCGCGCTGCAGAACGTCTCCGAGGAGGTCGAGGAGGCGAGTGAGATCGACGGTGCATCGCCTTGGCAACGCTTCCGTCACGTCACCTTGCCAATGCTGCGGCCGGTGGTGATTCTCGTCGCGACACTGGGTTTCATCGGCACCTGGCAGGTCTTCGACCAGAGCTATCTCACCGGTCCGAACAATCCGACGATGGTCACGCCTGCCTTCCTCGCCTACCAGGTCAGCTTCAGTGATTTCGCCTTCGGTGAAGGAGCGGCGATCGCGTTCATCCTGTTCGCCTTCATCGTGCTGCTGACGCTCCTGCAGCGGAAATTCGTGAGAGAGGATCTCACCAAGTGAGCGGGCGCAACTACACCTCACCGCATCGCCGCCTGATCGCTTACGGGCTGCTCATCTTCTTCGCGCTGCTTTACATCGCGCCGTTCTTCCTTCAGGTAGCGAACTCCTTCAAGACCGACCCCGACGCCACCGCCAACGGGCTTTCCCTCGTTCCACACCCCCCGACTGTGTCGGCCTGGAACGAGATCTTCGGCATCAGCAGCACGGGCGTCACCGACTTCCCGCGCTGGCTGTTCAACAGTGCGCTCGTGGCCCTCCTGATCACACTCGGCCGAGTCTTCCTCGACAGCCTCGCGGGCTACGCGCTGGCTCGACTCGACTTCCGTGGCCGCCGACTCGTCTTCGGCCTTGTCATCGCGACCCTTGCCGTCCCCGGAGTCGTGCTTTTGATTCCGCGCTTTCTCATGCTCAAGGAGCTCGGCCTTTTCAACACCTATCCGGGGATGATCCTGCCCATATGCGTGGACGCGACCGGGATCTTCATGATGCGCCAGTTCTTCCTCCAGGTTCCGCCGGCCTTGGAGGAGGCAGCCAGAATCGACGGCGCGGGCGTGTTCACGACCTGGTGGAGAGTCGTCCTCCCCATCGTGCGACCCGCGATCATCACCCTCACGATCCTCTCGTTCCAAAGTGCTTGGAACGAGTTCGCGTTCTTCGAGGTCGCGACGATCTCGCCGAAGTACTACACGCTCACGACCGGGCTTGCCGATCTGGTGGCCGGAGGGCTGGGCTCTGCCAACCAATATCCGTTGAAACTCGGCGCCGCCTTGCTGACCACGATCCCGGTCGCGATCCTCTTCTTCATGTTCCAGCGTTACCTCGTACGGGGTCGCTTGGAAGGGTCGCTGAAGCAGTAAGGACGGCACCTTTCGGGCCTTAGGAGCCGTGAGGTCCTCGCGGCTTAGTCTGATCGGCCGTCCAATCGAGGGGCCGAACAGACCTCCGCACGACCGAAGGCCTTCGATGAACGGATTGCCGAACAGGGCATTTCGAGGCCCTGGCAATCCTGAAGGCAGCGACACCTTCACTCTGACAAGCGCCCCTACGCCACGCTGTCCTTCCCTGCACCGTCTGGACCCACCACCCGAGCAACGGTAGGGCATGCACACATCGCGGGTTTCGATCTGTTCAACAAAGGCGCCCGTGCCGGTGAGCGCCGGCGGTGAGGGAGCATCACAATCCCCATGCCTGAGCAGAAAGGGAGGTAGGAGCCATCCGGAAGAGGGTGATTGCAAGGCTGAAAGAACCGGGTCGCGATCAAGTTGAAGCACCGCCTGTCGACAAACAGGACAATGACGCGTCGCGGGTCGGCACCTGCCCTGGATGAACCGCCCGGACCACACTCGGAGTTGGCTGGTTCGAACGGGCACGACGGCGTCCAGCATTCCGGTGAGATCATCTCGATCCGTCCCGTCACCTCGCTTGAAGCCAGGGAGGCACTCCGAGAAAGCGAGGCCCGTCTCCATGCCCTTCTATCCTCAATCGACGATCTCGTCGTAGAGCTTGACGAGAACGGCATCTACCTGGCCATCTGGACCACGGACGAGACCTTGCTGGTGGCGCCACCAAGCGAGTTGCTGGGCCGGACAGTGCGCGAGGCACTTGGCGACGAGATCGGTCGCCGCATGACTTCGGCTGTTCGCCGCGTGCTCAAGATGGGGCAACCCGAGCTCTTCGAGTACCGCTTGGAAGTTCCGGCCGGCGCTCGATGGTTCCAGGGTCGGCTCGCCCCGATCGTAGGTTCGGCTTCCAGGACGGCCTGCTTTGTCGTGCGAGACGTCACGGACCAGAAGCTCGCCGAAGAGGCGCGTGACATCGCAGAGAGACGCCTCTTGCACCTAGCCACCCACGACGCGCTTACCGATCTGCCTAATCGTGCGTTCTTCGGCGATCGGCTCGATCACGCCCTGAAGAGGATCCGACGAAGGAACGACGGGCTCGCCGTTCTCGTGCTCGATGTCGATCTATTCAAGGACATCAACGACACCTTTGGTCATGCAGCAGGTGACGAGGTTCTCCGGGAAGTGGCCCGGCGGCTCATCGTCACCACAAGAGACGGCGACTCGGTGGCGCGCCTCGGCGGCGATGAGTTCGCGATCATGCTTCAGAGCACCTCGGAAACCGACGGCGCGCGAATCGCCGCACGAGTGTCCGATTCGCTCAGCGTCCCGGTCGAGATCGGCGCCGACTCGATCGAGGTCGGGATCAGCACTGGTTGTGCGGTCTTCCCCCGCGACGGGACCGATGCCGAAAGCCTTCTCAAGCGAGCAGACGTCGCCATGTACATCGCCAAGCGGGCCCGCGGCGAAGCTCGAACAAGTGACTCAAGCACGTAGTCCCGGCAGCGCTCCCGATCCGCCGCGTCGATTCTCGATGAGCTGTGGGAGGCGCGGCACAGCACGAGGCTCCCCCAGCCCGACGCCAGCTGTTGGGGCTGGCCGTTCGTCATAGCAGACCTTTGGCCGCTCGGCCCCGGACTGCCGGGCATCATCGCGTCCAACCATTCCGTCGGCGACAGCCGCCACGAAGGCCAGCGCTCAGGACAGGACCAACACGTAAAGCGTCTTCCCTCATCCGAACTGGTGGGCCGTACTAGACCTGAACTTGTGACCTCTTGCGTGTCATGCATGTGATGGGTGTCCACCTAGTGTTACCAGGTACATATATAGGCAGGTCAGTCCACATATCTGGAAACGGGGCAACACACGGCAACATGCCTGAATAGGCAACAACAGCGAAGTTAGGCAACAAAATAGGCAACAAAAGAACCCCCCCCTGACCCGAAGGCCAGGGGTTTCGAGGGAGGTCAGGAAGCCTCAGGGAACGTAGTGGTAGGCGTCCGGTCCAGGTTGGTCCCGCATCTTCAGGTAGTCGGCTGCCGCCACGCCGTAGTTCCAGCGGTCCAACACGCACATGAACAGTGGATTGAGGCCGCAGTGCGTGCAGAGCCGGTAGCCGTTGTCGTCTAGGTCTACGTGGTCCTCAAACTCATGCTCACACCCGCAGATAGCCTCTAGCTCTATGAGCCACGCCAAGTGCTCTCGCTTGCTGGTGAACACCGCATCGGCGTCTGTGTCGATGATCAGTTGAGAGGCGTCGAAGTCAACTGCCTGTAGCGCCTTGTACATGTCTTCTGGATCACTGGCGGTGTAGATCATGACAGCAACGCCGTCATGGCTTCTGCGGCGTCCTCGTACCTGTTAGTCGATGTCCACCCGTAGACACGCACCACCATGTTCATGCTCGAATGCCCGAGTCGCCCCGCCACAGTTTCAGCGGGCACACCGGCCTGAAGCATGAGGATGGCAGCAGTGTGGCGAAGGTCATGCCAGTGAAGGGGCGAAATGCCAAGCCGCTTGAGAATGTCTGTCCAGTGGCGCCGAATCGTGCTGTCATAGATCGGGTTGCCAGTGTCGGCAGTGAACACCAGGCCAGTAGACCCAGTGCCGAAGTAGACCTGTCGAGATTCCTGCCACCTAAGCGCCTCGATGACCTCAGAACCGACCTTGATGGTGCGCCGTGACTTCAGGGTCTTCGGAGCGACAGTCGTCCGTTCAGTCCGATCAAGTGTTCCCTCGATTGAGATCTCCGACGTGTCCCAGTTGACATCGCACCACCTGAGCGCCAGCGTCTCGCCTTGCCGCAACCCGGTCGAAACGCTCAGCACATACAACGGATACAGCCAGTCGCCGGTCTGCTTCAGTTCTGCGGCCACCGCCTTGGCCTGTTCGGCAGTGAGCACCGGGCGTTCGGCATATGTGACCTTCGGTGGCTTAGCTTGCTTTGCGACATTTCGCCTTATGAGTCCACGGTCCTCTGCCATCTGCAAGGCGGCGGTCAGAATGGACCACGCACGCTTCTGCGTGCTCGTGCTGGCGGGCCGTGGATCATCCTTGCTGCCAACACCTTCGGTCGCCAGGACCCTGAGCAGTTCCTCGACGTGCTCGACGGTCAGAGCAGACAGCCTGATACCGCCGAGCGTGTAGCGACCTTCGACCCGAACCGGCTTCAGGTAGTACTCGATTATGTCCGCGTAGTTCCGCACGGTTGCAGGTTTCCAGTACCCGCTTGCCCTGTTGATCTCATGCCAGCGATTCAACCACTCCCCCACCGTGGGCGACTTCGGAGCGGGCCTGACCACACCATCTTCGATGTCCTTGAGCAGCTTGCGGCGCTTCGCCTCAAGCTCCTTCATGGTCTTCGCCACCACTGAACGGCGCACCCTCTTGCCGTCTGGACCTTTCGGCAGTTCGACCGATGCCTGATACCACCCATCGGCTCGTCTGCTGATGTTCAAACCATCTCTTGCCATCGCTATCTTCCCTCGCCCGGTTACCACATCTGACCCAGCACGAGCGTAGCGTAGCAAGCGGCCACCCGGCAATTAAGGTTGACTTCCCTTTACTTTCCAGCCTTGTCGCTTCGGCTGTTTAGGCAACAACGCTCAAACCATCTAGCCAAACCTCAAGAGCAGCCTTTGAGACAACATAGCGGTGTCCTAGCTTGCGTACACCTGGCAGAGTTCCCTCTTGAGCCAACTCGTAGGCGAGGCTGCGCCCGATGCCCAGCAAATCGGCAGCTTCCTCTACCGTGTAGGTCTTGCGGTCAAGGGCCGGGCGTTCCTGTACGGTATCCGCCTGCCCTTTGGTATTTCGTGCCATTGTGCTTGCTTTCACTTCTATCTCCTTTGATTTACGGAGCTAATCTCCGGATCGGGTTCGGCTGTAGAGAACAGCCAAGCACAATCGCAGGCGCCTGTCAAACCAGGCCATTACTCAATGCTATAGCTATATAGTAAGTACAGATATATCAATGCGGTTCGGCTTTTACATGGTATGGCCTAGTCCTTGCCAAACAGGCCGGTAAGCCCATGACCAGCCATGGAGGCTCCAAAGCCGCCGAGTGTGGTATACTGGAAGTATCAACTTAAACGGCTCGATTGGGGTGAGTTGCGCCCTCACTTCGTCTGTGATACAACTGGTTTCAGTCGGCAGAAAGGGTGAGATATGACACTAGATATGGATATAGTAGATGAGATACCGGGTGGTGCTCGTCTAGATCATTCGCCGTACAAAGATGCGGCGCTTGCCAATCCTGGCAAATGGATCCACCTACCCTGGCCCGAACGTGACAACTACTCACTGTCGAAGACCTACCGGAAGTGCGGCTTTACGGCGCATGTCCGTGACGGTCAGGTTTACATCCAGGCTCGACCCGAACTGTAGGCATGTTATGGCAGCTATCTCGCCAGAACAGGAGAGAGGTAAGTCCTTGCGACAGTGCCTTGCCGTGCGGGGCTACAGGCCGCACTTTGTGACGGTCGTTCTCTGCTCGACAATTGTGGTCTGCGTATCGCTTGCCTTGCCTGCTCTGGGAATCTGGCGGGCCGCCTCGCCGCCTGTACCCCAGATGACCGGGATTACGCAAGAGCGCAAAGGTAATCACCGACGCTACGGCCAGCGTTCGGTCAGGGAGAGTGCTGGGCAGTCGGGCGGCCCCCATTCTGACCGGCTGTCCTAACACCAAGAAATGGGGAAGAGATGACACAGACAGTTAATGATGAGTGGCTCGAATATCTTGGAGAGCTACATGTAGCGCAGGCAGACACGGCCTTCGTATTAGAGAAGGTCCACGTTTTTCTTGGTGATTATGTGGTGTTTCCATCCGTTCAGGCGCACATCGCCACAACGTTATGGGTAGCTCACACGTACCTGCTGGATCACTTCGAGACAACGCCTCGACCGGTCAGCAAGTCACCCGAGAAGCAGACCGGCAAGACTCGGCTGCTCGAATGCCTAGACCTTATCTGCAAGGATGCGGTGGTCACCGGCAACATCTCACCGGCTGCAATGGCACGACTGATCAACGATCGGCAGCCGACGCTCTTGATAGACGAGATCGACACGATCTTTGGTGAGAAGGCGGTGGCGCACGAGGATACTCGGGCCATCCTGAACAGCGGATACCGCAAAGGTGCCAAGTACATCCGCTGTGTGGGCGGTGGGAACAACACCGTGATCGAGCTACCTTCCTACTGT
>Ga0181520_10005247_pt1 | contig 20813 bp, 22 predicted proteins | sample PEATcosm2014_Bin_29_FD_132451 | JGI IMG/M metagenome (GOLD analysis project Ga0181520, IMG submission 132451) | Peatland microbial communities from MTU Mesocosm Facility, Houghton, MI, USA - PEATcosm2014_Bin02_30_metaG | ecosystem: Environmental > Terrestrial > Soil > Wetlands > Peat | place... | reverse complement strand
GAACCTAGGACCCTCTTGGTATAAGCAAGATGCTCTAACCAGCTGAGCTACACGCCCTTATTTTTTATCAACTTAACATATTATAATTTAAACCTGTTAAACAATCAACCATTCTGGTACAATACCAGGGTTATCACTTTTTTGAGGAGTCAAACACTAAAAATTTTGACTCACTAGCAAATTAAAAGGTCAAAATTTTTATGCAATTTTTACCAATCAAAACCCGCAAGTTTCTTCCGCCGGAGGATAATATAATCGGAGAGCTTGATAAGCGCCTGCCAAAGCTCAAAGAAGGCGATGTTTTGCTGATTGCTTCCAAGATTTTGGCTATTCATCAGGGGAGGTGTGTCAGAGTATCGGAAAGTCGGAAGTCGGATTTGGTAAAACAAGAAGCTGATTATAGTTTGCCGGGATATATGATTGGCGATTCGGAAATTATTTTGACAATTAAAGATTATACGTTAATTCCCTCGGCCGGCATAGATGAAAGCAACGGCAACGGATATTTTATTTTATGGCCAAAAAATGTTAATTTATTGCTTAAACAAATTGTAAAAAGATACCAAAAAAAATTCCATATAAAAAATTTGGCGGCTGTGGCCGTGGACAGCACAACCAGGCCGCTAAGGTGGGGGACGCAGGGCGTGAGCATTGGTTTTTGGGGACTGAACCCGCTTTACGACTACCGCGGAAAAAAAGATATTTTTAAGCGTAAGCTTGTATATACTCAAAGGAACTTGGTAGATACACTGGCGGATTTAGGCGCGCTAATTATGGGCGAAGGCGGGGAACAAACTCCGGTGGTAATACTGCGCGGCGCGAAGTTTGTAAAATTCACAAAAAAAGATTTATATCACAAACTGGTGATCCCGCCAAAAAAAGATTTATACGCGCCTTTGTTGCGGCCATTTTTGAAACGAAGGCAGTTTCTCTGTCGGCGTCATTCTGAGGGAGTGCATCCGACCGAAGAATCTCAAACAAAGCTTAAGAGATCCTTCGCCCGCTTGGTTTTGCCGATGACGGGCTCAGGATGACGCCAGGGCCGGGGAAATTATTCCGCTACTATCGTATCGGATCCTCAACCCTAAACCTAAACGGGTTAAAATCGGTATGGTAATCAAACACATCCAGCCCCTCGCTCTTCTTTAACTTATTAACCACAAAATAAGTCAGCGGGGTAACCAAAACCTCATAAGTACACTTAAACAAATAGAAGCTAAAAATAATTTGCAGAATCACGCTGTTTGGCAGAATGCCGTAAAACGCGATTCCTAAAAACAAAAAAGTATCTACCGCCTGGCCGACCACGGTTGAACCAATAGTGCGGGTCCATAAATATTTACCTTTGGTTAACAGTTTCATTTTAGCCATAACCAAATCGTTGGCAAAACCGCCCATCCAATAAGCGATCACGCTGGCAGCCGATATGCGGGGCACAAAGCCCAAAACCGCGTCGTAAGCGGCCTGGCTGTGCCAGGAGGGTGCCGACGGCAAGCGCTGGACTAACAATAAAACCAATGCCTGAATAATTACCGCGGCAAACCCGATCCACACCACTCTCCTGGCGCGGGCGTAACCGTAAACTTCGGTTAAAATATCGCTAAAAATATAAGACACGGGAAACAGCACCGCGGCTCCCGCGGTTTGGATAATTCCAAACTGCACAATTTTGGTTGACGTAATTTCCGAAACCAACAACACCGCCACAAACAAACCCGTAAAAATATCGTAATACTTCGGCTCCCGTCCTTGAAATTTATCTTGCATTAATGTTTTTAGATTAAAAATAATACAGCTATTATAACATAGAACCGGTTGTTTTTTACAAGCAAGACTGTTTTATTCCCCTCCTTGCAAAGGAGGGATTAGGGGAGGTTATTAAATATCGAGGTTTCAAGCTTCTTTCCCTAAAAGAACTCAACGAGCAAGGCAGTATCCTGCTTCACTATAAAAAAAGATGACAGACTACTTGCGGTCTGTCAGCGCCGCGCCGGTTAACGGCGTTTAATGTGCCTGTTCAAAACAAAATACAGGCGAGGTTCGGTGTGCCCACCATTGGGACTCAAGCGCACAGCCGCGATCGCCGTAACATCAAATTTGCCGATCCTGCCAAGCTTGTGGCCGGCTCTGGGCCCTATCGCGATGGTGTCCGGCCCGGGCTGATGGGTGTTCTCGGTTTCCGCGCCGAGTGAGAAGCCTTTCCAAGTCCGCCGTTCCGCCACCAAAAATTCATAGAACGCTTTCTTTGTCAGAAACGGCGAGCCCTCCACATACAGGTGCCATCGCCCGGCCTGCTTGTCAAACCGGAAATCCATCGCCCATTGGTCAGCCTTAGTATTCCACTGGCGCTGGACCATAGTTTCCGCCCACCAACTCTCTCCGCGGTAGCCAACGCCGCCGAAAAAGTTGGTGTTGTTGAGGCTAATGGTCCGCAGGTTGGTAATAGACCACCCCGCTACGAACCAGTTCCCGCCAACATCCGCCTGGACATGAACCGCGTCTCGGTTTTGCCAGTCTTGTCCAAACGACAGGCTGGTTACAAAGAGCAACAATAACATAAACTTCATCTTGACCACGTGCGTCTTAATCCGTTTGGGTTTGCAATCCTTCCAGTCTCTCCGCTTCAGATCCAATAGATAATGAACCATCCAGATATAGAATACTGGAACTGAAAAACCAACTAACGCCATTGCCCCATAAAGCGGAATGAAAGGCATATTTGGTCTCGTCGGCATCAATAAAATAAACGACGCGAGTGCTGGCAAAAGAATCAAGCCACCACAGACAATCTCGCGCTTCCCCTCTTTTATGCGAAAAATCAAACGCGCTAAATTGGAAGGGAAAAACAAGATGGCGACGTCCAAGTAATCACCTGGTGGACGACCCTCAAATCCGAGAACAAATATGCTAACGACAAATCCAACCAAAAATCCTCCAACAAAGCACCACAAGCAAACCATTGAATTCCTCCTTTTTAACGGTCAATCAACTGCAAACCTTCCTGTTGACCGTTAACCTGGAAGTCTATATAATATCTATGGAGTGGCCAAGACCACCATAGGGTAGTATTAAACACCACATTATGATTACAGCAGATGTATTGGCTACTTTGGGCATATCGCCCAACGAAGCCAAAATTTATGAATCGTTGGTAGAGAGCGGGGAAGCGGGAATCAGCGCCATAGCGATTAACGCTAAAATCCACCGCCGCAACGCTTATGATGCCATTAAAAGGCTGGTTGATAAAGGTTTGGTTTTTGAAATCTTTTCCGCGGCCGAAAACCGTTATAACGCGGTTGATCCGGATAAGCTGACGGAGCTTTTGGGCGAGCGGCAAATGGCCTTACAAAAAATCCTGCCGGATTTAAAACGCAAGTTTGTACACAGAGAAGCGCCGCAGGAAGCTTACATTTACCGCGGTCTGGAAGGACAAAAAAATATATTCCACGACATGTTGCGCGTGGGCGCCGACAGTTATTTTATTGGGGCAAAGGGAGGATGGTACGACGCGAGAATTGAAACCGCGCGCCAGGCCTTTTTTAGAGGAGCAAAAAAGAAAGGCATAAAATTTATCCAATTATTCGACTATGAAGCCATAAGGCAAATGCCGAGCTTTCCCAAACATTTTGAAGGAAATTTAAAATACCGGGTTTTGTCCAAAGAATTTTCCACAAATTCCGCCATCCATATTTTTGGCGATTATGTGATAACCTATACCGGCTTGGGTATTGGCCATATCGAAGAAGACACGGTATTTTTTGTATTGCACAGTAAAAACTTAGCCGAAAGTTACCGCAAATGGTTTTGGTATATGTGGGGGCTGTCGTCGGAAAAAAAATGACTCCGCATTAATTAACTTTGTAGCGGCGTCATCCCGAGTGCAACCGAGGGATCCCTTTATCAAGTTTTGAGACCATTCGTCGATGTATGTTTCAGGTGAGGCCAAGATTTTTTTGCCATGCCCTTGCAAAAAGTCTCCGGATCTGCTATACTTAGTATAGAAAAGTTAGTTCTTCAACAGAAGAAACCAAAATAAAAAACAATTTAAAGTTTTTTAGCAATCCTAACTCGTTAGGATGTATATTGCCTTTATTTACAGGGCAATGGGCCGCAAGGTTATTCTTCCGGCTTATAAAAGCTTCTTTTGACTTTTCGGAAAGGCCCTCTATTGCCAAACAGCCCCGACGGGCTTGGCAATACATAGAGGGTTTTTCTTATGCGGACATTACACACCGCCACTTTTCAGTCAGATAAAATACTTCAAAGAAAAGTGGCTTTGGCCAATTGCGTCGTTATTTTGTTGCGGTTTTACTCGGCGTAGATTAACTACGCCTCGTAAAATCCTCACAAAATGCCTCGCACTTGACCAATGTGTAATGTCCGCCACACCCGAAGCTAGTCTTCGGGCGCTACCATAGACGCTGATTTTATGCTAATCTATTAAATGCAATATCAAATAATAAATAAAATTACTACTATGGATCAAGAGGACATTCAAAGCTTATACGATGATAAATACAAAAAGACCCTCGGCCTGACTTACGAGGAATGGGCCGAGCAGGGGCCGCAAAGCGAGGCCGAAGCTTACGCCAGGCTCCAGGAAATTGACGACGAGCTAAAAAACGGCTACGACGAATGGTACGAGGCCGAAGGCGACGTAAAAACGGAACTGGAAGATTACCGCGACAAACTTAAAGCCGAATACGATTTTATAGAAGCGGCCTTTGGTTTGGAGGCGCCGGATAAAAACTGGTAAATCTCTACTAAATACGAAATATTACGAAAGGTACTAAATACTAAAACCTGAGGATGATCGTTTCGTATTTAGTACTTTTAGTAAAATTTAGTATTTAATAGATAATGTATGTTATACATTGTTGCCACACCAATCGGAAATCTGGGCGACATCACCTTGCGCGCGATTGAAACTTTAAAATCGTGCGATTTTATAATGGCGGAAAATCCCGGGTATAGCAGGAGGCTGCTGCAATATATCTACGGTCTGGATATTAACCCCTCTCAGTCTCCCCTTTTAAAAAGTGGAGAGGGCTCCGCAGATACTGCGCAAGACCGCGGAGCCCCCCTCTTTTCTAAAGAGGGGGGAGGGGGAGTTAAAAAAGAAGTGGTGCAATTCGCCGAACACAACGAACAGCAAGTTTTAAAAAATTTAACTCGGAGGCTTGCAAAACAAAACGGATGTTTGATAACCGACGCGGGGACGCCCGGGATTTCCGATCCGGGTTTTAGATTAGTGCGCGAATGCATAAAAGAGGGCGTGCAAGTTGTGCCGATTCCAGGGGCCTCGGCAGTAATAACGGCTTTGTGTGCCTCCGGCTTGCCGACCGACAAATTTATGTTCCTGGGATTTTTACAAAAAACCGCGGCTAAAACCGTCGGCGCTTTGCAAACCGCGGCCGACGCGGAAGCCACGGCAATTTTTTATGAATCACCCGAAAGAATTTTAAAAACTCTTGCCTACATCAGCAACGCCTTTCCAACCTCCCAAATTGTTATTGCCCGCGAACTCACCAAAATCTACGAAGAATTTATCAGAGGGACTCCAATGCAGGTTATGGACTCCCTAAAAGACCGCCCTAGCGTTAAAGGGGAATTTACGGTCCTGGTGTCATTTAAATAATTTTCTAACGGCGTCATTCTGAGCCCGTCATCGGCATAAACCAGCGGACGAAGAATCTCATCATCAATTAAGAGATCCTTCGTTGGCTGCACTCCTCAGGATGACGCTGTAAAATCACATTATGTCTGGTCACTCAAAATGGTCACAAATTAAACGAACGAAAGGCGTCCTTGACCAAAAACGTGGTTTGGTTTTTTCAAAGTATTCCAAAAAGATTTCCATTGCCGTAAAGCAGGGAAGGGGCGGAAATCCGGCGATGAATTTTCAACTCAAGAGCGTTATTGAATCAGCCAAAGCCGCCGGAATGCCGAACGATAATATAGACCGTGCCATAAAAAACGGTTTGGGCGAAGGCGCGGCGGCCGTAAAAGAAGTCGTTTACGAAGGCTATGGGCCGTTTGGCACGGCATTTTTGGTGGAAGCCGCGACCGATAATTCAAACCGCACCTACAACAATATCCGAAAAATATTTTCCGATCACGGCGGATCCGTAGGTGCCCAGGGATCCGTTGCCTGGCAATTTTCCACCAAAGGGCAAATTTTGGTGGAACGCGACCCTGTACCAGTCGGCCAAAAGGCCTCCGGTACAGGGCACAGCGCCAACGATTTATCTGACATTGAAATGGCGGCCATAGACGCAGGCGCTGATGATGTTAGGGAGTCCAATGAGGGTTTGGAAGTCTATACCAGCGTTTCCGATTTGCATAAAGTTAAACAAGCCCTGGAAAAAATCGGGGCTAAAATTGCCCAAGCGGAAATAATTAAAGAGTCGTCGCAGGGCACCGACCTTACCGAAGAACAAAAGCCAAAAGTTGACGCGCTGTTTGCGGCTTTAGAGAATGATGAGGATGTAATTGCGGTTCACACATCAGCAAATTTGTAACATTTATTTGTGTCATCCCGACCGAGTGCATCCGAGTGGAGGGATCCCTCCACTCGTCGTCGGATGCACTCCTCCTCGGTCGGGATGACACAATATTTTTCTTATGATAATACTAGGAATCGATCCAGGCACCGCAACAACGGGCTTTGGTGTCATCAGCCTAACTAAAAACCAGCCAGAGTTGGTGGATTTTGGGATTATATCAACAAAAAAAACTTCAACCGACGCCGAGAGATTAAAAATCCTTGCCGATGATTTAAAATCAATATTAAAAAAATATAAACCGGATTGCGTGGGAATTGAAAAACTTTTCTTCACAACGAATCAAAAAACCGTAATGACGGTTTCCCAGGCCAGGGGAGCGATATTACTGGTTTGCCAGACTAATAAAATCCCGATTTTGGAATTTACGCCGCTGCAAGTTAAAAGTTTTATTTGCGGCTATGGCAAGGCTGAAAAAAAACAGGTACAATATGTTGTGCAAAAAACTTTTAAATTAAAGTCCGCCCCAAAGCCCGATGACGCCGCGGATGCGCTCGCGATCGCTTTATGTGCGGGTCATTATTATCGCAAAACCTTAAAACCTTCACCCCGCCTGCCTACGCCTATTTACAAAGTTTAGACGGTTGTCGAAGTCTGGCACAACTACCAATATCCACCACTTCCAAAAGTAGGAATGGCGGGCAGGACTAACCATCTCCCATCCGACTTCGTCCGCCGGAGGCGGACTACGTCGGACGAGAAGAGAGAGGGATAAATTGCGTTTGCAATGTCTAAAAACCCCTGATATAATTGCGGCAAGCTTAAAATTTGAGCATTAACATAATATATATGTTCTTTGACGACGAAGACGATACCGCTGAAGACGGCGGAGTAGTTGCAACCCCAACGGATGATGACAAAGACGAAAACAAAGACGAAGAAACAGTATAAGGCGCGGATGCTCGCGGAATCTAACGCGGAAAAACGCGGAAACTAAAGCCCCTCCAAGAAAATCTTGGAGGGGCTTTAGTTTACTTTGATTTGATTTTTACAAACTTTCTCTTGCCCACTTGGATGAGTTTATCCTTATCGCTCTTTTCTATAACCATATCTGTTTTGATTACTTCTCCGTTAATTTTCACCCCGCCTTGGGCTATTAACCTTCTTGCCTCTGATTTGCTGGAAACCAATTGCGCCAAAACCATCACATCCGCGCTTGCCATCGGCAAGTCCATTGAATGCACTACAATATTTTCAGGCAACTCGCCCTTGTTAAACTGATTTATAAAAGCCTCTTTAGCTTTTGCCCCCGCCGCTTTACCGTGGTATAGCGATGTTATTTCTTCAGCCAGAACCAATTTCTGATCGCGTGGATTCGCCAATTTCATTATTTCATCAATTTCTTTTATTTCTGCCCGTGTTGCCAATATAAAATACTTTTTTATTAGTTCATCATTAATTGACATAACCTTGCCGAACATATTGTTCGGCTCGTCGGTAATGTTAATGACATTGCCCCAGGACGAGGACATTTTTCGGCCGTCCGTGCCTTCCATTAACTGTGTGGTTAAAATATCCTGCGGCTTTTGCGCATAGGCAGGCTGAATGGTGCGGCCGGCCAATAAATTAAACCGCTGGTCGGTTCCGCCGAGCTCAACATCGGCTTTCACGGCCACACTATCATACCCCTGCATAATCGGGTACAACAGCTCGCGGAAAGAAACACGTTTGCCGGCTTTAAGGCGAACGGCCACATTCTCTCTCGCGGCCATTTCGTGGAGACTAAATAAGTCCGCCATTTTCCCGATTTCCAAAAAACCCAATTTTTTCAGCCACTTGGAATTGTAGTGGGTTTCCGTTTTCTTTTTGTCCAAAATTTTAAACGCCTGCTCAAAATAGGTTTTCAGATTTTTTTTGATTTCCGCTTCGCCAAGCATCGGACGTTCAGCTTCTTTATCGGAAGTGTCGCCAATCAGCCCGGTAAAATCCCCAACAATAAAAACCACCTGGTGCCCAAGTTCCTGGAATTGGCGCAGTTTCCATAAAACCACGGCGCGGCCGATGTGAATATTGGGGCTGGTGGGGTCTATGCCCAACTTCACACGCAATTTCTTTTTTGACCTTAAGGCTTCTTCCAAATGGCCTTTATCGATTACTTCTTCCACGCCCCTGGTTAAGAGTTCTTCAATTGTATCCATAATTATCGCTGTTTAATTGCTATCATTATAGCATTTTTCTTAAAGCTTAAAAACAGGTATAATCTATTATATATCAATGAAAGTTTATTCCTATCAAACTCCAAAAGTAACCTCTTCGGACACCCCCAAAAAAACGGGCAAACCAAAAAGAAAATCCCGTTTTAAGCCGGGATGGCGAAGATTTTTTACCTGGGTGTTCCGCCTGGCGGCTTTGGGAGTTGTACTGATTGCCGTGCTGTTTTTGTATTATTCCCGAAATCTTCCGGACCCGAACAAATTACTGGACCGCGACGTGCCGCAGTCAACCAAAATTTACGCGCGCGACGGCAGCCTGCTTTACGAAATCCACGGGGAATACAAACGAACCCTGATAACTTTGGATCAGATTCCGCCTCAGGCGCAGCAAGCAACCATTGCCGTTGAGGACAAAGGATTTTATAAAGAGGGTGGCGTTTCCTTAACAGGGATTATCCGCGCCGCGATTACCGACGTTTTAAGTCTTCACCTTACACAAGGCGCCAGCACTATTACCCAACAGTTTGTAAAAAATGCGCTTCTGACCGACAACAAATCCTGGGACCGGAAAATCCGCGAGGCAATTTTAGCCATTGCCATAGACGCGCACTTTTCCAAAGCCCAAATCCTCCAGCTCTATTTAAACGAAATCCCTTACGGCCGGAACGCCTACGGCATAGAGGCGGCCGCGGAAACTTATTTTAACACCACAGCCAAAAATTTGGATTTGGCCCAAAGCGCCTACCTGGCCGCCATGGTCCAGGCCCCGACTTACTATAATCCTTCGGGCCCCAACCGCGCCGAACTCGACGCGCGTAAAAATACAGTTTTGGCATTAATGCAACAACAGGGATATATAACTGCGGCCCAGGAAAAACAGGCGCAGACTGAGGTGGTAAATTTTTCGGAAATCACCAACGGTATTATAGCTCCGCATTTTGTGCTTTGGGTGGAAAACTATCTTGATAATAAATATGGCGAGAGCACCCTGGAAGAAGGCGGCCTGCAAGTATATACCACGCTGGATCCGAGGCTCCAATCAATTGCCGAAACGGTTGTAAAAAATGACGTGGCCAAAGAAAGCATAAAATACAACGCCAACAACGCGGCTTTGGTTGCCATAGACCCTAAAACCGGACAGGTTTTGGCCATGGTCGGAAGCAAGGATTATTTTGGGACGCCCGAACCGGCGGGCTGTACTCCCGGAAAAAATTGTACTTTTGAACCAAACGTTAATGTGGCCATAGCCCAGCGCCAGCCAGGATCCAGCTTTAAACCCTACGTTTACGGCACGGCTTTTAAGCAGGGTTTTAACTATTCGCCGGCCAGTATGCTGGTGGATGTAGTAACCGATTTTGGCACTTACAACGGCAAAGATTACATCCCGCACAATTATAACGACGAAAGCTACGGACCGGTTTCCATCAGACAGGCCTTTGCCGGAAGCTTGAATGTGCCGGCCGTAAAAATGCTGGATTTGGTCGGCGTGGACAACGCCGTACAGACCGCGCACGATTTAGGCATTACCAGCCCGCTGGCCGACTGCGGGCTTAGCCTGGTTTTGGGCGGGTGCGAGGTCACGCTGCTTGACCACGTGGCGGCTTATTCGGTTATTGCCAATGAGGGAATAAAAAATCCCGAAACTCCAATATTAAAAATTTTGGATAAAGACGGCAATGTTTTGGAACAATACCAAAGCAATCCGCAATCCGTATTGGATCCGCAGGATGCTTACGAGCTCATAAGCATAATGACTGACAATAACGCCAGAACCTTTATTTTTGGCGCCAACTCGCCGCTAACTCTGCCGGGCCGGGTAGTGGCGGCCAAGACCGGCACCACGCAAAATTTCCGCGACGGCTGGACTTTGGGCTTTACGCCTTCTTTGGCCGCGGGCGTGTGGGCGGGAAACAACGACGGCACTTTGTTAAAGTCCGGCTCCGACGGAGTGGTTGTGGCCGCGCCGATTTGGCATGACTTTATGCTGCAGGCTCTGGCCACCAGCACACCGGAAACTTTTACCGTACCGCCGGGAATTACCCAGGTCACGGTGGACTCGGTATCCGGACTTTTGCCGACCGACGCCACTCCGCAAACCAAAGTGGAAACTTTCGCCAGCTATTCGGTGCCGACGACTTACGATAACGTTCATATTAAAGTTCCTTTTGATGTAACCACCGGACAGCCGGCCACCAGCTTAACTTCGCCCGCCAACATCACCTATAAATACTACAAAGTCCTGCACAGTGAAATGCCTAATAATCCAAACTGGGAAAATCCTGTCATTGCCTGGGCATTGGCTAACGGCTATACCTATCCGCCAAACCAGGCTACGACCACGCCGGTTGCCACCAACGGCCAGGGGCCGAGCGTAAATATTTTAGATCCGGCCGACGGCGAAACCATTACCCAAATGCCTTTTCCGGTTACGGTGAGCGCTATTTCTTCAAATCCGATTGTAAGGATAGATTTATCCATAGACGGGCAGTTCTATCAAAGCCTCACCCAGCAACCGTTTGTATTTAACGTGAACGAAAATTTAACCGACGGGCCTTACACTATTGCCGCGCACGCGGTTGACTCCGCGGGCGCGACTTCGGATACCAGCGTAAATATTAACTTAAGTTTGAGCGCGCCGCTTACCTTAACTCAGCCGCAGGATCAAAGCGTCCTGCAATTCCCGGTAAATTTGACGGCCGCCAGCAACGAACTTTTTAACAATATTAATTTTTATTACCAGGTCGGAGGCGGCCAGGCTAAGCTTATTGGCGCGGCCTCAAACACCGACCATACCGACCAATACCATTACACCATAACTTGGCAAACCCCTCCCCCCGGCGGCAGTTACGAACTTTTTGCGCAAAGCACCAACGGGTATACGAGCCGAAAAATACAGGTAACGGTACCATAAAAAGAAATAATTGAAATAGGGAAATTAAGAAATTGGTACCGCTTATTTCCTTATTTCCTTATTTCCTTATTTCCTTATTTCCTTATTTCCTTATTTCTCATATGCAATACCTGCTTCTTCTAACCTTCATCCTCGCCCCGACCTACGTAATCAGGTTTAATTTTTTGCATTTGCCCGCGAACTTCCTAATGTTGTGGGTGTTTTTATTTTGGATAATATTCGGCGCTTGGTTGGTTATAAAAAAACAATTATTGCTATTTTTGACGGCCGTCAAAAACAGCAATAGAACAATTTTGGTTTTGGTTGGGCTGTTTTTCTTGTCGGGTGTTATGAGTCTATTTGTCGGTAGCATAGACCGCGCCAAACTGGGGCAATTTATTGTTCTATTTTTGCAACCAATCCCGACCTTCTTTATCACCGGATATATATTTAAACAAAACCCTAAATCCAAAGACTTTTTACTTTTTACTTTTTACTTTTTACTCGGAATCGCCGGCCTCTACGCGATTATCCAGTACTTCACCCTCCTCGGCCTCCCGCCTGCCTGGTGGGGCAACAGCATAGAACCCAAACGCGCCTTGAGTTTTTTTGTCCACCCCAACTTTTACGCTCTCTGGTCCGCCCCACTTTTGGCATTTTTAATCCCGGATGTTGCTTTAAATCTTAAATCTAAAATCTTAAATTTTAAATCCATTGCCTGGCTCATCGGCGCCATCGGTTTGCTTTTATCTTTATCCCGTTCCGGCTGGCTCGGACTGGCCGCGGCCATTGTTGTTTACCTGATAGTTGCCGCGGATAAAAAAACCCGCAAAATAATTTTCGCGGGCGCTGTTATCGCGCTGGCTATAGTCGCATACTATCCAAATTTACGCTATCGGATTTTATTGCCATTTTACGGGGAAAAGTCCGCGGACTCGCGCGTAGAACTTTGGACCGACGGCCTTAGAGCAGTAAAAGAATCTCCAATCTTGGGACTCGGCCTCACCGGCTTCGCCAAACAATACGGTCAGCTTAACACCGACCCCACCCTAGACACCCACAACTTCCCGCACAACATCTTCCTAAACTTCTGGGTAGAAACCGGCCTTCTTGGCCTCATAACCTTCCTCTGGCTCATCAGCCTCCATATTTATCGCGGTTTGCGTGCAGTTTTCCCTCCCCAAGAAATGGGGAGGGGCAGGGGAGAGGTTGATTTAATTTCTCTCTCCATCTCCCTCTTCCTCATCGCCCTCCTCTTCCAAGGCCTAGTAGACAACCCCTACTTTAAAAACGATTTGGCTTTGGTGTTTTGGATAATACTGGCTCTAGCAGCTTAATAAAAATTGTTCGTAAAAAAATTAGTCTTTTTGAAATTAAATTTTAAACAAAACTATTATGACCAGACTCTTTGAAGACTTGCCAGAAAGTGAAAAACCAAATCAAAGTTTTATAGCACCACCAACTTCTTCTGCTGTTCAGCCGACAACAGTTTTAAATAAATCGGTAAGGCCAAAATTGGGCAATGCAGAAAGCATTATTTTGATTACTACAACATTATTTATTTTGATTGGATACGGTAATAATTTTAGTCAAGATGTTCTAATAAGGCTACAATTATTCCTTTTATGGATATGGGTCATTGGTTGCGGTTGGTTTCTTTATAAAAATTGTAACCTGTTTGGGGGTGAACTCCCCAAAGATGAAATTTCTAAGTTAACAACGACAGAAAAAGCGCTAATCTGGCTTTTTAGTATTTTAAGCCCTTCTATAGTTGGAATAGTGATTTTAGTTTTATGGCGTAAAAATATTTCAAAAGCCAGAAGGGCAAATATGATTGTAATGATAGTATTTTTGATTGAAATTGCATTAGGTATTCTAGTCGGTATTATGCAATCAAAAGTAAGTGGTGGCTAACAACAATAATTTCCATTTCAAATTGTAATATTTTACTAAAATGCCCACATCAAAAAAATTTTATATCAGCAATCGTTTTTTACAAGACCAACTTGCCGTCTTAATAGGGGGTATCCTTATTCCTTCCATCTTTGGATGGTATTTTTCACCTTGGTTTTATTGCCTTTCATTTTTAGGGATATTACTAACTTTAAGAAGCTTTTCTTATCACTTATTTATAAACGAGGGCTTTGTTGAAGAAAAAGGGCTCTTTATTAAAGGCCGAATAATATCAATAAGTGAAATAAAAGAGGCTATTATAAATTTTTACCAATACATTGCCCCCGGAGGAGTTGATCGGTACGGACAACACACTCCACCTCCAATATTTGGCTTTTCTCTAAAAACCGACGATAACTTTAGTAAACCCTTTCCTTTATACCCAATCAATCCTAAATTCATTGACGAACTTAAAAAAGTTAATCCTTCAATTATAGTTACTAACCAACAAATAATAAAAGACTGGCATAGTGAGGATAGAAAAAAGTTTAAAAAAAACTACAACCTATTTTGGACTATTTTCTTTATTGGGGTGGCAATATGGCTAATACTGAAAATATTATATCCTCAATCATTTTGAATTAATTTGTGAAACGATCACCAATTCAAAACCCCTCACTTGAGGGGTTTAGTGTTTTATTCGGATGACTACGCGGCGGTATGGGTCAAAGTCTATGCTGGAGCTTTCTACTTCGGGGTGGTGTTCCTGCAAATACGCGTGGACCAGGCGGCGTTCGTAGTTGGGCATGGGCTCCAGGGCTTGGGAGCGGCCAGTCATTTTGGCTTTTTCCACCGCGGCTTTGGCGGTTTCTTTTAAAAACCATTCGCGCTTTCTTTTGTAGTCGTCAACATCTAAAGTAAACCAAAACGGCTCTTGCGAGTTAAATTTCTTCGCGGCCAAAGCCTGCACTAGTATTTGCAGAGAATGCAAAGTTGCGCCCTGCCGGCCGATCAGCATAAAAGAATCCGGCGAACTGATATTAAAAACCAAGCCTTTGGTAATGCTTTCTTCAAATTCAACACTTCCGGGAATCCCGGCGTTGGCCAGAATTTCGGTAATGATGGTTTTTATAATTTCTATCTTGTTATAATCGGTCATGGGGGAGTGATTAGTGATCAGTGAATAGTGATTAGAAGATTAACTTACTACCGTAACCTTCGGTTGTTGGAGCTTAATGTAGTATTGCTGGCCGACGGCAAATAAAGTCGTCACTATCCAGTAAAGCGGCAGGCCGGCGGGAAGCTTAATGGCAATTATCATACTGATAACCGGCAAAACATAAGTGGTCTGCATTTGCATAGCCTTCATTGTGGCATCCTGGCCCGGGGTTTTTGGCATCATTAGTTTAGATTGCCAAAATTGCGCCACGCCTGCCAAAATTCCCAAAGTAATGCTGGGCTGGGACAAATCCAAAACTCTTAAAAAATACGGGCTGATACTTACCGGCACGCGGACAAAACTGTAAAGGCCGGCAAGCCGCGTATGAATTTCTATTTTGGAATTTAAAGCCACCCTAAATACCTGATACAGTCCGATTAAAATCGGAAGCTGTAATAGCAGGGGAAGGCACGAACCCAAAGGGTTAATTTTATGTTCCTTATACAAATCCATCATCGCTTTAGCCTGGGCTTCCTTGTTGTCTTTATGTTTTTCGCGAAGTTCGTTGAGTTTGGGCTGAAGCTCATTCATCGCTTTTTGGCTCTTTAGCGACTTGTGGAAGCTCGGCGCCAAAATCAGGCGGATAACAACCGTAACCAAAATTATTACCACGCCAATGTCGTGCCCGGGAATAATATTATAAAAAAACACCAGCAGATTAAGCAGGGGGCGGTAGATAATGTCGTTGTAGAGAGTTAGGAGCATTAGTTAATTGAGCAAAATTGACAAAATTTAATAAAATTGATCAAAATTTTGGGACAAGGTCAACCTTTGGTTCGGACCAGGGGTGACACTTAATCAACCTCACGATGGCAAGCCGCGCGCCTTTGAGCAGTCCAAATCTTGTGACAGATTCTTTGGCGTATTCACTGCACGAAGGGTAAAAACGGCAATAACCATGCGGAAAACGGACTTTTAGCCAGCTGTGGTCAGGGGAAAGTAAAAACTGATATAAACTTATCAGCGCTATAATAATAAGCGCCGGCAAATTAAATATAAAATTTTTAATTTTGTTAATCATAAGGTTGCCTTATTCTCGCGGAGGCGTCCAAAAATGATTTTACAATATCTTTTTCCGGCAGTTGGACTACCCTTGGTTTTGCCGAAATAACATAACTGCCGCTTCTGAATTTATCCAAATTTTTGCGGATATATTCCCGCACCAATCTTTTTAACCGGTTTCTGGTCACGGCCTTTTTATAAACTTTGACGGATACAACAACGGTAAATTGTTTTTCCGCGGGCCTGGGTAAAAATCGAATATTAAAAAATGGGTTAAAAAAAGTCCGCCCTCTCGCAAAGGCCGTTTGAATATCTTTACTCTTGGCCAGGCGGTTTGCTCTTTTTAACATAAAATCGTAAACTCTAAACTTGGGTCAATTTCTTCCTGCCCTTTTGCCTGCGCCGCGCCAAAACATTGCGGCCGGTTTTACTGCCCATTCGTTTTAAAAAACCATGGCGGGCGGCTCTTCGTTTTACTTTCGGTTGGTAAGTTCTTTTCATATATTCACAGATGCACGGATTTCACAGATGCCACAGTTCTGCACTCATATGTGCTTCGTGCGTAATCCGGACACCCGTGAATTTAATTAATGACTGGGTAATTATAATGAAAGTTTCCACTTTGGTCAACCTGAAAATTCAACGGGCTACCATCATTTATATTACCAACATCTTTTCCACATCATATTAACAGGGCCGTTCAAATCCCTTATAAAGACAAGGATTTTTTGCCATTTTACATGTTGATAACTCCCTGATAGAATGACAAACAGATGGACACAGAGACTGCAGACAGATCAACACGGATCTGTGTTAATCCGTAAATAATCCGTGTAAATCGGTTCCCTATATGAACAACCAACAACTCTGGCAAGCAATTTTAGGCGGAATGGAAGTTTCTTTAAGCAAAGCTAATTTTAATACTTGGTTCAAAAATACCAGCATAGCGGAACGCGGGCCGGATTTTATTATTATTGCCGTACCCAGCGCTTTTAGCCGTGACTGGATTGCTTCTAAATACCAACAAGAGATGCTTAAAACCTTAAAAACCCTGGCGCCGGAAATCAAGGAAATAAAATACCGCTTAGGCGGCGCGCCTGCCCAAAACGAACCCGTAGCAAACAAGCAGGGAACTAAATATAGCACGGAGCAAAACAGCCGCAGGGAAACTTTTACCCAAAACAGCGGTTCCGACACCACCGGCCTAAACCCAAAATACACTTTTGAAACTTTTATTGTCGGAAAAAACAACGAGCTATCCCACGCCGCGAGCCAAGCCGTGGCTAAAAGTCCGGGCACGCAATACAATCCGTTGTTTATTTACGGCGGGGTTGGGTTAGGCAAAACCCACTTAATGCACGCCGCGGGCCACCGCCTTTTGCAAAACGCGCCCAAAGCAAAAATCCTTTATATTACGGCTGAGAAATTTGCCAACGATTACGTAAACGCGATTTCCCAAAAACACATGGAAGAATTTAAGAAAGAATACCGGGGCGTGGACGCCCTACTTATTGACGACATCCAGTTTATGGCGGGCAAAGAAGGGTTCCAGGAAGAATTTTTCCATACTTTTAACGAGTTGAGGGACAAAGGAAAGCAAATTATTATTACTTCCGACCGACCGCCAAAAGAAATTCCCGCGGTGGAGCAAAGGCTTATTTCCCGTTTTGAATGGGGGATGGTCGCGGACATCCAGGCGCCGGATTTGGAAACCAGGATGGCAATTTTGCGCAACAAAATGGAAAAAAAGGGGTCTGTACTCGGCGAGGATATTTTGTTTTATATCGCGGAAAATGTCACCAGTAATATTAGGGAGTTAGAAGGCGCGTTAAACAGACTGGCGGTTTACCAACAAATGGAAAACCGCGGGATGGTTTTGGATCAGGCAAAAACCATTTTGGCCAGTATTATCAGCACCAAAAAGCGGGTTACCTCGGCTAAAAAAATTGCTGAATCCGTGGCGGAATTTTATAATATTTCCATGGAAGACCTTATAAAACAGTCCCGAAAAAAAGAATTTGTCAAACCCAGGCAGATTGCTATGTATTTAATTAGAAAAGAGTTGGATAATTCCTTTCCTTCCATAGGCGATTTTTTTGGGGGCAGGGATCATACCACAGTTATGCACGCGGTGGACAAGGTGGAGAACCTGAAGACAAGCAAGGACTCTTTTAAACAAGAATTGGATTTAATCTTGGATAAACTGTTTATATAAAAACCGTCAACTGTTAATAATTTTTAATTTTTCCAAAACACCCACCACACAAAAGAAAAAACCAAAAACTTTTAAACTTTTTTCCACTAAAAAGTAACAAGCAAAAACAAAAAACATTTGGTTTTAATTAACCTCCGGCCCCAATCCACAAATCAACCAACCTTATTAGAGTAGTTAATTATTTAAATTTAAAATTAATTAATTATGGTATGAAAATAATTTGTACCCAAGAAAATCTAAAAACCGGACTTTCGGTTGTGGGAAGAATAATTTCTTCTTCCCAAACCCTCCCAATTTTAAACAACCTGCTTTTAAAAACCGAGAATGGGTTGTTAAAAATTTCTTCCACAAACCTGGAGATTGCCATAACCAACAATATTAGATGTAAGGTGGAAGAGGAAGGAATAGCGACAGTAGCAAGTAAAACCCTGGTTGATTTAATAAACAACCTTCCAAATAAAAACATTACCTTACAAAGCAAAGGAAAAGAGTTGTTTGTCGAGGCGGAAAATTATCACACCAACATAAAAACCCTGCCGGCCGAGGAATTTCCTTTAATCCCCCAGGTGGAAGGGAAAAACATTTTAACTATAGGCGCGCAGGAGCTGAAAACCGCCGTTGACCAGGTGGTTTTCGCGGCCTCAACCAACCAAACCCAGCCGGAAATTTCAGGGGTGTTGTTTGCCGGTGAAAAAGGAGGGTTGAGGTTGGCGGCCACCGACCGTTACCGGCTGGCGGAAAAGAAAATCTTAGCCCCCCAGAACAACGCGGAAAACTTGGAAGTGATTGTTCCGCAAAAAACCTGCCAGGAGCTTTCCAGGATTATAGCTAACCAAAAAGGAACTTTGGAAATTAGGTTTTCCGAAACCCAAATGTCTGTTAATTTTAACGAAACCGAAATTATCAGCCGTCTGGTGGACGGGCAGTATCCCGATTACCGGCAGATTATTCCGGCGAGTTTTACAACAACCTCAACCGTGGAAAAAAATTCTTTGGTTAACGCGTTGCGGGCCGTGGCGATTTTCGGACAAAATGGGAATAGCGTGAATATGGCCTTTTCCGAAGAAAAACAACAGGTGGTTTTAAACGCGGAATCCTCAGATTTGGGCAGGGGCTCGGTTGAGCTTCCTGCCAAAATAGAGGGAAAGGGTGGCTCCTTGGTTTTAAATTATCATTATTTACTTGATTGTTTAAACGGAATTAGTTCACAAAATATTTTGTTAAAAATGACTGATGACAACTCCCCCAGCCTTGTTGTGCCGGAAGACAGGAATGATTATATTTATTTGGTTATGCCTATAAAGAGCTAGCGACCCACTGATTGGTCGCTGATATGTACGCTGAAAAGATGCTGAGTTGTTGTATTTGGGCTTAGATAATAATTAAAAGCTATCTCAAAATTAGCTTTTGAGAAAAAATTGAGAAATTTTGAGCGGATTGGCTCTTAACAAATTTTGACGTTTAGCCGAAGCTAAGCGGAAAAATTTTTAAGGCTGAGACGGCCAAAATTACTCGATTTTAACCAAAATGGAATTTTGAGATAGCTTTTAGAAGGATTTTATTAACCAAACGCGTTAAAAATTTTTAATACTTTAAAAACTACTTCCGCGTCAGATCCGCGTAGTAATCCGCGACCTATCAGCGGCCCACAAGAACTATATGAGAATAAAAAACATTCAGATAAAAAACTTCAGAAATTATCCGGATTTAAACATTGAAATAAAAAGCGATATTGTGGTACTAACCGGCCCCAACGCCGTGGGGAAAACCAACCTTTTGGAGTCGGTTTATTTTGCCTCGCTTTTTAAGTCTTTTCGCGACGACACGGAGTTTATTTTTTTAAAAGATTCCACAAGCCTTGAGTTAAAATTGAGTTTGGAGAAGGCCGGAGAAAGTCGCGTCCTGGAAATATATTTGGAAAAAAGAGATAAAATTTATGCCAATTTTTTAATAGACGGCGTAAAAAAGAAGCGCCGCGAAGCCCAGGGTTTTTTGAGCGTGGTAATATTTGACCCCACCGACGTGGATATGTTCAGCCGGTCGCCGGACTCCCGCCGCAAATATTTAAATATGGTTTTGTCGCAAAGAAATTTAGAGTATTTGGATGCGCTGGGAAAATATAAAAAAGCTCTGTTTCAAAAAACCCGCCTACTGCAGGACGTCAAGACGGGCAGGAGCCAGGGAGAGGATTTAGGGGAATGGAATCAGCAGCTAATTGCCCTGGGAAGCTTAATAATTTTGGAAAGAAAAAAATTAATCAGTTTTTTGAATACCAGTATCGCGGAAATTTACACCACTATCTCCGGTTTTCACCGGCCGGTGGAGGTGTCATACGATACTTTGCCCGGGGACAGCCTTGAGGAGATTTCCGAAAGCTATAGGCAGAAGCTTATGGCTGTTGCCGGAAAAGAAGCCTTCTTAACCACTTGCCTGGTCGGGCCGCATCGCGACGATTTTTCTTTAATGAGCGACGGGTTGTTTTTGTCGCCGTTTTCCTCGCGCGGGGAACTCCGCAGCCAGGTTTTGGCGTTAAAAATTTTGGAGCTGGAATTTTTAAGCGACGGGGACGAAAAGCCGATTTTGCTTTTGGACGACGTGTTGTCGGAGCTTGATGAAACCCGCCGCACTTTCCTGTTAAAATACCTTCAAGGCAAATTCCAAACCTTTATTACCACCACCCATCCTTTGGAAATGCCGGCCCAGCATATAACCCTGACCCCGGCCATGGAAGAGGAAGAAGTGGAAGTAGGATAGCTAGAACCTATTTTAAAAATCCTTCGGGCTGCAATTCCAGGATTTTGGCGTCTTGGCCTTAAAAATTTTTCCGCTTAGCTTCGGCTAAACGTCAAAATTTGTTAAGGGCCAATCCGCTCAAAAT
>Ga0181520_10005246_pt1 | contig 20815 bp, 23 predicted proteins | sample PEATcosm2014_Bin_29_FD_132451 | JGI IMG/M metagenome (GOLD analysis project Ga0181520, IMG submission 132451) | Peatland microbial communities from MTU Mesocosm Facility, Houghton, MI, USA - PEATcosm2014_Bin02_30_metaG | ecosystem: Environmental > Terrestrial > Soil > Wetlands > Peat | place... | reverse complement strand
TAAAAAATAACTTTTTTAGGACTTACGCGCTTGGCCGAGTACGAGGCATTTTCCGAGGATTTTATGAGGCGTAGTTAATCTACGCCGAGTAAAACCGGAGGAAAATAACGAAGTAATCGGCCAAGCCCTTGTGGTTTGAGGCAATAAAACATAGATTTTTAAATCTTCTTTGCCTCAAACGCGTAAGTCCTACTTTTTTTTAAAAATCATAAACATTGAATCCCCCAAGTTCAAAGGGATGGTGAGGCGTTCCAAAAATTTTGGCGTGGGGAAACGTAAAAATTTTGGCAGATAAATTTTAACCCGCTCCAGCAGATAGTCGGCCGCAAAATACCACTTGGCGCGGCCGCTGTAAATTTTTTCCAGTCCCGCGCGCTTCGCGGCCAGGCTCAAAGTCTTTTTATTAAAGTAGCCAATATGCGCCACGCGGAAATGCCACCAGCGGTAGCGCAAAATTTTTGGCAGCAACGCTCCCACGTCCGGAGTGGTTACGGCAATAATTCCGCCCGGAGCCAAAGCTTTTCCCGCCGCTTTGAGCAGGCCCACAGGATCGCTGACGTGTTCAATTACGTCGGTTAAGGTGATAACGTCAAAAGGCCCGGGCAAATCGGGGTGCGGAAAAATCCCCAAAACCACTTCCAGTCCGCGACGGCGGGCTTTGTCCTGCAGCCAGCGGGAAGGCTCAATTCCGGCCGCGTCAAAACCCATTTGCCTTGCCTCCTCCACCAATATGCCGCTGCCCGCGCCTATGTCCAGCAGTTTTTTTCCGTTGGCAAAAGGAGCCAGCGTGGCTAAAATTTTACGCGCCTGCAGGCTCCGCTGTTTACGGCTGGACTCATAGCCGGGATCTTCCAGGTCCTGGTAAAAACCCAGCACGTCGGTCAAATTGGTGCACTGCAAAAAACCGCAAACCGGGCATTTGGCCAGCTCCCCTGTTACGCCGTAAGCGCTGTCGGTAATGGCAAACGACTTGCTGGTAACCGCTTTGGATATATTGGATGGTTTGACCCGCACCAGTCCGCGATTGTTGCCGCAGACCCAACAGGTATCGGTGATTTCTGGCATTAAAATGTTCTGCGATTAATTAATTTTTTCCGATAAATCTAACACAAAATTTCCGCCGTCATCGTAAATCCTTTTCCTGGTCCGGCCGAGTTTAAAAAGATTATCCTGAAAATCCAAAGCATAGCGGGTTTCGTCCCGAAGCCAGGGATTCACGTGGGGCGCCAGCATCGTACCGACGGCGGCATAGGTAAAATTGGCCTGATTGGCATAGGAATAAGCCACAAAGCGGATATGTTGGGAAAGCAGGTACGCGGCCACAGCTTCCGGCCCCTTAAAACTTGGCAAACCCGGCTTTAAAGCCACCGCGCCCGGCATATCAATAATATAAACCGGGTTGCGCCGAAAATTGTAATAAAAATTCCGGTCCAAGCGAGATAAAATTATCTGCCCCGGAGGCACGGATAATTGTAAATCAACGTACTTTTGCTTTTCGACAGGACCGGCTAAATTTGAAGTTACCAGATTATTTAAATTGCCGCCTCCCAAAGCCGCGGCGCTTTTTAGGCTTAAGACGAAATCCAAATCTTTTTGGAAATAAACGCCCAGGGAAAACAACAACACGGCAAAGGCAAGGATAATTTTTTTGTCAAAAGCGGGCGTGCCGCTTTCCGAGCCGCTTTTGGCCAACAAAGCCCCAATCCCCGTTAAAATCGCCGGCATTAAAAAGGGAAGCGAGTAATAATACAAACTATAACCGCCGATCCCGTAAATCAAAGCCGCGATGCCAACCAGACAGGCGGCAAAAATCAGCCACATTGCCAAATATTTTTCTTTCGGCAAAAACCGCAAAGTGAACACGGCCAAAACCAGGGCCGGCAAAAATGTGGCCAAGCCCGAAACAAACTCCGAGAACAGGCGCTCCAAGCCATAAAAGTTAAAAAAACGCAAAGGCGACGCCATACCGTCGTAGCCCCACAAGGCCAGCCCTTTGCCCAAAATCGGGTACAAAAAAGTTCCCAGGTTCTGCCTCATGGCCAGCATCCAAGGAAATATAAATATGGCGGCCAAAACCAAACTTAAACAAAATTGCTTTAGCGCCCGGCGGGATTCGGATTTTTGATACTGAAGAAAAAAGTAAGCTAAAAACAAAATACCGCAGGGAGCGATAAAATTGGTTTTTAAAGCGCACAGGGAGGCGGAAATCAGGGCAACCAAAACCGCGTCGGATTTTTGCGAGACGTTATTTTGGGAATAAAATAGCAGCCGGAAAAAAAGTAAAAACAAACACATGGCGCTGTAAAAACTGGTAATATCGGTGGAAGGATAGGTTACCAGCGCGGCCAGCAGTAAAACCGGCAGGCCAAAATCCCTTAGCACTCCCTGCGCCTTTAAAAAATCCCATAACAGCCCGATTAAAATTACAAAAGCAATCCCGTCTTCCATTAAATGCAGATTTTTAAAATCCAATACGCTTAAAACAAACGTGTCCAAAAAATATTTGCCGCCCAAAGAACTAATGGCCCCGCGCTCGCTGAAGGGATTAAGACCCAGACTGCCGGTTTGGATCATTTTTGCCGGAAAAGCCAAATAACCCTGGAGGTCGTCATACGGATGAAAAGGGAAAAATGAAATCGACAGGGAAAAGCGCAGCAAAACCATGGCCACAATCGCCACAGCTACGAAACCGCCGACTCCCTTAATTTTTGGGAACTGAAAATGAAGCTTTCCAAGCAATAAGTCTCTTCCGTACAAAACCAAAAAACTTAAAACTCCGGCGGCCAAATAAACCAGATCCGAAGCTTTTGAGACATCGCGGGCCAAATTCAGCACTCCGCCGATAATTACGCTAATCGCCAGACCGTAGGCGGCCTGGGCGAAAGGCGTCGCTAAAATTTGTTGCTTAAAGAGCGCAAACCAAAGCCTGCCCCAGCCTATCAAAGCCGCTAAAATTACCAATCCCCAAATAAACCCAAAAAAATAGCTATACATAGTCTGCGTTTAATATTTTTAAATAATTTCCCGAGCAAATCCTGTTGCTGAAATTGTTAATTATATACTCTCTGGGGGAGTACTCCGCTTGCTCAAATTTTGCCAAGACATCCTTGAATTCGGAGAAATTCTTAAACCTCATGCCGGCCTGCGGGACAAGGTGCGGGCTGGCCGCGTTGGCCTCCAGCCGCTGACCGCGGTATTCAAAATAACCCCGCTCCCAAACCAGAGTCGGCACGTCCCTTGCCCAGGCTTCAAACATGGCCAGTCCCTGGCTTTCGGATTCGGACAAATAAATCTCAAACCTGCTTTGTTCCAACAGATTAAAATATTCTTCCTGCCGGAATTTGCCGTAAACCAAAACGCGGTAACTGCGATTTTGACTTTTTAAATATCCCTCAATTTCAGCTCTTAGCGGATTGTCCCCTATTTTGTCAAACACCAAAAAGTCAAAGATTTTATTCGCCCGGCTTTGAGGCGGCACAGCCACGCCGACCGGCCAAAGAATAATTTTTTTCGCGAGTTCCGGCGCCAGCTTTACATACAAATCTTTTGACCACTGACTGGGAACCGTAATGGCGTCTATTAAAGGATTAAGCAATACGCCGCCGTGGTCCCGGGGAAATACCGCAATGTTCGGACCGGTGACGATTTTTTTTATTTTCCCCTTTTGCTTTTGGGCAATGGCCCACTTTAAAGTCCGTTCGCCCGAAATTACGCCTATGGCCGGAATTGGTTTTCCAATTTTTTTATTAACCAAGACTTCTTCTCCCAGTTCCTTTAGGCCCAAAATCAGGTTGCGTTCCACGGCCTTGGGCCCGCCCAGCAAACCGCCCAAAAAAACTTTTGCCCGGTTCTTGAGCCGGTTTTTTAAAAAAAAATTTTCCGTGTAAATATAGACCACGTTATGAAAAAATATTAAATTTTATAATCGCCCACAGGGCGGCCACCCCGTCTTTCCAGTTAATGTGCTTGCCTTCCGCGTAAGTCCGGCCGGAGTAGGAAACGCCAACTTCATAAACGCGATATTTTTTAACCCTGGCTGTAAGCTCGGGTTCAATGCCAAAACGGCTGGAAACGAGCTGATACTTAATATTATCAACGACTTGTTTGGAAAACGCCTTATAACAGGTTTCCATGTCCGTGAGATTCAGGTTGGTAAACATGTTTGAGATGGTGGTCAACAGTCGGTTGCCCAAAAAATGCCAATAGTAGAGCACGCGATGCGATTCCCCGCCGGAAAACCGGGAGCCAAAAACTACGTCGGCCCGGCCATCGGCCAAAGGCTTAAGCAATTTTACGTACTCCGAAGGGTCGTATTCCAAATCCGCGTCCTGGATTATTACAAAGTCCCCGCCGGCCTCCAGCAGTCCCCTCCTGACCGCCGCGCCTTTGCCTTGGTTTTTGTCCTGATAAAAAATCCGGTATTTTTGCTCCAGTCCCTTTAAAATGTCCCTGGTGCCGTCGGAAGAAAAATCATCAACAATGATTATTTCTTTGCCAAAATTCTCCGGCAACACGGCGGCTTCCACCAGTTCCAAAAGCTGTAAAACAGTTTTTTTCTCGTTAAATACCGGGATAATTATGGATAATTTAGGCATATAAAGCGCTTAGTAAACTTTAGATAATGAATCCTCCAGGCAGCAGAGTTGTGAGGCATCAACTACGCCATCGACGTTCCATTCCGAGCGAGTCCTAAATGCAACTCTGAGGACGAGTCGAGGAATCTATTACTTTAACAGATCCCTCCGCTCCTCGGCTGCGCTCGTCGGTCGGGATGGAACACCGAAGCAGAGCTTTAGCAGAAATCTATTTGATTATACTGGATTTGTCTTTGAGTGTGAAGACAAAAATCACGGAATAAATTATGGCAAACCCGACCGGCTCTATGTACCTAGAAAAGTCTCCCAAAACCGCGGCCGTGCCCAAAGTGTACAGCGCGGCGGAATAAAGCAAAATGGCGGGAAAACTTGTTTTACGGCTAAATGCAAAAACCGCGGCCAAAAACAGCATTAAGGCTCCGGGCAGGCTGTAAAGCAAAATTACGGCTATCCAGACCGCCGCCCAAATATATAAATTATTAAAGGCGCGGGCCATATTAAAAATAAAATATTCGTTGGTCAAAATTTGCGCCACGTCGCGGATATAGACTTTCACGGCCAAAAATTTTTGTTGCCACAGCAGGGATATTGTGTCATTTATCATTTCTTTATTCATTTCCGCCTCGGCCGAATATATGCCGCCTGTTTTGGCCAGTTGGGTAAAACGCGCCAGGACAAAGTCGGGCATATTCCATCGATAAAACCTTTCCTGGCCCGAAGGCCGGGAATTCCTGTAAATTTTTCTGATGTAGTTTTGTTCCAACTGCGATCCGGTATACGGGGCAAAATTAAAGCTTCCCGAAAGCTTCTGGTTGCGCCAGGACCACCCTAAAAAAATCAGCGCTACTGCGAAAATCGTACAGCCCGACAGCCAGAGGATTTTTCTGTTTTTTCGGTTGAATACCGTTAGCAATATTAAAAAAGGCACGATAAAAAATAAAGCGTTGGCGCGGGTAAAAAACGCGAATGCGGCAAAAGGCAGTGCCAGCCAGGTTTTTTTTCCTTCCTGCGCTAAAAAATAGCAAAACCCCGCGAGCAAGACCGCCAAAAAAAAGTCGGAATTTATGCCGTTGCTGTACAGTAAAAACGGCGGGAACAGCGCGACCGACAAATACCATTTATTTGAAACCCCCGGTAAAAACTTCCGCAGGAGGCCGATAATAAAATAAGCGTTTAAAAAAACTAGGATAAGGTTTAAAACCGCAACGCTTGCGCCGTTTGGCCCGGCTGATTTATTAAGCGCCCGGACCGCGGCTAAAAGCAGAGGATATCCGGGCAGGCGCTGGGTGCCGTAAGTATAGTAATTGACCGGATAAATGTAAGAAAAGGCAAACCCCGGGCTGTTGACAAACCCAAGGCCTTTTGCCAGATTGCCGCCGAGGTCCCAGTAAACCTGGCCGTCGGACCCGTACCCGTACACGGGATCTTTTTGGGAAATTTTTTCCGGCAAAACATTGGTAAACACCCCAAAAGCCAACGAAGCCGCCACGGCAATCAGGGAATATTTCAAAACGGCATTGCTGAAAATTTTTTTTAATTCATTCACAAATAAAAGAATACTGTTTGCTATAAAAAATGGCCGTAAGGCGATAAAAATCCGCTACTTTTTAAAAGATATTTTAATACGACTAGTTAATGAACTGCAATGTCCTTAATATCAAATATCTGTCATCAAACTGTTTTATAAAATTCAGGCACTCCTCTTTTAGCTGTTCCTGTGTTTTGTCCGTTTTAGTCGTAAAAAATCCCATAGTCACCGATACTTGGTTTGTGTCTCCGGGAAAGGCATAAGTAAACATGACAAAATTTTTAAAACCGCTTTGGCGCAAAACTCCCGACAACTCGTCTTCGTCAAACAAAGATTTATGCAATTGATCAAGATACCAACTTGGTACTCTGTCCGGATCGCCGTGGGTATAACGGTAAACATTAAAAAGGTCAAAAACCGGGCCAGCCGTCCCCGGACCTTTTTCTAAATAAAGTTTTGCGATATTTTTAAAATAAGGCAGTCCCGTGTAACAAACAAAGCCGGTTTTTTCATCCAAACAGCGAAAAGCGCTTTGCAAATGCGGTACCCTTTTAAGGCGATAAATATGCTCAAAAAAAGCATTGCTGTATATGCAGTCCACGCTTCCTTCCGCAAACGGCAAAATATTCGCATCACAGGTAAAATCAACCGCCGGCGTCATACGGATATCCACATTCGTAAATCCAGGCAATCTGGTAAAGTTACACCCCAAGTGTATTTTTAGATGGGAAGCCTGCAAAAGAGTTTGTGTCCGCTTTTGGTTTATGAGCTTCCAAAAAGGCTTTTTTATATAATAATATAAATTTAAATTGTTTAAGCAAGCCGCGATAAATGTTTTCTGTCGCGGCGACAAATTTTTTCTGAGATAAACTCTGAAATTCATAAAGGGCTTTAAAAAAAATTATCAATAACATTGGTACTTTCAGTCTTACCTCATCAGCAATCCATCGGCGAGATGACCGGCCACCGAATAGCCCGCGGCGCCTGTTATTGAACTTGATTCATAATTATCCTGCCCGTGTGCAATATTCTATCAAATGCGCACGGGGCGGTCAATATTTTTGAGCTATTCTTGGATAAAGCTTCCGTCGGGTCCAATATTTCCGGCTACCCCAATTTTGCCTTGCAAATAATTAATATTTCTTTTCGGAACGAACCATGGCATACTCCATTCTATTGAACGGTTGGCCAATAGTAAAGGCAGGCAAAATAACAGGGTGCGGCGCCAAAGAGGCAACAAGCTTGCCGAAAAACCGTACAACCTGGTAGACATTACCGATCCGGTCTTTAGCATATTGAACTTGTCCAAATCCCATTGCAATAAATTAAAATCCTCGTTTAAAAAATAACGCCCGCTTAATTTAAAATAAAAATCTCCCTTATTTTTTAGAAAGGAATAGCCTTTTAAAAAGGTTAGTGCCTCCCCTAAATTTTTGAATCTGCTGTCGCAAGCCATTCTGACAATTTTTTTATCGCCTAAAAAATAAAACTCGTCCGCCTGCTCCTCTATTACCCCGGTTAATTCTCTGCGCTTGCCAATTTCCAGACAAATTATTTTTGCGTTTGGGACATAATGCCTAATGGAACTTATTGTCCGCAGGGTCTGCTCAACCCTCTGTTGCGGGCTAAAAACAGTCCTGCCTTTGCTGTAAGACAAAGGCTTGGAATCAAGCCAAATGGCGGAATTAATTATAAAAATAAACTTGGCCATTTTTTTTGTTTAATGATTTCGATAAATACTCCCTAAAGCCCTGCAACGTGAATAGACAGCTCAAATTTTTTCCAAAAATTTATCCCAACTATTATCGGTAAAACTTCCAGGACTCATCCATGCCCGGCTTTGCCTGCCGGACAGTGCATCAATCAAGCTGCTGAAATCGAATATAAACAAATTCCGCCCCGAATGCTGCAAAAGCCTTTTTTGCAAAATTTTTGCGGTCGGGCCGGCAGCTATTACCACCACATCGTAATCTAAATTCCGGCTTTTAAGCGCAGCAAGAGTTTCCCGCTCCAGCCTGTCTATTTGGCCATACGCGCCGCTTGGTTCGGTTTTAACGTGCGCGGAAACGCCGAAAAGTTTTCGCAGTACTTCAGGCGGCGTATTTTTATTGCCGACAAAAATTGGGTTGAAAGATTTCAAAAATTTTAAAAAATTAATAGCGGCTTCCGGTTCAAATACGGCAGTGTAAGGCAATGCGGCGTGGGAATAAATTTTTTCTCCTATAAAATACTGGTAGCAGCGTTCCAGCAGATTATCGGCCCATTGGTCGCCTGTTAAATACATTCCGGGTTCCATACCGGGCTCAAATCCGAATTTGCGGGAATTAATCATCAAAGACTTTATTATCCCCGGACCGGTTAAAGAAAAGGCTTCCCGCATTTCAACAGCCAGCTTTTTGTCGCCCGCCTGTTCAATTGCTCCCAAGCCGTCCAGAGCGTTAACTTCCCCGTCACCAAAACGAAAATAAGCGCCCGGTATATGCCCACTTATAATCCGACGGATCTCATTTAAAGTATCAACGGAAGTTTGAACTTTGACCGAACTCGGAAAAGTCACCCCTGCCAATTTAAGAAAAAACTGGCGCACTTTCAGGCGAAGCTTAATAAACGTTTTTTTTATAATATTCATATAGAAGTAAGTTGATAGCCGGAATTTAAGGCTTCAAAAAGCTGTTTCTCTTCGCCGCTGGTGCCGCGCACGGAAATTTCGGTATGTAAAAAGTCTATATTCAGCATAAAAACTTCCAGCGGCACGGCGATGTATTTATACACGGGTCCGCGGTAATACATTGCCGCTTTTTCTATACGATGAGGCTTGTCTTGCGACACGCTGTTCATATACCAATTCAAGCGGGCCGCATAATCTTTGCTGGGAGCAATTAAAGTATTAAAGAAAAAGCCATAATGAAAATTGTTTAAAATCACAAAAGAGTAATTGCCATACCTGACTGTCCCCAGAGGCTTTATCCCGTTCATCTGAAAATCCAAAGTATTAGGCTTTAAAATAATTTGCTTGCTGCTGTTGTCTATATTAAATTTGTTTATTTGTTCAATGGGCACTACATTTACCAACCCGGCAAAATCCTCCAGCAGCGCCGTTGCGGCCGAAAGGAACTCCGGCGTGAGGCCAAAAATCGGCTGGTCGTCAAAGGCCATACAAAAATATTTTTCGTCCGATGATTCCAAAAGCTCTTTATAAGCGGCATTTAAATTTAAACTTTCGGCTCCGTAGTCAAGATTTTGACCGACCAGCTCTTTTAAATAAGCGTAATTCCCAAGATAAAATTCCTTAGATGATGCATCCCTTATTTTTACTTTAATCGGTGTTCCGGCTATGCGTCGCAAAGTTTCGTGCATTGAAACTTTAAATATTTCCTGCCGCTGTTGGTTTGAGACCCTAAAAGAGCCGGCGACGAAAACTTGACCGGCTGCCGGTGTAAAAACCGTTTTTGCGTTTTTGATTTTTTTTCTAACTTCCCTGTGACTTAAAGTTACCGCAAAAAGCCAGAAATTCCTGGTTTTCACAAAAATGCGATATAAAAACTTTTTTATAGACAATACCATAAATTAAACACCCCTTCTTTTTCCCGCTAACAAAAAATTACCGGGCAAATGTTTAATTTCCTCTTGCCGCCAGTCGTAATTCGAATTAGACTCGGCAAATCTTTTAAAATAATCCAAGTTGTTAACGTTAGAAAAAGTGTCCTTAAAAGCAATAAAAATATATCCGCTGCCGCCCACAAGACCCAAAATTCTTTCCCGAAGATCCACCGGTGATTCGCTTAACGACCAGGTGGCAATAAAAATGTCGGGGGCCGTATTAAAATTTTCCAATTGTTTTTGCATAACTTTCAGATCTGAAAGAAGCGCTATACCTTGGCGGTTTTTGGCAATCGGCTCAAGGGATAGTGAAATATTTTCATTCCATGATTTTAAAAAATATTCCTGGAGCAAAGAAAATTCCGGAATATCATAAATAACGTATTGTCCGGTAAAACCCAAATTGTAAATCAAACGGCACAGACTTCCATAGCCTCCGCCAAATTCAACAATGCGGCGTGCTTTACCGATATCGAGGTTAAAAAAACTTAAAAATTTTTCCAAAACATAGGCATTATGTATGCAATTGCCGCTACTGGAAAGCATTCCGGGAAACGGCCGTGGGTTGCCGGCAGGAGCCTCTTTAAGCGCGATCTTGATTTTTAGCCAATTGGGGGATAATTTTAAAAATTTCAGCTCCGCTCGGTCGGGCTCGTGAAACATAGAACTCCTGATAACCGGCCAATTTAAAAAATTCCGCGGATCCTTATAAATTATATTTTCACGAACTTTTTTTCTAAATTCCAGCCAGGTCTGTTCCATTTGAATCCCGTTTCCCAAATCACCCAAACTTAGAACTTTTTGCTTCAAATTCTCCGCGAGCTGACGTTGTTTTAATGTAGGCTTAATAAAACCCGACTCCAAAAAGCGACTTTTTAGTTTATGAAAAATTTTTATGCTTACTGATTCTAACCGCATTAAATTATTTATTTACTTGCGCGGTAAATGCCTCGTCCAAAGCCTCCTCCGGAACCCGCAGCCTGTTTGACAAATTTGAATAAAGATTAAACCAATCTGAAAAGCCCAACTCCTTTTCGTTAGTAACAGCGCCGTAATCCAAATGCCGGTATTCTTTATTGCGTTCATATTTATACCAATATAAATCCAGGCTGCCCGCGTCCACGACGCAAAGATTTTCGGCAAAAGCCTGCCAGGAATCCTTGAGCGTCCAGGTTAAATTTCGGCCCGCGGCTTCCAAAAATTTAGTGGACAAATAAACCTCGCACAGCCGAGCTTTGGACCAGTCCCCCAATTTTTCCGGAATCTTGCTAAATTTTCTGTCGTCAAAGCCCGGCCCCCAATAAACCAACATATCATCCACATGGCCAAAAATATTCATATCGGACAAGTCATAAAGACGGTATTTAAAAGTATTCAGGCTGACGCCCAAAATCCTCCGCTTTTGTTTAAAGCCCGGAGCCGGCGGGAATTTTTCCAGTAAGTTGTAAAAATATTCCAAAACATTGGGAGCGTACATCCGCTGGTCGGTCCGGGTTTTTAAAACATATTGCGCGCCCAGGCTTTGGGCTTTCTTGACCCCGGCCAAAGACGAGGCAATCTGAAAATTGATATGTGAAGTCCCCGGAAACTTGGGTTTGGCATTTAAAATAACTTCGGCACCCTGCTCTTTAATTTTGTCCGCGTAATTTACCGGCTCGTCGTCCCAAGTGGAAACGATGATGTTTGCCCCGACAAAATGCTTTTTGTAAAGCCGGACAGTTTCCAAGGTAAAATCGCAATCTTTGGCCACGGGGCCCTGTATAACAATTGCAAACCTGGGCAGATTGTTTACAGGATCGGACCACGTATTTACTTGCCGTGAAAACAGCGGCCTTTTGTGGAAAGTATATAAAACTTTTTTTGATTGCTCAATTTTCGAAAACAGTTTCTTTTTTAAATCTCCGAGCCCCATATTATTTTAAATTATTATTTAAATCCCTGACTAAATCCGGATAATCGGTGCAAAGCGCGTCGGGCTTTAGCGCCAATATTTCCTTAAATCTTTTTGTTAAAATTTCCTTGTTTTTGGCGTCCGGGTGAGCCTCTCCCCCAAGGAGTCCCGGCGAACTGCCGTGCAGTTCGGGCGTTACCAGGGAAATTTTAAAGCCTTGCCCGCGGAGTGTTTCAAAAACCTCGGCATTGTAAAAAGTCTTTTTTTTGCCGCCTTCATCGCTTAAATCCCATTCGTCCAGCCATACCCAGGAATAAAGGTTACGATAACTGACAGCGTCATTTACGGACATTAGAGTGCCGCCGACCGCCTTATTGTATCGTTTAATGTCGTAAGGATGGGCAACCGACGGCGCCAGGTTTAACGCCTGATTTAAAGATTTTAGATATTCCGCGGCTCTGGGTTTTAAATCAAATAAAATAAATTTTTCCGGATCTATTCCCTTAATTTTTTCAAATAAAACCTTTAAGTATTTTTGCTCCTGCGAGCCTGACTTTATATGGACGGCGCAGATTGGCCGGGGATCCGTTTTGCCTATTGCCCCAAGCAGGGTTTCCAAGTCGGTAAGGTGACAGTTGTTAAAATCAAAAGATAGAATTTCACTTCGGCTGAAATTTTTAATAGGTCCGGTAATTTTGCCGCCGCTAATCCGGTCCAAAGTAAAATCGTGGGAAATTATTATTTCGCCCTCTTTGGTAAACTGCAGGTCAAATTCCAGGCCAAAGCCCCGCCCAAGCTGGTCTAAAAAGGCTTCACAGGAGCTTTCCGCGAAATATTCTTTTTTACCGGAGTCCAAACCCCGGTGCGTTAATATTTGCATCGCTTTAGTTTTTTTTCTGCAAAAATAAATTCAAATCTTCCGGCGTGCCGAGCCCGTGCATGGCTTGGGGGTCTATATCGTAAACATAAATTTTTTTGTCCCGCAAAAGCAGTTCGTTGTAAGTCGGGCAGACAAAAAACTGGTTGTCATAGCGGATATCCTTGTGGATCATGGATTGGGCGGCATTCACAAAATCCTCGCCTTTTTTAAAATAATACAACCCCACCGTGGCTTTGTCGGAAATCAGCCTTTTTTCCGCGACTTCCACCACTCTGCCGGTTTCGTCGGTTCGGGCATAGCTCCACTTGGGATGGCTGGATTTAAAAGTCATAATCAGGCCGTCCTTTTCGCCCGACCTGGCCTCTTTTATAAAATCGTTGATGTCGGTATTAATAACCTGGTCGGCATTGGCAATCAGCAGGTCCTGTTGGTTGTTAATATACTTGACCGCGGTAAGCACGGTGCAGGCCGCGCCCTGGGTCGGGCCGAGCAGGGGGACAACTTCAAAATTATTTTCCGTGGCATTTTGCAAAATATGATACAAATCATATTTGTCATAATGCTCCTTTAAGCATATAAAAATAAATTTGTATTTGCATTTTGGCTTTAAGTTGTCTATGACCATTTCTATCATGGTCTTGCCGCCGACGTCTATTAACGGCTTGGGGAAAGTGTACCCGGCGTTAATAAATGCCGTTCCCTTGCCAGCCATTGGCACCACAATATTTAAAATATTTTCCATATGCTTTATTTTAATAATCTAAGGCTTTCCAACTTTACAATTTGCCAAAAAATAAGTCAAATCCTCCGGCGTGCCAAGTCCCCAAACTTCCGGCAAAAGCGCGGCTTTAAGCTTCATCCCTTTGTTCAGCAGGCGCTGGTACAAAGGCGCAATATAAAATTCTCCTTTTCCCGAAGGCCCGCTGACTTCGTTTTTTTCCATAACCTCCTCAACTTCGCTTAAAAAATATTTGGCCTTGGTAAAATAATAAGCCCCAATGTTCGCCGGCGCCCCTTTGTTCATAAGCTCCGGATCTTTTTCGCCCACCTGGATAATATCGTCCGTGCCGGTTTTAAGGAGCGAGTAGCTCCACCTGGCAATGCCGTCGTTTGGCGGAGTAAATACGGGAATAATCCCCGCATTGTCTTTAGGCTGGTTTAAAATGGCCCGCTCCAAAATAGAACCGTCAAAATAATGGTCGGAGTCGGAAAAAAGCACGTCTTCTTCCGGATTCAAAAAAGGCTTGGCCTGGTAAGCCGTCTCCGCCGCCCCCCGGGTTAGAGCCGGAAGCACTATAACATTTACTTCGTCCGAATAAATTTTCCTTAATTGTTTTTGCATGCCAAAGGCTTCATCGTGTTCTTTTAAAATAATGAAAATGATGTCCTTGCCCGCGACTTTTATCGGCGAACTGACGTTTTGCCCCGGATGCTCCACAAAAGGCAAAGAGCCCGTGGCCCATCTGACCATAGGATAACCTTTGACGCTGATAAACGGCTTGGGTTTTTTATACTCCGGATTTTGGTCCGCGACTTTGGCGAACCTGGTTCCCAGTCCGGCCATGGGTACGACTAGTTTCATAATGCTATAAATTAATTATGTAAGTGTTAGGATTAGACTAAGGGAAAAACTATTAAATAAAATTTAGCCGATTAATTTATCTCTTTTATTATTATAATCTCTTCTTAGGTCATCTTCTGCTTCCAGTAAAGCAAGTTTGTATTTAGCCTTCAGCCATTTAATAAAATGGTAAGGGCGGACAGTCTGAAGCTTCTCAACATATTCTAAAGCATTCCAGTAATCATCGGCTTTCAGGTTTTTTTCCCTACTCTCACGGACAGCAGAACCTTCAAATTGAGTGCGATCCCGTTGCGTAATCCGCCCGGTCATAAAACCAAAAAAGTCGTCCATCTCGTCTCTGTACTGCCGCGCCCTTTCCCGAACCCGTGAACCTTCTTGAAGCGCTTGCTGTTCCGACAAGGAGTTTCCTTTCCCGGTCTGTCTGACTTCATATTCTTCCGCGGCTCTTTCCGCCATCTTTAATAAACCTGAATTAATACGATCCAATACACCTTTCGATCGTGCCTTCTCTACCTCTAAATCCTGCAGTTGCCTTTCAAAATATTCCGGCGGTGAGTGTTTCCTTATATACTTTTCCCTAGATGTTAACCTATCATGACGGCGCTTCTGTTCAGTATATATAACATCCCGCAAAGGCTTTTCTTTATCGGCCATTCCTGCGGCTAATTCGGGATCCTCAATAAATTGATGCTCAGGATCTTTCGAAAATTGTTCGCCCATAAATTAAAATATAAATATTTAAGTTTTGGCTAATTAAATTTAAATTAAATATTTATCCCCTATTACCGAAGGGGTTTTGATTACCGCGGTACTGCCATTTTTTAAGCAGGAAAAATTTGCCGGCTGGCCGGGCTTGAGCCAAATCACACTGCCGGGTTTTAAAATTTTTCCATTCATGCTGAATTTGCCGCTTACGACGACGCTGATCTCGTCCGCCTTTTTATGCACATGTTTTTTTTCCTTATCGCCTTTGCGATAAAATTTGACCGCGAACTCAAAAGCCTTGGTCCGAATTACGCTCTCTTTAAAATCGCCCACGACCCAACCCCTGACAAAATCTTTCAAACGATAAACTTTCATAAAATAGCCTTAAATAAAGATAAATTAACATCTTCCACGCCCCTGACTTCGTAAACCTTGGCGCCGCTGGCTTTGGCCGAGGCAATGCCGTAAGGCGCGTCTTCCACTATTATACACTCGTGCGGCTTGACTTCAAGCGACGCGATGGCTTTTAAATAAATTTCCGGATGCGGCTTTTGGTTGACAATTTCATCGTTGCCCAAAATTAAATCAAACTGCTCAAACAGCTGGGCGGACTTTAGCATAAGGTGCAAAGTTTCCTTTACCGAATTTGAGCAGCAGGCCAAAAGGAATCCGCGCTTTTTTAGTTCTCTTAATAAAATTATTTTGGAATAATCCGGCACGCAGTATTTGGAAATAATTTCTTTGGTATACTTTTGCTTAACCGCATTAATAAATTCCTTAAGGCCCGAAGGCAGCCGCCCAAGCTCTTCCAATTTTTCAATTTTTTTGCGCGAAGACAGGCCGTTAAAATAGTTGGCGTGCTCTTCGCGCTCAATTTTCGCGCCAAATAAAGACAGCGCCTTGTTTAAAGCTTCATAATGCCCCTCCGGCATATCCACCAAAACCCCGTCTAAATCAAACAGTATGGCTTTATATTTTGGTTGTGATTTCTTCATAGATGTCCTTTTGCCTCAAACGTGTAAGCCCCGATTACGGCAAGACGCGCACATATATGGAACCCGAGGCCAGCAATTCTTTTTTTGTGCTTATTTCCAGAGACAATTCCAATAGCAACAGGGCTTCGCTCTTATGGACAACTGTCCCTTTGACCGTCAGCTCGTCCCCCACCAAGGCGGGCTTCTTGAATTCCAGGGTTTCTTTCACGCAAAGCACGTTTTCTTCCAGCAATTCCATGCCGACCAGACGGGAAACCAGTGCGCCGAGAAACATTCCGTGGATAATCCTTTGTTTAAACTTCGTCCCCTCCGCGTACTTTGCGTCAACATGGAGAGGGCTTTGATCGCCGCTGAGTTCCGCAAATTTTAAGAGATCGTCTTCCGTGACGGTCCTGCCAAAAGAAACAAAATCCCCCGGCTTAATTTCCTTAAAATTCTTTTTGTTCGCTTTCATACGGCCGCTCCTTTTGCGGAGAGTGCCGCCCTGATATCGCCGAGCGATTGGAAGTTCAATACTTCGTCCATGCTAAAAGTAATATTAAAATTCTTCTCCAAATTAGCAATAAGCAGGAGAAAATTCATGGAATCCCACTCGGGAACGGATTCCGGTGTTAGCGAATCCTTTATTTCGGCAGGCGGGAGCTTAAACGCCTTCGCCGCTACTTCATTGAATGTTTCCATATTTTATCGCTATCCATTCCGGTGAAGGACGAAGCCCTTCAACGGTTATCTTATTATTAATAAAATATTTTTTTACAAACTCTTGCGCCGGCGCGTTTTTTTCCGTGGGAACAAAAGTTATGGAAAGTTCCTTGATTTGGTTCTGCTTGGCCGATTTGCCGATAGCCCACAAAAACGCTTCTTCTATCCCGCGGCCTATAACCCGGCAGCTCATCAAAAAATGCTCTATTTCCCAGACTTCGCCGGAATTTTTTACCACCGCTAAATTGGTTATGCCGTGCGCCCCGAACCTGTCGGCAACAAATCCGTGGAATACTTTATAGCCGGGATCCCGGATGAATCCCGCGACTTCTTCTTCGGTCATCGGAATTTTGTTGACATTAAACTGGTTGGTTTTACCGGTCATTTGCGCGAGGCGGCCCACCGATGCCGAATCGTCCTCAAATACCCGGAGTTCCAAGCCCAGGCTTTTTAAAAATTCCGTTTTGTCGGGAAAAATTTTTTCCGCTTCCCGGCGCAGTCTCTCCGTTACATATAAACTGCCGCGCATTTTATCTTCATCTGTCATTGCTTCTTTTGGGAAGTAAGGCAATAAAAGCAGGAACTTGGCGTAATCTTCGGGGCTTTCCGGCAATTCCGGAACCTCAACCTCCGGCACCATTGCTTTAACCGAGGCGCGGTTTGTGGGATCGTCGTCTAAAAGCACCATTGAATCCAGGCCGATGTTAAGTTCTTTAGCCAGCTCAACGAGGTTTTGCGTTTTATCTTCCCAATTAATTCTCATTGCCGCGAAATGGCGCTCTTTTAAAATCATATTCGGATGGGAGCGGATAACGTTGATTGCTTCCTCATAATTATTTTTGCTGTTTATTGCCAATATAATCCCGCGGTTGTAGAGGTCGAGCAGGGCCTGCTGAAAAGCTATAAAACTTGCTCCGGGACGGGACACGGAAAGTTTGATTCCGTCAATGCCGTCTTCCCCCACAATGCCTCCCCACAGGGTGTTATCCAAATCCAATACGATGCATTTTTTTGTGTTCATTGTTTTACGGCAACCGCCGCCGCAGTTTGCGCCGTGTGGCTTATTGATATAAAAATCGACTTTTGGCGGCGGTTTTTTATCCATACGGACGGCTTCCCCTTGCTGTCTCTCCTGATTTCTATAACCGACGCAAGGCTTCCGGAATTTCCCAAAGATTTAAATACGGCCTCTTTTGCCGCGAACGTTCCGGCCAAATGCACGGCCGGATCGCGGAAAGAAAAACAATAGTCAAGTTCCGCCTCGCTAAAATTGTTGGTTAAAAAACGCCCGTTTCTGTTTTTTTTTAAAGCCAAAAACCTTTTAATCTCCATTATGTCAATGCCAATCCCTTTTATAGTCATATCTTTACCTTTACTATAAGACATATTTTCCTTAAAACCAAGGCACTCAAGCGACTATCTTGCTTTTTGCTTTAGTTTTTTCCGCCTCCCTCCAGACTTCCGCCAATTCTTTTTTTGTTTTATCGGTAAAGTGGTAATAAAATTTGTCCTCATCGGCCCACTGCACCTGGGACTCGGGAAGAAATATATTGTAGATATAATTCCTGGTTTTTTCCATATTTTGGAGGACCCTCAAAATTTCAGCGTGCCTGGCCTGGAAAACCGCCCATGCGGTCGGCGTATGGATAATTATGACTTTTTTCCCCGGATAGTTTTTTTCAAACCAGCCAAAAAAATTTTCATACGCTTTCCCAAAATCATCCTGTTTTAAGAGCCCGTTGCTTTCGAATATTTCCCCGAATCCCGCCGAGTGGTCTATATCGCTCCTGTGGGAACAAAATGACCACCCCTCTTTTTTATGGGCAAACTTTTGGTCGGTCAGCTCCGAAAAAGTGTCCATCAGCAAAAACTCAAAATCTTCTTTGGCGCGGGGCCACGGCATCTTGGCCTGCTCTTTAATGAACGGGTATATGTCGCGCCGCTTGATATAAGGCTTAACCGCGGCGGCTTTAGGCCTTTGGGCCGCGCCGGTTATCCAACTAAACAATAAATCCACCCTGGCTTTTTGCATATTCACCAGTTTGTAATTTTTTTCGCCGTAAACCAAGGCGAATACTTCCTTGCCCAGGCAGGCCGACCGGCACCAGACTTTTTTTCTGGAAAAAAGCAAGTCTTTGGCTCTTTCCAAAATCCTAAACCTAGCGGCGAGGTACAATTCTTTGGTTTTGTTAAAAATTTCCGCCATAGTCATTCTTTTAGCCAGTCCGGCCGAAACAAACCCGACCGGCCGCGCATGTTAGGCACCCTAAATCTCCGGCCCAAACCCGAAGCGTTGCTGACTTCAAAGACCAGCTCGCCCTGGGAACGGATAATTTTTTTTGTCATATGGATGCCTATGTCAAATTCAACTCTGTAAGACCCTTCCGCCAGAGTATTGGCCGGGATAACGAATTTTTTTGACAGCCTCCCGGGCAGAACGGCTTTGGCCGGAGGCTCCTGGCGATCGTCATAAAGCACGTAAGCAAGTTCGTAGCCGAATTCCGAATACAGAGTAAAGCCCATAATTAAATCGTTAACCGGCTTGTGGACCTCCGCTTCCATTCCGATTTCAATATCCGATGTCGTTTGGAACTCGCCGCTTTGGTCCAGAGTTTTTGCCCAGGTTTTAAGCAAAGTAATATTTTCATCCCCGGCTTTGCCTTCCCAGGAAGTATGGCTTCTTAAACTCGGATCCTGATTATAGAGCTTTATGGCTTCCTCAACGTCCCCCAAAAAAACGGCTTTGCCTTTATTTAAAACCAGGGCTCTGGTGCATAAACTGCTAACCGCGGCCATGTTATGGCTGACAAATAAAATAGTGCGCCCGTCGGCTCTGGTGACTTCTTCCATTTTACCCAGACATTTTTTTTGGAACTCGGCGTCGCCCACGGCCAAGACCTCGTCTACTATCAAAATATCCGGCTCCAAATGCGCGGCCACGGAAAAAGCCAGACGGACATACATGCCGCTGGAGTAGCGTTTTACCGGGGTATCCAAAAATTCGTCAATGCCGGAAAATTCCACAATTTGATCAAATTTCCGCTCAATCTCTTTGCGCTGCATCCCCAAGATTGCGCCGTTTAAATAAATATTTTCCCGGCCCGTTAATTCCGGATGAAAGCCGGTTCCCACTTCCAGTAAACTGCCCACACGGCCCCCGAGCCTAATCTCGCCGCCGGTGGGAGGCGTAATTTGGGATAAAATTTTCAGCAGAGTGCTTTTGCCGGCTCCGTTTGCGCCGATTATCCCGAGCACTTCGCCCTTTTCCATGGTAAAATTAATGTCTTTAAGCGCCCAAAATTCAGTATTTTGCGAAGAAACAAATTTACTGGACAGCCACTTTAAGGGAGATTTCATGGCCAGAGCCAAAGTGTCGCGCAAAGCCAAATAGCGCTCGTGCTGGCCGATGTTATACCGCTTGGATAAATTCTTGACTTCTATAATGCTCACAAATAGTTTAAAGTTTCAATAATTAAAAATTTTTTAAATTACGTCCGCGAAGTAACGTTCAACTTTTTGAAAATAAAAATATCCGATTAAACAATAAACAACCATGGAGGCAACGGAAATACCGAATATGAGCCAATCGGCCGAGCCGGTACCCAAAATTGTGGCCCTGGCCACGCTTATGACCCCGGACATCGGGTTGAGCCCCAAAATCCAGCGGAAACGGGCGGAAACCACGCTGGTCGGATAAATAACCGGGGTAATAAAAATCAATACCTGCATAAAAAACGGCAAAATAAAACGGACATCGCGGTACTTAACATTCAAAGAAGCAAGCAGCAGGCCGATCCCCAATGTGGAAAGGATGGTCATAATAATTAAAACCGGCAACAGCAGCAAGCCAAGCAGGGTCGGAGAATAGCGGTAATAGGCCATTAAGCCCATCAGCACGACCGCGGAAATAAAAAAGTCCACCAGATTGGTAAAGATAGATGATACCGGCAATATAATTCGGGGAAAGTAAACTTTGGTGATAATTTTTTCATTGGTCAAAAAACAATCGCTGGTGCTGGACAGGCTGGTGGAAAATAAATTCCAAAACAAAAGGCCGGTGTAGACAAAAATCGGATAAGGTATGCCGTCGGAAGGTACGCCGATAAATTTTCCGAAAAAAATGGAAAATATGACCATAGTGGCAACCGGCTGGAATACTGCCCACATGGCTCCCACAAATGTTTGCTTGTATTTAACTTTTACGTCGCGCCAGGTCAAAAAATAAAACAGGTCGCGAAAGCGCCACAGTTCGGAAAAATCCAGCTGCCACCATTTATTTTTCGGCCTAATGACAATTTCCATATTGGGATATTGGGATATTGGGATATTGGGATATT
>Ga0181520_10005245_pt1 | contig 20821 bp, 16 predicted proteins | sample PEATcosm2014_Bin_29_FD_132451 | JGI IMG/M metagenome (GOLD analysis project Ga0181520, IMG submission 132451) | Peatland microbial communities from MTU Mesocosm Facility, Houghton, MI, USA - PEATcosm2014_Bin02_30_metaG | ecosystem: Environmental > Terrestrial > Soil > Wetlands > Peat | place... | reverse complement strand
CTCGAAAATCGACGCGTTGGGCGAAAATCCCGTGCTGCCAGAGTTAGCGAAGATCGACGCGCTGAAGACGCGGGCAGACGTTCTTTCCGCGCTCGCTCAACTGCACCACGAGTTCGCGGGCAGCTTCTTCTTCGGTTCGGGGACAGGGCAGGACGCGATCGACTCGTCCTTGATGATCGTCGAGTTGCAGGCAGGAGGCCTCGGACTCCCTGACCGCGACTACTACACGAAAACCGATGAGAAAAGCGTGAGTATCCGCGATCGGTACGTGGGATACATTCAACAGTTGCTCGCGCTCGCCGGAGAAAGCGCGGAACAGGCCAAAGCCGACGCCGACGCGACCCTAAGAATCGAAACCGCGTTGGCCAGGGCTTCGCTGACGCGCGTCGAGCGGCGCAATCCGCACAATACCTATCACATGCAAACCATGGACGAGCTTTCGAAACTGGCTCCCTCCATCGACTGGCCGCTCTATTTCAAAGTGCAGGGAGCGCCGGGCGTAGCCAGGCTGAACGTGTCGCAGCCGGCCTTCATCAAGGCCGTCGAAGCGGAATTGACAACGGAAGATGTGGCCTCGCTGCGCGGTTACTTGCGGTTTCACGTGCTGACGGCTGCCGCGCCGTACCTGGCGCATCCGTTCGAGCAGGCCAGCTTCGACTTTTTCTCGAAGACGCTGCGCGGTGTTCCCGCCATGCCTCCACGCTGGAAGACTTGCACGCGAGCTGTGGACCGCAACCTTGGCGAGGCGCTGGGACAGGAGTTCGTCCGGCGCACCTTCACCGCGGACACCAAAGCCAGAACGCAGCGGATGACAGAGCAAATCGAAAATGCCATGCAGCACGAGATTGAGAGCCTGGATTGGATGAGCCCCGCCACCAAGGCGGAAGCGCTGCGCAAACTCCACGCTATCCGAAACAAGATCGGATACCCGGAGAAGTGGCGCGACTACTCGCTACTGGAAGTCAAGCCGGACGATTACATTGGTAATACCTTGCGCTCCTTTCTCTTTGAAAGCGCGCGCCACTGGAACAAACTCGGCAAGCCTGTGGACCGCGACGAGTGGAGCATGACGCCGCCCACCGTCAACGCCTACTTCAGTCCGCAGATGAACGACATCAACTTTCCTGCCGGCGTATTGCAGCCGCCACTCTACGATCCGAAGGAAGACGATGCGCCCAACTATGGCAATACCGGCGCCACTATCGGCCACGAACTCACGCATGCCTTCGACGACGAGGGACGTCAATTCGACGCTCTGGGAAACCTGCGCGACTGGTGGACGCCCGAGGACGCAAAGGGATTTGAGGAGCGCATCGACTGTGTGCGCGACCAATATGCGACCTACGTAATCGTCGACGACATTCACATCAACTCGAAGCTGACCAGCGGTGAGGATGTAGCCGATCTGGGCGGAACGCTGCTGGCCTACATCGCTTGGAAGAAGCAGACCGAAGGCCAGACACTGGCGCCAGCCGATGGCTTCACGGCAGAGCAACGGTTCTTTGTCGGCATGGCGCAATGGGCATGCGAGAACCAGCGCCCTGAAAATCTGCGGGTGAGCGCCATCACCAATCCGCACTCGCCGGGTTTTGCGCGGATCAACGGCGTTGTGTCGAATTTGCCCGAGTTTCAAAAGGCCTTTGCTTGCAAGGCCGGGCAACCGATGGTGCACACGCCAACCTGCCATGTTTGGTAAAGATCGAAAGGGATAGATCCCGGAGACGCGGTTGCTCCGGGCTAAGTGCGACCGGTGAGGCAGAAGGGGATTCCGCTCGCGGAGGTTGCAGGTTGGCCATATCTGCAACCCGTGTAAACTTAAAAAGGAGGATTCTGAATGAGTACGAAACAACTACTGGCCGAAATCGATCGCGGCATCATCGCCTTGCAGAAGGCGCGTGCCTTGTGTTTGAAAGGTGAGGCTATTGCACCGAAAGCGAAACCGATCGCAGCTAAGACTGCCAAGGTGACAAAGGCGCCAGCCAAGAAGGTCGCTAAACGCGTAATGAGCGATGAGGGCCGAGCCAAGATCGCCGCTGCGCAGCAGAAGCGCTGGGCCAAGGTTAGACGGGAAAAGAACAAGGCAGCTAAGGCGGCAAGAGCCGCTTCGGTCGCCCCCGTCGCAAAGTAACCCGCTCTCGCACACACGCATAAAGGCCCCGGGGCTATCGGCCTCAGGGCCTTTTGTGTCTGGCGGCGACCTCGGCAGGAGCAAATCGAGCAAGAAAGCAAATGCCCCACGTGGGACCTTGGCAACCGGCAGGCGGCCGAATGATGTCGGGGACGATTGCTTTCAATCACCCGGATCGGTGTCGCGGCCAAGGAAATCTTGCGGCAAGGCGACTTCATGGGATCGATCCAAGTGCCGCGAGCAAATCCGCAAATACAGAATGATTCCCGCCGATGCGGTCTTCGACCGTACCTAACTGCATTTCTCCGTCTAGGGTGCGCTGCCGGGAAACTTACCGATTGGATGAGACTGGTGTTGATCGGTTCTCAATCCGGACGAAACGAATCGAGAGACTGGTTCGTTGAAGCGCACGTCCGAATCGCGGCAGTTTGGCCGCAAGGCTCGAATCCGGAATACGAGCCGCATAGGCAATCTCTGCCAGAAGCCTCTCTCACTCCGGCAGAGATTGGGATTGCAATCCAGTCGCAGAGTCGAGTTGGCGTCAGAGGCGCTGCAAGAACTCGATGCCGTTGCGTTTTGTCGTCTTCCACCGTTCGACGAGGTTTCGGCAGCGAGCGCATAAGGTGATCATTTCCTCGATATGTGAGGCTGCTGGACGAGTTCGCAGAACTTCGAGAGTAACCTCATCTCCCGTTTGGCCGCACCTTATGCATCTGTAGCGATCCCGGCGCAGCACGCTCAGCCGCATTCTGGACGGGTTGGCTGCAGTGTCCATCTCACTCATCCGGAAAGATGTTGAACACACAGAGATGGGTGGCGACACATAGATCGATGTTCGGATCTTTCGGGTTGCGTCGTGCAGACAAGTTACAAATTCCATAGAGCAATGACCTGGCAGCCCGCGTGGGGCGCATCTGTGAATGGGTGAGGAGGTGCCTTGATCTGGTCCCGCCGAAAGCGGGCCCGCGCCGGGACCGGAGCCTTGATTAGCGGAGTTGCGCATTCTCCATCCGGCCTGTTTTGGTGGGCCGGGATCTGAAGCGGTAGACAAGGCTGATTGCTGGTGTATTTGTCACGGTGAAGAGCCTTTGTTTCGGAAAGCCGTTGTCGATAGCAAAATCCGGCCCCTTGTAGAACAGCCCTCTATATTCGGCACGGACCGAGAAATGGCGGCTGACGTCGTATTCCATGCCGGTTCCAAAGACCATTGCCGGCCGCGTCTGCTGCTTGGCAAACGAGGCATTGATCGGATCGAAGAACAGTCCGCCCGCACCCACTTGCCCGAAGGTCCGAAATCGCTTGCCGCGTGGCCCATAGAAGGCATACGCCAGTGTCAGCTCATACATGTGTGTATCGAGGGAGCCCGCACTAAAGCTGGCGCCGCCCGGAGGCGGAGTGGTGCCTTGCCCCGGCACGTATCCCGATCCCTCTGAGTCAGTCTGCGTGAATCGGGTGTAGCCGAAATTGACGTTGTAGCCGAGGTAAGGCTTCATGGCGCCGTGAAAAGTGACCAGGGCGCCGGCGGAGGGCGATTCAGATTGAGTTTGTTGATTAGCCACTGTCCATGCGGGGTAAACATCGAATGTGGTCGGATTCCTGGCAAAGGTCATTTGCCCGAGAAAGCCAAGCGAAATGTCGGTGCCTGGTGTGAAGTTGTTCTCATTGCGCGCATCCTTGCTCTGCGCAACCAGGGCCGCCGTTGACAAAAGCAGAAAGAGGGTGAAAAGCGTTATGAATTTGAACGGGATGGAAGGCTGGTGCTTGAACGCCATGCTTGATTCTCCTTTAGGACTTCATTCCTAAAGAGAGTGGTGCGGGCGGAATCTACCCTGACGGATGCAAGAAGAGCGCTCGATATGCTTATTCCGCGCGAGTTCAGCATCGCCGTCTCACCTTGTAAGATAGAGATAGATATTCTTGCGGTTGCAGGGTAGATTCCTGCCGAATGGCGCTCTTCAACAATAGATGAAGTCTGCTCTCAAACGCGTTTGTTCTCCGTTCTCAGCCGACACGATGGAGCGGATACTGAGCCGCTACTTTGCGCGACTTGTGGAGTGGAGCCAGATTCTTACGCGCGGCGACCAGACCGCGGCGGATGAGATCGTTCAGGATCTCTGTCTGCATCTGACGGTTGCCCAGCCCGATTTGAGCGGCGTGAACGATCTCGATGCCTACCTTTATATGTGCCTGCGGAATATGTACATATCGCGCCTGGCGCGGGTTTCTCGTGAGCAGTTGCGGGTGATCCAGGTAGAGGACTACGACGATGCCCGCATGGTTGTTGCCGGCAACGTCGCAGACAGCGTGGACGTGCAGAACGAGCTATTCCGCATCTGCGACTACACGGTATCGAGAAAGTATTCGTCAAAGAGCGCGAGCCACTTTATTCTGCACTTCTTCCACGGCTATCGCAGAAGCGATGTTGCTCTGCTGGCTCGCTTACCGATTGCCGCAATTTACAACAAGCTCAAAGACATGCGGAGCGAGGTCCGGGATCACTTGTCCGCACGGGAGAGTATCCGGGTTGTTGCTCGTGGCGCGGCGCCAGAACGAGAGCCCCACTGGAGCGCGCTCGCGAGCGATGTGTTCCTGAAGGAACTTCGCTCGACGATCTTCGATGCCGACAGCACAGAGTGCGTCGCGGAAGTTGACCTGATCGATGCTTACAAACAGGAGAGAGCGGCCCCTGTTGGTTGCCGCGAACTCGCGCATCTTGCGGGATGTGAGCGGTGCCTCAACATTCTGGAGCGTGCCTTGCGATTGGACGACCGCGACAGTCCGCTCGACGGCATGGACGGCGATCGGACAACAAAGCGAGAAGGAAGAAGAGATTTCAAAGCCACAATGCGGGTGGTGCGACGGCGGCGCGAGCAACTGCTGGAGCGGCGTCCGGCGCTGCTGGCAATCGCCGTCGACGGACGTGTGGTTGCGTTTCACGCGGTCGAAAGCTCGCACAATTCTCTGTCGTCGCGCGTTGAGGCATCCGCCACCGTGCGCTTTATCGAAGTCTTCGACGAGTTCGGAGATCGCCTGGCGCACATTCCTCTTGATGCGGAGTCTTCAGCGCCTCTTAGGCGCCCACTGTCGCAGCAGATCTTGCTCAGCGACAATCGCAAATTGCGGCTCGACATTCGCTTCGACGGTCTCGGCATCCACGCCGAGGCGGACTATACCGATCCGTCTCTGGCAGCCAGTGGAAGGTTGGAGGATGGGTCTCACTCGTCCCGTGCGAAGGCCTCGTGGTGGACGCGCCTCCACTGGCCTGGGCAACTCCATCTGGCTCCATGGATGGGCGTCGCGTTCGCGTCCGTCTTGCTTGTGCTTGCTCTTGCGGCCGGTGCTTACCGGTATATGCATCCAAGTTGGCGGGATGTACTCGCCAGCGCGCAAGCCGTCGGCGAAGTTCCCTCGCAAGGCGAGGCACTGCGCCAGACGCTCCGCATTGAAGAGCCTGAACACGGCGCTGTCCTTGGCTCTGTCGAAGTGTGGCGCCTGGGCGACCGAAAGGTGATCCGGCAGCTCTACAATGCGCAACAAGAACTGCTCGCCACATCGATTGTCTCCGGCGAGGGCGGAGCCGCCGATCAATTGAAGATGAACGAAATGACTACCGGAAAGGACCGCCGACTCATCGAGAGCGGAGTTTGGCGGAGCGATGTATCGAGTGCGGCCTTCGATACGCGTGAAGGCGCGGAGGCAGAGGCACAGCGTGAATCGAACGGATTTGAAGTTACGCGGCGCGAAGACGGACGCAGCGGGATTTTCTCGCGGACACTGGTGCTGGACCGCGACTACCGCGTTCAGGCAGAGAAAGTCCGCTACAGAACATCGGATGGTGTTTCGGAGGTGCGCCTGGTGCAGACTCTGCTGCGAAGAGTTCCCAACACGGACGTTCCCGCTTTAATCTTTCCGCAGTCGCGGGGGATGGAAGCGCCAGGCGCAAACGGCGAGAGCACTCTGCCGTTGGAGCCTGCTGCGAAATCGGCGGGAGACGCAAAAAGCGCCGATCTTGAAGTCGCGGTGCTGTTTGAGTTGTTTCAACAGAGAGCGGATACCGGGCAGCCGATCGAGGTGATTCCAATCGCCGGCGGACGCATTCGCATGACGGGAACACTTACCGATGGGCAACTGCTTGCGGCGATTCGCGAGAGAGTCTCGGCCCTTCCCAATGCAGGCAGGGTGGACTTTCAGATGCGAACAGTGAAGGAGGCCGCATCGGCGGTTCATCCAGGTAAGGCATCCAGCGAGGTGCTCGTGGGAACCAGCAGCGATGCCCCGGCCGCAGGGCTCGTGCGGGAGGCATTGATTGCGCGCGGGCTCAAAGGGGATGCCTTGAAGAATGGGGAGCAGCAATTTGCCGCCTCCGCACTGTCCCGTGCGCAGGCTGCGTTGCAGCACGCCTCGGCTCTCAACCGCCTTGGGCTGATTCTTCGCCGTGCGGGTCAGTCCCCGCTGGATCACGATGCGCGTGTCAAGTGGGCGCGGATGGTGGACCAGCATTCCACCGCAGCCATGGCGGAACTGCGGGCGCTGCGCCTGCAACTGGACTCTGTCTCCGCCGGCGTCGCGGAGATTCCGCCCGCGGATTCGCTCGCCATCGCGGACGCCGCGGCATTTGTTCGCGCAACCTCCGATCTGCGCATGAGAACGCAATCGGTGAATCGGGAAGTGGTGGAGTTGTTTGCTGGCAGTGCGGCCATCCGGTCTTCAGAGGAGGCCAGGGAGTCGATTGTCCGCTTGCGCGGCGCTCTACCTGTTGCGGAGGCAAGCCGTATGAGTGCGTTCGCAAGCAGGCTGGCAAGCCAAGATGCGGCGGCGCGAAACAACCTGGGAGAGATGCGGACACGGTGAGTATCTTCAGATATTGGAAGTCATCTCCGCGCCCCCACCTGCGCATTCTGAGCGTGCTGCTTGCGGCAGCTATGCCCATTGGTGCTCAGGTAAGCACGGCCAACGTATCGGGCGACGTGGAAGACCAATCGGGCGCGCGCATTCCGTCGGTCTCTCTCAAGCTGCTTAACTTGCAGACCGGTAACGAGAATGTTACTGCGACAGATGCATCCGGAGAGTTCCTCATTCCGGGAATTCTGCCGGGCCTCTACAGCATGCTAGCGCAGCGGGATGGCTTTGCGGCGGTCCACCTGGTTGGCTTGAATCTCAATGTTGGGGAATCGCGCGAGTTTCGCATCAAGCTGCGTCTGAGCACCGTGGAGCAGGCCGTGGACGTGGATGCCAGCGGGCAGAGCTTGAATACCGAGGATGTGCAGATGTCCACCGTGGTGGACTCGCTTCTGGTGGAGAACCTTCCCCTCAACGGGCGCAGCTTTCAAGACCTGATTGCGATGACGCCGGGCTCCGTCTCAGTGAGTCCGCAGGCGCCGCGCTCGGGCGGCTTCAGTGTAAATGGGCAGCCGTCCGACACCAACGCATACTGGGTTGACGGCATTTCGGCGAACTTCGGCTCGGGGCCGCTCGATGGAGATCTGAAGGCGCCCGCGGCAGGGCAGTATGCCAGCCTGACTGCTCTTGGGACGACGCACGGCCTGGTTGCTCTCGATGCATTGCAGGAATTCCGGGTGGTGGCTTCCACTGCATCGGCGGAGTATGGAAGCGCGCCCGGCGGGCAGTTCAGCTTGCTCACCCGGCAGGGCGCCAGTCGCATTCACGCCACCGCATTTGCCTATCTGCGCAACAGCAACTTCGACGCCGCGGACTGGTTTGGCGGTTATAACCAGACAACTGCGTCCCTCCCCTTGCAGTCTTTTTTCTACGATCAGAAGGATGTGGGCGGCTCCCTTGGCATGCCCCTCATCTTCAAACGCCAGCAGTCAGCGGAAAGCCGGACGCAATGGTTCGGTTCGTACGAAGAAATGCATGTGCGGCAAAGAACCGCTCCGCTGATTCAGTACGTCCCCAACTTTGCGATCCTCAAGAACGCACCTGCCACGGTTCAGAACGCATTCCAGGCATTTTACGGATATCCCGTCCTGAGTGGAGGTCCCAATGACCCTGCGCTCATCAACTATCTTGGGCTCCAGCCGAGTCCTCCGAGCAATCTGAGATCGATCGATCTCCGCGTCGATCACTCCTTCGGCGCCCATTTATCCGGATTCTTGCGCCTTGGCGATACGCCGAGCGCCAACGAATCCACGAATATCCTGACCGTCACTCAAACAAACCTATCCAACCTTAGCCTCACGCTGGGACTGGACGGGCAGGTCTCCTCTCGAGCAGGAAATGAGCTCAGGCTTGGCTGGTCGCGGGCCAGATCGACTTCAGTCTCTTCGATCGTCCCCGATCTCGAGTATGCCTCCGCCCCGCCAGCCGGAGCCGCAACCGTCGACCTGGCCGCTGCGTTGGGATCTCCCGCCACAGCGAGCGATACGCGCAGTGTCTTATACATGCGCATTGCCGGCATCGGAGACACCTCGGCGTGGACCGACGATGGGGCGAACGCACTGCGGCAAATTGATGCCCGAGATACATTCATGCTGCAGCGCGGTCCGCACCTGGTTCGCATGGGAGTGGATGGCCGCGACCTGCACAGCTCGGTAACTCCGTTGCCCTGGACTATCGAGGCCGATTATCTGAGCGCCAATTCTGTGTTGTCGAACGCAGCGGACTTGCTGTTGCTGCGGAGAAACGAGCCGGCTCAACCAGTCTTCCATGAATTCGCAGCCTTTGTTCAGGATCAGTGGAGAGTGGCGCGGAGTTTCAACGTCAGCGCCGGCCTGCGCTGGGATCTGAATCCGCCGCCCACAAGCTCCGACGGACGCGGTGCCTTTCGAGTCAACGGCGATCCGGCAAATCCCGCAACTTTGTCCGTGAGTCCGCGCGGAACGCCACTTTGGAAGACAGATTGGCTGGCTGCAGGACCGCGGCTTGGCGCTGCCTGGCAGCCCGTGCAAAGCGCCGGGCGCGAGCTGGTCCTGCGCGGGGGCTTTGGCGTTCTCTTCGATACCCCCGGCCGCGCAGTGGCGCCGGCCTTTACAGCGCTGGGATTCACAAGTACTGCGGTGCAGACGAACGCCAGCATCCCAAACACCCAGGCCACTGTGCTCTCTCCGAATACACCGAGCCCGGCAAGCTTGGGGTATGTCTTTCCGCAGCGGCTCGGCAATCCTTATTCTCTGCAGTGGAATGGTTCCGTGGAGCGGGCAGCAGGTCAGCACGAGTCGGTTGTTGTCTCATATGCCGGAGCGTCTGGGCGGGAGTTGCTCCTTCCGCAGCGGCATCAGGTATCGAGCCCGACGATGCCTCTTCAGGAGGTAGTCAACTTCCCCTCTGGCTACTCATCGCGGTTCGATTCGTTTCAACTCGCCTACCGCGGCCAATTCCGTTCCCGTCTGGCGTGGATGACTTCGTACGTGTGGGCTCACGCAATGGATTTTGACAGTCCAAATCCATGGGCGATGCCGACGCGCGGAAACGCAGACACAGATGTCCGGCACAATCTGCAGTTCGCCGCCTCGTGGACTCTTCCGCAAGTGAACGGGCGGGTACTTGTGCGCAACGCCTTTTCCGGCTGGGGCATCGACGGCCGCTTCTTCCTGCGCAGCTCTTATCCGGTATCCGTGCTGGGAAATCTGTTTCTCGACCCAGTGACCGGTGAGCAGTTCTATACCGGCGCGGACCTCGTTCGGGGCAAATCTCTTTACTTCGACGACAAGTCGTTGCCCGGTGGAAGAATGCTGAATGGCGGCCCCAATGTGGCAGATGGCGCGTTTCAGCTTCCAGCGGGCAGCTCGCAGGGCGATGCTCCACGCAACATTGCGCGAGGCTTTGCCGCCCAGCAGCTCAACTTGTCATTGCGGAAAGAGATCCACCTTTACGACCGGCTCTACCTGCAAATGAGAGGCGATGTATTCAACATCTCAAACAGTCCCGACTTTGGCTACATCGTCCCTAATCTGAGCGATCGGCTCTTTGGGCAGCCCACCCTTTCCTTGAATCAAAGCTACGGTCAGAGCGGGTCGCTCTATCAACCGGGCGGTCCGCGGTCACTGCAATGGATGCTCCGCGTCCGGTGGTGAGTATTGGCGAGGCCATACACCACGCAGATGGTCATGTGTGTTTTGAAAGGGCACGACTTGAGAGGCTGCAGAAGAACCCAGGAAGACTGGCGAATCTACCGAAAAGCATCCCGCAGGGGCCAAAGCCCATCCTTTAATACCCGCATCTTGCGGCACGGCTGAAGTCGTGCCCTACAAAGAAACAAATCCCCGATCAGGCAGCCATGGATGTGATCTGAACGGCGTATCCGAGGCTTTGGAGCCGGTTAACGAGTCGTAGCGCCTGCTTGCTCTTGTCACGGCTATCGAAATGGTTTGCGCCGAGGTCCTGGTAGAGTGTGCCATCTTTGAGCATATGGTAGGCGGCGGTGAGCATGGAGGCGGCGACCGCGCCGATGGCCTTCCTGGAGCCACGCTTGGCACGAATGCGCAGGTATTGAGCCTGGAGGTAGCTTCCTTTAGTGCGCGTGGCGGCCCAGGCGCATTGGATCAGCATCGTCTTCAGCCAGGGCGCGCACTTTTTCATCCGTGTGGATCGGCGCTTGCCGGCGCTTTGGTCGTTTTTGGGGCAGAGTCCGGCCCAGGAGATCAGGTGGCCCTCGGTCTTGAAGCGGCTCATGTCGATGCCGATCTCCGCGACGATCACTTAGGCCGCAAGCGAGCTGACACCCGGGATGGTGGTCAGCATTTCGGTGGCGACACGAAAGGGCTCGATGCTGCTCTCGACCTCCTTGTCGATGCGGGCGATGGCCAAGTTCACAGCATCGAGATGGTCCAGATGCAGTTGCAGCATGAAACGGTGGTGGGCTGTGACCCGCCCGCGCAAGGCCGCCGCCAGGGTCTGCGGATCGGTCTCACCCGCGATCAAGGCCTCGATCATGCGGCGCCCGGAGAGGCCAACGATGTCGGTGATAACCGAATCGAGTTTGATGTTGGCGTCCTCCAGCGTCTTCTGAATACGCTGCGTTTGAGCGCTGCGCTCGCGCACAAACTATTCGCGGGTGCGGAGCAGATCGCGCATCTGCTGAGTCGGCTCTTCGGGTACAAAACTTGCCCGGATCAACCCTTGGGCCATCAGATCGGCCATCCAGGTGGCGTCGTTCACGTCCGTCTTGCGTCCCGCCACGTTCTTCAAATGGGCCGCGTTCGCCAGGACAAGCGAGAAATCGCCATCGCAGAGAATATGCCAGACAGGCTTCCAGTAGACGCCTGTGGCCTCCATGGCGATGTGCGTCACGTCTTGAGAGGATAGCCAATCGGACAGTTCCATCTCTACTCCCTCTGCGCCGCTGGCGTGGAACCCCAATCGGTGAAATCTAGGAAGCGTGCTCCGGGGCTGAAAAAGCAGTCCGTGGCGACAATCCGGGGTGCTCAAGGGTTCCGGGTCCAACTAAAGCACGGGCTCATATGCACCAAGGATCGGACGACCTCTGCGCCAATGGCGTAAAAACAATCTACTCCAAGATCGGCGCCCGTTTCATCCATCGCGGGTCGGAAATACCGGTGGCGGACTGTTACAAAACCCGGCTCATCACGAGTTGTTCCGCAGCTTCTCCAGCCGTGCCGATAAGGCCAGCAGAATCATCGGACCAGCCAGGCACCGTCCGATTTGGGTGCGCGGCCCGAGAGCAATCTGGCGGCCGATTGAACAGTTCGCGTTCATGTGCCGATACTATTCGGCTACGAGTTGTCCAGGTCGGGATTGTGATGTTCGAACTTTGCAGTCAATCGCCTGAGTCTGGAAGGTCATGAGAATCCTCCGAGAAGAGGAGGGGCAAGCCACGGTTTTCATGGCGGCGATCATGGGGGTCGTCCTGCTTGCCTTTCTGGCGCTTGCGGTAGATGTCGGATACCTGTTTCAACAGAAGCGGATGGCGCAGGCCGCGGCTGACGCGGCTGCCATTGCCGCCGCGGAAGAGGTTACGGCCGGGAATTCGATCACTTCCGCAAATGTGGTGAATGCGGCGAACATAGCCGCCACGCAGAATGGATTCAACACCAGCCTCTCAACCAACCCTGCCACGGTTACCCTGAGCCAATCTTCCTCAGGGATCTATTCGAACGCAGGGTCGGCTCCAGCGCCCTCCACCTGGGTGACGGCGGTCGTGTCTCAACCTGTATCGACTTTCTTCCTTCGCGCGATCCCGGCCAGCACAATGAAGACCATGAACGTCTCGGCCTCGGCGGTTGCCGCCGGAGGCGCGGCCGCTCAGACGTGCATTTGCCTGACCGGCTCGTCGGGAACCGATTTAAACATGAGCAACGACGCCCAACTCAATGCCGGCGGCTGTGGAATCACGGTAAATTCGAACAGCAGCAACGCCATTACCATCGTGGGAAGCGCGGGGGTATGCGCTTCAACCGTGTCCGCCGTAGCGGGCAGTTGGGACAACAGCTCCAATATCAACAATGCAGGAACCCTCTGTCCGGCCGCAACACCTGTACAGGGTGGATCTCCGTGCAACTCCGGAGGCATCTCGGTGCCCGCGCTGCCTACCGGGATTACCTGCTATGGCAATCCGATCAATGGCTGGGTGGCGCCTCTCTATAACGGCATCTACACCTTGCCGGTGGCGGGTGAAGTGCCCGTAAACAACTCGATCTGCTACTCCAGCCTCAACCTCGGCAACGCAGCTTCAGTCACGTTTTCCCCGGGATACACCTATTTCGTCGAGGGAGACTTTACGACCGGAGGGGGCGCGCCCGTGACGGGGAATAACGTCACATTCGTCATCACCGGGAACATTAACGTTGCCAACGGTGTGGTGGTCAATCTTTCGGCCCCCACGGTCAACAATTCTCCGGGCGTGTTGTTCTATGCCACCGGCAGCACCGTGACCTTCCAGGGAGGATCCAATTCGAATCTCTCCGGGCTTATCTATGCTCCCAACGCGGCGGTTACTCTGAACAACGGCAGCGGCACCACCACCAATATGGATTTTTACGCGCAGACGTTAACCATGGCGGGCGGCGCGGCCCTGAACAGCTATGCCACCCCTCTTCTCGGAGGAGGCTCCAGCGGGGGCGGCGTCGCGAAGCTGGTACAGTGAGAGCGCAGCGGATGAACCGGCACATGACACGGGGTCTTCATGGATTTTTGCCAAGCCTCTGGGCTGTCTGCCGAGGTTTGCGCGGCGAAGGCGGAAGCTCCCTGGTGGAGACCGCTCTCATCCTGTCGGTATTTGGCGTGCCCCTTCTGCTGGGAGCCGCCGATGCGGCGACAGTCATCTATCGGTCCATCGAAATCTCCAATGCCGCTCATGCCGGAGCGATGTATGGCATGCAGAGCGCATCGTATGCCACTCAAACTTCCCAAATGACCACTGCCGCGCAGGCGGAGGCTTCCGATTTCGGGACCAATCTGACGGTTACGCCCACCATGTACTTTGCCTGCTCCGCTGCGCAGGGAGGCACTTCCTACACGGTGCTGGCGACTGCCAATACGAATTGCACCGGGTCGCTCGGTCACACTCTGGCATACGTCAAGGTGATTGCCAGCGCACCGGTGGCGCTTCCGTTCACCTGCTGCGGATTCTCGGGATCCATCACTGTGAGCCGCACTTCGGTGATGGAAGTGGAGGGGTTGCCATGACCTCCACACCCGCATTTTGGCGGCTGGTTGCCGTGGCCGTGAAGCGGCCGGGCGGCTGCCTGCGGACTCTCTCTCGCCGGGAGAATCGGCGCCCTGCGCGGGATGGAGGGAAACGGAGTTTTCTGCATGGCGAAGAGGGGGTGGAGTTGGTAGAGCTAGCGCTGGCGGCTCCCATCCTCTTCGGATTCGTCTTCGGCCTCATGCAGGTGTGCCTGGCGTTCTACACGTATGAATACATCTCGGAGCTTGCGCGCGAAGGCGCCCGCTATGCCGCTGTTCATGGGCCCAGCTGCGAAACTTCTGCCGGTGTCTCATGCGCGGCCACGGCAGCCTCGGTTAACTCCTATGTGGCGGGCATTGCCGACTTCAATCTGGGAGGCGGTGCGTTGGTCGTGAACACCACCTATCCAGGAATTGGCGGCGAGCTTGTGAACAATCCCGTGGTGGTCTCGATTACCTATACATATCCCTATAAGATTCCCATGGTCACATCGAAAACGCTGACCATGTCCAGCACCTCGCAGATGACCATTATTCAGTAGTGGCTGTCGATCGCCTCGCCGCACTCGCCAGATCGTTGACCGTCACGCTGCCCGCGCCAACTTCTTTGGCTTCACCGTGCGCATGTAGAGGTACACCGCGACTTGCAGGACCAGGCCGCCACAACAATCCAGCAGAACGTCCCACGCAGAACCCGTGCGGTTGGGCAGAAAAGTCTGGTGAAATTCGTCTGCGCTGGCCACCAGCGCGGTTCCCAGCAGGGCCAGACAGGCGTCGTGCAGAAAACGGGAGTGGGGCAGGGTCATCCACCAGGCGCGCAGCCATGCCAACCCCACGGCGCCGTATCCAAAAAAATGGCCGCACTTGCGGATCAAGTGGTGCACGATCTCCCATTGCTCGGTGCTGACCGGGCCGAAGATCGACTCGAAAAGCACCCGCAGCGGGTGGCTGGTGTGGTCGGAACCGAGGAATTCCGTAGATTCCAGAGCAATGAGAGCGATGGCCACGGCAACCGGCAGCCAGGCGCTGACCCAGAATCCGATTCTGCGGCGGCTACTCGACATGGTAGTTGGGCGCCTCACGGGTGATGATGACGTCATGAACATGGCTCTCGCGCAAGCCTGCCCCGGAGATGCGCACAAACTGCGCCTTCTCGTGCAATTCGGCAATGCTGCCGCAGCCCAGGTAGCCCATGCCGGAGCGCAGGCCGCCAACGAGCTGGAAAACCATGGACTCCAGTGGCCCGCGGTAAGGCACGCGGCCTTCGATGCCCTCGGGGACGAATTTGGCTAACCGGTTCTCGCCAGTTCGCTCCCGTTGCACCACGCCCTCGCTACCGGACTCCGCGGCCGCCAGATCGGCGGTGCTCTGGAAGTACCGCTCGCCCGATCCCTGGCTCATCGCGGTCAAAGAACCCATACCGCGATAGCTCTTGAAACTGCGTCCCTGGTAAAGGATGGTCTCGCCGGGGCTTTCGTCCACTCCGGCAAAGAGCGAGCCGATCATCACCGAGCTGGCACCTGCGGCGATGGCCTTGGTGATCTCACCCGAGTACTTGATGCCGCCGTCGGCAATCACCGGAATTCCGCGCTCGCGGGCTGCGCGCGAGGCCTCCGAAATGGCCGTGATCTGCGGCATGCCGGCGCCGGTGACCATCCGGGTGGTGCAGATGGAACCCGGCCCGATGCCTACCTTGATGGCGTCGGCTCCGGCGTCGATCAGCGCCAGTGCGCCATCGTAAGTAGCCACATTGCCGGCCAGCAGGCCCACATTCGGGAAAGCCTTTTTGACCGCACGCACCGCATCCAGAACGCGCGAGGAGTGGCCGTGCGCCGAGTCGATGGCCAGCACGTCGGCGCGCGCGCGCACCAGCTCGGCTGCCCGTTCCAGAAAATCGCCCGTGGCGCCGATGGCCCCGCCTACGCGCAACCGGCCTTTTTCGTCCTTGCTGGCGTTGGGATACTTGAGCTTTTTCTGGATGTCTTTGACGGTGATCAGGCCCTTCAGATTGTACTGATCGTCCACCACCAGAAGCTTCTCCACGCGGTGCTTGTGCAGAATCAGCTCGGCTTCTTCGAGGGTGGTGCCCACCGGGACGGTGATCAGATCGTCCTTGGTCATCACGTCGCCGACGGGAATGTCGGTGCGGGTCTCAAAGCGCAGATCGCGGTTGGTAAGGATGCCGACCAGCCTTTGCCCTCGCGTCACTGGTACGCCGGAAATCTTGTAGCGCCGCATCACGTCGAGCGCATCGCCAATCATCTGGTCTGGACCGATGGTCACCGGGTCCACGATCATGCCACTCTCTGAGCGCTTGACCTTGTCGATCTCGCCAGCCTGCTCAGAAATGGCGAGATTGCGGTGGACAATGCCGATGCCGCCGGACTGGGCCATGGCGATGGCCATGCGCGATTCCGTCACCGTGTCCATGGCGGCTGAAAGCAGCGGGGTGTTGAGCGTAATATCGCGGGTCAACTGGGTCTGCGTACTCACTTGCACGGGCACGACTTCGCTGTAGGCGGGCACCAGCAAAACGTCATCGAATGTAAGGGCTTCAGGCAGGATTTTGGTCAGCATATACTCCGACGCGCCCGGCAGCCCAGGAAATCGAGTCCCCGGCGCGGCAGGCGCTTCACATTATTGTACCGGAGGCGCTAGGGGGACCGGACGGGGCGGCGGTGGTAGGTGGCCCAGGCCTTGCCAGAGAGTTCTTATCAATCCTCGGGTGCGTACGGTCCCTCGCGCGGGACCGGAGGCACACTCATCGTGGTTTGGAATCGTCATCAAGATCGTGGCCACCCGCCGCTGTCATCCTGACGCGCAGCGGAAGGATCCGCGGTTGCTTCTCGTTATTTCCGGTTAGACGATGATACGACCAGAAGCCGACTCGGGGTGGCATCTCGAATCGCCGTTAAGGCCTCCGGCACAGGACCGTCGAATACACCAAGCCAAACTCTACGGGAGCAAAATCCGCGCAGGCGCAGAGATTTGGACGTTCTTCTCTGAACTCTTGATGGAGAAAGTATGCAACTTCTGATCGGGGACTTGAGGGGGCACAACGTCAAGAACACACTGCTTATGAATCGCAGCAAGCAAAAGCGGTACACCCTCCTCCACACGCTTGGGCCTGAAGGTCCGCCCGCCAGTGTCGAGGCTGGCTAACTCTAAAAAGCGTCGGGCATGACGCGCTTCTGATGATCCCATCTCGGAGGTATCAGTCTGCAAAGAGAAGATCGCAACCCCTTCTCTGATGGCGATATCTTCAGCTTCGCCGAGGAAGATTTTGCTGGCATTATCCTCCCCGTCGCTGATTAAGAAGATGACCCGACGAGGAGTTTCGGGATTTCCGTGTCTATCTAGAAGCTTTTGGCTGGCAAAGGCAATCGCGTCGTTGATTGCCGTTGCGCCGCAGGGTTTAACACTTTCCAGGGCTTGGCGCATCTCCGAGAGTTGTAGTGGTTTGCCACTGGTAATCATCTGCTCATTGAAGACAAGCAAGTAGCCTTCATTCCCTTGTTCCAATAGACCTTGGAAGAGTTGAGCCGCCGCTTCCCTTATCGAGGAGGCTTGCTTAGTTTCCGAATGGCTCGCGTCAACAAGCAATGCGAACCGCATCTTTTCCGCGTTTGCCGAACGCAGAGAAGTTAACTTGGCGGCTTGTTTATCGATAGCGCCGCTCAATTCTGACAGGGTGGGAATCGGCGAAGAATCATCCTTTCCCGAGGCAGTGATATATATCTGAATCGGTCGATTGGATGAGGCGGCTGCTTGCGCCACCAACGGATTCTGGCTTGCGATGCACAAGAGAAGCACGCCGTAGAGTATGCGCAATGAGTGCTGGGCCATGGCGCTCCTATCGTAACACGGGGGCAAAGACAGGCAACCGCACACTCGAAGAGCGAATTGACCACAACCGTGTTCCGGGTGGTCTGTCGCCAACTCGGAAGTAACGCGCCTTTGAGACTCTCAAAAGCAACCGCAGATCCTTCACTGCGTTCAGGATGACACAGCCTTGGGTAGAAGATGACCGTGCCGCACTGGCATTGTGGTTGTGTCGTCGCCCATTCGGACGTATCCCCCATTTTGCCGATTATTTCCGCATCTTGCCGCACAATTGTTCTAGGTCCAGCCCCAATTTATGTGGTCCCGGTGCTTCGGGGTGGCATCAGGGTCCCGCAGAGTCCGCCCAAAATCTCAGCTAACTCCTTTGCTGAGAATAATTTGCTGGTAACTCTAATCACAAGACATATTTGGGGCAGAGCCATGCCCGCAGGCCGCTCAAGACAATCGGCTTATTTCCAAAATATGGGGTGGGGGTATCAACTGCCGGGGCGCAGAAATTTTGCCACCAAAAAACCTACACCCCCACCGGGAACGGCCGCGGGCTGGTTTCCTCGTCCTTGGCGGCGCCCTTCCAGCGGTCGAAGCGCCCTTGCAGCAGGCTCATCAGCCCGGTGTACCAGAAGCCGATCACAAACAGGATCAGAAACGGCGCGGTAAAGTAGTTGTGATTCGAGAAGGTGTAGAGAATTGCGAGCAGAAACCAGGTGCCCAGCAGCATCTCGATCCATGGGGCAAGCACCAGCCGCTTGCGGTACTTCTTGGCCTGCGACACCTCGCCCTTTTTGGTCACGCGGAACTTGGGGGTGCGCACGAAGGCGCTCTTGACGCCAAAGACGGCTTCCATCACCGCCTTGGTATTGGTCACCGTCAATCCGATGCCGATGGCCATCAGCATGGGCATGTAAAGCAGGCTGTTCATCCATGTCTTGGGGTAGAGTTCCCGCTGACTGAGCACGTAAAAGACGGCAATGGAGAGCGTGGAGGCGGTGAACAGCGGCACATCGATAAGCAGCATCTGGAACCAGCCCTGGTAGAAGCGGCAGATCATCGAGGGAACCAGCAGCGCCGTCATAATCACCATCAGCGGGTAGGCGATGTTGGCCGTGAGGTGGTAGACCGCCTCGGTCTTGCGCTTGCGCGTCATCTCAGAGCTGAAGATCTTGGGCAGCAGCTTGAGCGAGACCTGGATGAGCCCCTTGGCCCAGCGCGCCTGCTGCGTCTTGAAGGCGGACATCTCGATGGGCAGTTCGCTGGGGCATTCGACTTCAGGGAGATATTTGAAGCGCCAGCCGGCCATCTGCGAGCGGTAGCTGAGGTCGGTGTCCTCGGTGAGGGTGTCGTGCTGCCAGCCTCCGCCGTCGGCGATGGCCTGGCGCCGCCACATGCCGGCCGTGCCGTTGAAGTTGAAGAATTCACCGGTGCGCACGCGCGAGCCGTGCTCAATGACAAAGTGGGCGTCGAGCAGAATGGCCTCGATCTTGGTCAGGAGGCTGTAGTCCTTGTTGAGGTGGGTCCAGCGGGTCTGCACCATGCCTACGCCGGGCTCGGCGAAGTGGTGGATCACCTTCATGATCCAGTCCTTGGGAGGAACGAAGTCGGCGTCGAAGATGGCGACAAACTCGCCCTTGGCCACGTTCAGGCCTTCGTCCAGCGCGCCGGCCTTGAAGCCGTGGCGATTGGTGCGGTGAATGTACTCGATGGGATGGCCCAGGGCCTTGTACCGGGCCACGATGTCGGCGGCCACCTGCACGGTTTCGTCGGTGGAGTCGTCGAGCACCTGGATTTCCAGCTTGTCCTTGGGGTACTCCATGGCGCAGACCGCCTCTATCAGGCGGTCGATGACAAACTGCTCGTTGTACATGGGCAACTGGATCGTGACCCGCGGCAACTCGTCAAAGTGCATGGGGGGATTGGGATCGTAGTTCTTCTTGTATTTGAAATACTGGTAGCACATGGTGTAGCGGTGCAGGCCGTAGATGGAGAGCACGATCATGACCAGAAAGTAGGGAATCAGCAGGGCCAGATCGAAGACGTTCCAGTGGTAGAGGCCATGGAAGGTCTGGTCGGCATTCTGCATCGCTTTCAGGTAGTGGCGCAGGCCGGTCTGCGGGGCAAACGCCAGATACGAGGCCAGCCGCAAGGGCAGCGTGCCAAGCAGGGTCTGGCCGAGGCCAACAGTGGGTTTCACAAGGGTTTCAAGCGCGGCGTACAGGGCGGGCCTCCACGGTCTGGATACCCGCAATTGTAGTCGATATAGGGCACAACTGGCGGGGCGAAACCGGCTCACTCCGGCCATCGGATGTGGTCAATCGCGTCCGGATCGATGCCCATGCTCTCTACATCCTTGCGGGCCTCCAGGTAGCCTTCCTTGTCCATGACGTTGTTCAGGAAAAACTCCGGCAGCCGTTCCGGGGTGTAAATCTCGACGTCAACCGGACCCGCGACCGCAGGGCGGAGGAGGATTCCTTCCTCTCGCTCCTCAAGGACGACCGCGCTGCCTTCGAGCAAATTGAAGCGATTTCACATTTCGGTCGGAATTACCACTGCGCCCCGTTTGCCCACGACAATCGACTGCATCTCCCAAACTCCCATAACTGAAATATCGGACAGCCGATTCGCTGGAAGAGGGGTAGCCCCATGTCGATCTCTTTGTGGGACTAAAATAGCTTGCAGAATCCACCTGCGCTTATGAGCCATAGTCACATCCGAATCCCCAAGCCGCTACCGCGTCGGAACAGTTGGACTGAGGCGGCGCTTCTTGCTCTGTTTGCAATCCTCGCGGCGCTCTCCGTCGTTTGCAAGACACACGACTGGTCGGCGGACATGCAATACTCAACGGCGGAAGGAAGCATTCTGGAAACTCGGATTGTGGTTGACCACACATCGGAAAGTAGCCACGGCGGTCAGATCTTTTATCGCACTGAGGCACGTACGAGATTTGCCGTCAACGGCCAGGAGCAAATGCGATGGCTAACGGTATCGGAGGCCACAGCGACGCCAGAACTATTGGCGGCAAAACTCTCCTCCAGCCCGGCTCGATGCGAAGTCTATTGGGCGCCGGGTCACCCGGAGATCGCTAAATGCCGCCTGGAATAGTCGATTTCTCATTCCAATTGTCGGATTCTCCAAGAACCTGTTTAGAACCTAGGTACCCGGAATCAAGGGAGCCATATTCGGGGTCAGAATGCGCGGTTAGCGTTTGGGTATGTATCCCAGTGATTTGACGGATGTGCTGGGCGAAGCTGG
>Ga0181520_10005244_pt1 | contig 20822 bp, 20 predicted proteins | sample PEATcosm2014_Bin_29_FD_132451 | JGI IMG/M metagenome (GOLD analysis project Ga0181520, IMG submission 132451) | Peatland microbial communities from MTU Mesocosm Facility, Houghton, MI, USA - PEATcosm2014_Bin02_30_metaG | ecosystem: Environmental > Terrestrial > Soil > Wetlands > Peat | place... | reverse complement strand
TGAACAATTAAAACGTAATGCAAAAAATAAATTAGACAATTTAAATAGTAAGTAAAAAATATTATTGAACATTTGAAAATATCTCTTCCTCCTCTGCATTGCCTGGTATAAGAGGAAAATTTGCTGGTATAATAATGAATATTATTCATGGCAGTCAATATAAAAAAACACATTCTGAAAAGGGTATTTTGATATTATAACGGCTTTTGATACTATTATTTGCACTAAATGCGGACATCACGATATTACAGCCCAGCGTAAAATATCATCTCAAAAATCATAAAAAGCCATCCTTGTTTCTTAAATCAATATGTGATATAATCAATCTTCTTATCAGAGATATTTCCCTGCAGCAGGGAAATCCTTGCTTGCCAGCTCCTGGTAAGATTAGTTGAAAAAATGGCAAATGCGACAATTAACAGGAGGTTAAGGATCTGCGGGGGGAGGGTATGGAGAACAATAAAGAATGGCTTCAGCTTTTAGTTGATAATACACCTTTTTTGATTGGGATTCATCAAGATAGCAAAGTAGTATATATAAATAAAGCGGGCTTGGAATTATTTGGGGCAAAAAATACTGAAGACATTATAGGGAAGCATATAAAGAACCTTGTGCCATCCGATTTATGGGACATTTCTGTAGATTTCACAAAGAGGATGTTGAAAGGAGAGAAGGGATTATATCCAAGAGAAGATAAGTATTTGCGCCTCGATGGTTCAATAGTCGATGTTGAAATTACAGCCGTACCCTTAACTTATAAAGGGAAACCAGCAATTCAAATAATGGCTTTTGACCTTACTGAAAAAAATAAAATCAAAAAAGAATTAAAAAAAGCAGAAAATGAATTTGAAGTTATTTTTAATGGAATACCACATCCCATAGCAATAATGGACTCAAGGCACAATATTGTCAAGGTCAATAAAAGTCTTGAAAAGAAAATTAATAAAAGTAGTTCGGAAATTTTAAATATGAAATGCTGGGAAATATTTCATTGGGCGGATATTACAAGCCCTCCGGAAAGTTGTCCGTTTGAGAAAATGTTATTATCGAAGGGAATTGAAACAATGGATATGGAAATGGAAGCTTTAGGCGGGTATTATACTGTTTATTGTACGCCGATTTATGATGATAATGAAAACTTAGATAAAACAGTTCATATTGCTATTGATATAATTGAAAGGAAAAAATCGGAGGATAAAATAAAATATCTTCTAAATGAAAAGGAAATTCTTCTTAAAGAGGTACAACATCGTATCACTAATACTTTGAATACAGTCTCCAGCCTGCTCAATATTAAATCGCTTGACATGCAAGACAACATTTCTATCCAGGCATTTCAGGATATGAGTAAACGCATTCATACAATGGGTATGGTATACAGAAATTTGGTTCAAACTGACGATTACAAATTTATTTCAATTGAGGGATATCTATCACCGCTTATTGATAATATTATTTCTATTTTTCCTAATAGCAAAAATCTTACCATCGAAAAAAGGATTGAAAACTTTTCAGTAGACTCAAAAATTGCCACATCAATTGGTTTGATAGCTAATGAAATTATAACCAATTCATTTAAATACGCTTTTCCTGGTAATACCGATGGCACTATATCAATAAATTTATCACAATCAAACGGAATGATAAATATGGAAATATTTGATGACGGTGTTGGAATTTCAGAGATAAATAAAAACAATAAAAGAACAGGGCTCGGAATGAAGCTTATTAATAGCTTAACTCAACAGCTTTGCGGTGAAATGAAATTAAAGGGAGAAAAGGGAACTGGATATATTTTCAAAATTCCGAATAAAACCGAATAGCACCTCACATTAATTTTAGATCTGAACAGGTTTAGTATTCACCTGACAGCGGGTCGCTAAAAATGCCGTGGGTGTGTCCGGGGCCGCGCCCTATCCTCATAATGGAACCGGAGCATAATATATATAACCGATAAATAGCCCCTTGCCGGCCTGCTGCTTGTTTTAAATTTTTCAAAACTATGCTATAATATACGGCTTTATAATATAAAAGAGGTAAACCAATGCCGTTCAAATTTATTTATAAATTATTTATGACCAGGAATAGCAATCCCGATAAGAGACTGTATATGTCCAATGACTGGGTAAACCGCAACCAGAATAAAATTAACAGCATAAAGGGAAGATTGAACCCCAGGGGAAGATAACGGGGGAAGTCCGGCCGTTACTAATATTATTTGCAGTTACCTATTGACAAAATTAAATTGTGTAGTACAATTAAAGATAATATTCAATAATTCAGATCAGATAACACCTCTCATGAAAGAAAGAAATTAAAAAAAAACAAAAAAACTAACTTAAATAGCGCCAGAGGGGAGTGATACCCATGGTTGAGTTAGATATCGGATATGTAAAAAGCGGCGATATTCTTGCTAAAACGCAGGAGTTTATCAAATATCATGACAGCGGCTCATTGACTGTCACCGATCTCAGGAAAGGGACTAAATTAACTGATAAGACAATCGAGAGATTAAAATCTCTGGGCGTCTCCATGCTCTATATCGAAGACGATCTCACCGATCAAACCATCGATGATAAAATATTTATATTTTCATCCGATGATAAATGGAAACCGGTCCAGAAGATGAAAGCGATGTTTGAGGCGCTGAGGCACAAAAAGCCTTTCGATATCACTGAAATCGAAGCGGTGGTCAATAATTTAATAAACGATATTTTCCAGGTTGTAAAAAATAATTATATTTTTTCGGGTTTGCCGTCGGTATTAGGCGAAATAGATTCTTATGATTCATACATTATCGAGCACAGCATCAATTGCGTTTTTTATTCGATGATTCTCAGTTTTCAGATATCCGATGTGATCAGGGAATTCAGGCTGTCGGAAAGGGGCATGAAATATTTAAGAGAGGGGAACGCGTATTTTTATATCGCAATGAATTCTTTATTCCAGGACATAGGAAAACTGAAAGTGTCTTCAGAAATTTTAGATAAATCCGAAAAATTGGATGACACTGAATATCGTGAGATTAAAAAGCATCCTAAATACGGATTCGAACTGATAAGAGAAATAAACAAAATCAATCTCGAGAGCGGGTTTAAACAGATACCGCTGACCTACCTTGTGGGCTGCTTATTTCATCATAACAACTGGAACGGTTCCGGGTATCCGGAAATTATAGATAAGGGCGAGCTCACGCATTATTCGGAAAGAAGCATTCCATTAATAGGCAGGATTTGCGCCATAGTGGATAAATTCGATGCCATTACAAGCCCGAGGCCCTACAGGGAAAAGATCCACGACGCCCTGGCGATAAAATATATAAAAGACGACCTCGGGATCGCATTAGATCCTTTTATAGGCCGGAAATTTATTAATGTTTTATGCCCTTTTAAAGCGGGTTCGACGGTGAAACTCAGCAACGGAGACCTGGGGCTGATAAAAGTCGTGTATAAGGATGAGAAATTCAATCCGGTCGTATTGCCTTACATGAGAAAACTTGAAAACAATGATGTTATAAGGCTTAAAAATCTTCCGTCGCAGAAAATCCTGGATGCAAGCTATGATATTATTCTAAATGATAGGCTGTATAAAGAGGAAATTTATAATTCCATTAATACCAGCTATTCCTGATCGTAGGTGCCGTATTATGAAAGCCTTTATCGATAAATTCAGATAAGCATTGAATCTTGAAAATTTAACCCTGATATATCATAATATACCCCTTTAATTCAGGGGGGGTATCCATGAATGCGGTCATAAAAAAAATAAAAAATTTAATAATAATCGCTTTTTTTCTTTATATCAGCGGAATGTTATTCGGGTATTATAAAGCGGATATTACAGGATATGGAAAGGTTAATAAAATCAAAAGCAAGATCGAATTTCTGTATTGTGAAAACGGGGTAAAATTAAAAGATTATCTTGCTTCTGAAATTGCAAAATCGATAATCGAATCATCGGCAGCCTATCATATACAGGAAAATATGATATTAGCTATAATTAAATGCGAATCGGATTTCAATCCTTATGAGACTTCTTATACAACCGATATCAAACGTATTGTTGATTCTCATAAAGAAACAATCAGAACAAATTTTATTCCCCTCGCAATGGGTTTGATGCAGGTGAATTTTACGGCCGGCGCCTGGGGTAATATATTTACAAACAGGAACAAATATTATGATATTTATTATAATATAAATTGCGGCAGCTTCATCTTTTCCTACCTGTCAAAAATGGAGGAGAACGATACATTTAAAGCCCTGGTAAAATATAACGGGGGATATGAAATACATACCGGAAATAACAAGACCGTTTACAATTCTATTTCATATTTTTATGCAAAAAGTGTATTAAAAGTCAAAACCGAGCTTGACGAGATGGATAAACAACCCTGATTTGCCTCGCAAAGGATTATTAGCCCGCACTCTCAAAAATATATTAATTCTGAACCCACGAAACGATATAAATAAGCTTGCCTGCGCCGATTCCAGGCAGGCCGGTCAGCCATTTTCCATCCAATCCGGATTCCCGCGACACTGACTCAAAATGACACATGGCGATCCCCATATCTATATTCTGTAGTTTTATGTCCTTGAACCTGTTATTGTAGTTATAATCCTCGTCAAGATAAAAATCAAATGATTTCTTCGATTCCTCATAGATCACACGCCAGGGCTGCTTGTTGGAGGCTGAGGGGGCAAGTCTGACGGCTTCCAGTGATTCTTCATATTTCCCAAGGCTTTTCCTGTCCAGCGGCTTTCCGTCCCCGCCGGAGAACAGTTCCTCGAAATCTTTACGGCTGTCCGCTTCAACCCTGGCGCGCACAGACTGATCTTCCTGAGTTCTTTCAGTTGAAGGGTATCCAAGAGGCGTCACTGCAGGAATGATTTCACCTTTTTTCAGGCCGATCTTGAGGCCGAATGCGCCCCTGTCAAGCGACCCTCCCAGCCAGCAGGTCCCTATTCCAAGCCCGGAGGCTTTCAGAATCGCCGCTTCCATGCAGTATCCGAAATCTTCCGAGCATCTGAGGCCTGCAACAGCCGCTCCGGCGAGATATAGCCGGGCTCCTCTTATCATCCCGTATGTTCCGAGCTTTTTTAGTTCCTCAAGGTCATAATCCGTGGCTTCGACAAGCTGGAAGCGGATTTTAGTGCCGAACGGGCCTTCGGAACAGCGGGAACCTATGAAATCCATCAGCTCTTTCAATTTACTTTCTTCGCAGATTTTGTCCGAATACGACCTGACGGATATCCTCTTTTTTATAACATCTTTTAACTCTGCCATGCAGTTCCTCCGGTGTCATGTCTGAACTCATGCCTGAATTTTAACTGTCTGAGCCTTGGCCATGTTCGCGATAAGTATTATCAGGTCCAGTACGACATTGTCGATCGAGTGCGCCATGGCTGCAAATCTGCGGCTTTCAGGGAAATTTTCCCCGATCATCACAGACATGCGGTTTATATACTTTTCGATATCTTTTAATAAATCTCCCGTATTTATATTTCCCGCCCTGATAACAGCGTCCTTAAGGTATTGGCCTATGTTTGAAACATATTCTCCGATGCTTTCTTCAAGCCTGCCAAGCGTGCTTTCAGCATACTGGTTTGAGAGTTTCGAGGCGCTGCTGTATTTCCTGTCCAGGTCCGAAAGGGTGCTGTTGCGGAGTACGAATAGATCCTTAATGGCGTTTTTACCGTAATTGGGATTTATCCTTGCCTGTATATTATCCCTGAGCTTGTTGATATATGTCTTGAAATTTTCGAGAAGATCCATTTTTTTATTGATCTGCCTGTCGGTTATTTTAAAGAAGTGACAGCCGACTATGGCGAATTTTACGGCATCGGGAAAACGGCCTGGTTTATGAGTAATGATTTTTGCAAGGAATTTGAAATATGCCAGCCCGTATGAGCTGAAGATGCCCTGGAGAACAAGCGATCTGATAAGGGAATAGCCGTATAGCAGTATATTGGAAAGTGTAAACATATTTATAGTCGATTGATAATGCTCGGGCAGTATCATAATGAGGTCGAAACAGCGTTTGAAATATACCTTCGGGTCGTAGATCGTCGAGATGACTTTTTTGTAGCCTTCTATAAGCCTGTCGGCCGGCATTTTTGGAATAAAGTTCAATTCAAGAGCATGGGTGTTGTTGCCGTCTGTCTCATGGAGTATCCTGTTTTCGGCTGAAAGCCTTCTGTAAAGCTGCGTTTTGTCAAGGGCTGTAAGGAGCCCGACCATTGCCATGGGTATGGCGGAATCGCTGATAAACTTGATCTGCCTGTCGAAGATATCATCCCTGTCTGTGTCAAAGCCGAGTATGAAGCCTGCTGCAACTTCGATGCCCTTTTTCTCGATCTTCCTGACGCTTTCAAGAAGGCTTTCCTTTAGATTCTGCGTTTTACCTGCATGCCTTAGAGATTCTTCGGACGGGGTTTCTATTCCGAGAAACACGCTGTAAAAATTGGACCCTACCATGAGGTCCATCAGCTCTTCGTCCGCCGCGAGGTTAACACTTGCCTCTGTCATGAATGTAAAGGGATATTTCCTGTCTTTCTGCCAGTCCGCAAGGGACTTTAAAAGATCCTTGACTGCGACCTTATTTCCGATAAAGTTGTCATCGACAATAAAAACCGATCCTTTATACCCCGTTTCATAAAGAGCGTCGAGTTCTGCGAGGAATTGTGCGGGAGCTTTAGTGCGCGGCACCCTCCCGAAGAGTTCGATAATGTCGCAAAACTCGCAATTGAAGGGGCAGCCCCTTGAATACTGTATTGCCATCGATGAATATTCGTTGACATTAATAAGGTCGAAGCGGGGTATGGGAGCAAGACCAAGCTCCGGTTTCTTGTCGCTTCTGTAAACTTTCCCGGGATGACCGTTTTCAAGATCCCTGAAAAAATCCGGAAGGGTTATTTCAGCCTCATCGAGCACAAAATGGTCCACTCCTTCAATGGTCTCGTATGAAATTGAAGGGTATGGCCCGCCTGCAACAACAGTCTTGCCATGCTTATGTGAAAGTTTCACAAGTTCGTCAAAGGATTCCTTTTGAACTGCCATAGCCGATATAAATACAAGATCGGTGTTTTCTAAGTCCCGTTCTTTCAAGTGTTCTATATTGAGATTGACCAGCTTGATTTCATAATCGGAGGGTATCAATGCGGCTACAGTCAATAAACCGAGGGGAGGGTAGGTTGTTTTTTTCCTGATGAATTTCAGGCTGTGCTCGAAGCCCCAGTAAGTGGACGGGAATTTCGGATAAACTAATAATATCCGTTTTTTCATAAATTTCTCCTTTGTGCCAGTCGGCCTTTGTGCCAGTCGGCCTTGCCTGTTCCCGCCAGGTGGCCTCAGTGGCACTTTTGTTAACTGCTCTTAATACAAACGATAAACACAGCATTACTGGAACTTGTCAGTTTCAATGATGACAATATTAAAAAAGCGCAATAAAAAGCCGTAAACAATCTGTTTGCAATAACGAATGAGCAAGTAAAAGCAGGATTTGCCTTTCGCCGGCGGGTACGAACAGGTTATAGCCGAACTGATGAAAAACTATTGCAAAGTTAATAAAATAGCCTCTCATTCTTAATTAAAGGATAATCAGGCCTGTATAATTAGTCAATGTTTATATGAATTATTTTCAGCTTCTCCATAAGTAATCTTCGCCGAGCTGAGTCAGAAAAACCTGATCCCTATCTATTTCAATAAAGCCTTTTGATTCAAGAGATTTCAGAATATTCTTCATATCCATGTAATTGGCAGGGCTCATAAACTTGTGAATCTGCTGATTTATGCTGCTCATCGATAAATTATCGCCTGTCTTGCTCTTATGCTGTCTGAATATTTGTAAAAACTCTTTTTCAGAATTATTCAGATTTTCCGACATTGAAACCCCTCGCCGGTTTTTCCCCTGCGCCCGGTTTTATTTCTGGTCCGATTTTCTGTTGGTATAGGATATTGTGCCCCATGATATTCCTATTATCAATACAATAATGACAACAACCCACCACTTTACAGCTATGATAAATAGAACAAGATAAAACACGGCAAATAAAATTGCTGTTAACAGTGTGTAAGCGCCCCACCAGAACCATACAGGCTTGCCTGCCAGGAAGCTTTCAGCCCTGTCCTTGATGATCTTTTCTGTTTTTTCAATCCTGCTCATAACACCTCCTTAGTGGCGCTTAGCGAACGAAGTGACATAGTCCTCTATAATTTAATTTAATATAGGTATTATTACAGTTTTAGGCAAATAACCTTGACTAATTCCATTGAAATAACTATTTTTTTTAATGCATAAAAATTTTTGTGAGGGGAAAATGACTGATAATTTTCTTGGGAATCAACCCGGCGGAAAAAGATGCCTGATAGTCCAGACAAAATTTTCAACGAATAGCTTCTGGAATTACAAGGAGGTTTGTGAAATTACAGGAGCCAAGTATCCTGCCGCACCTCTGGGTTTATTAACCCTGGCAGCCCTTTTGCCCCAGAATTGGGAATTTAAACTCATAGATGAAAATGTCGAGCCTCTCCTTGACGAGCACCTGAAATGGGCTGATATCGTCTTTTCGGGTGGGATGCTGCCGCAGCAGAAGAGCCTGCTTGAGTTTATAAAAAGAGCGCATAGTTTTAACCGGATTGTGGTTATCGGCGGCGCAGATCCCACAGAACAGCCGGATACTTATAAAGAAGCCGATTTTTTAGTTCTTGGAGAAGGGGAAGTCACGGTTCCCATGTTTCTCGAAGCGATGAAGAACGGGGACAGGAAAGGAATATTTGTTTCAAAAGAAAGGGCTGATATGCTAAAAGCTGTTGTGCCCAGATACGACCTTGTGAGATTTCAGGATTATATTATGATAGGCGTGCAGTATATACGGGGCTGCCCTTATAGCTGCGAATTTTGCAATATCATCGAGTTATTCGGACGGGTCCCCAGATATAAAACAACCGGGCAGGTAATCAAAGAGCTGCAGAGCCTGTATGATTTAGGGCACAGGGGGCATATAGATTTTGTCGACGACAATTTTATCGGGAATAAAGATAAAACCAAAGAATTACTGCTGGTGATCAGGGATTGGTCAATCGAACATAATTACCCGTTTTATTTTTCTACCGAAGCATCGATAAATCTTGCCGATGACGATGAACTGCTGGCGCTTATGAAAGATGTCGATTTCAGGTACGTATTTGTCGGTATTGAAACTCCGGAGGCTGAAACATTAGCTGTCAGTAAGAAATACCAGAATGTGAATAAATCTATTGACGATGCCGTGAAAAAAATAATGTCATATGGAATAATTGTTAACGGGGGTTATATAATAGGTTTCGACAGCGAAAGCCCGGGAATAGCTGATAATATGATATCTTCAATTCAAAGTTCCGGAATATGCATGGCTATGCTGGGTTTATTATATGCATTACCCAACACGCAGCTTTCCCGCCGTCTTGAATCGGAAGGAAGATTGTTTCAGAATGCTTCAAAAGAGATAACAGAAAGCGACATAGATCAGACGACGGGTGGCTTGAATTTTATAACAAAAAAACCACGTATTGAAATATTAAACAATTATCTAAGGGTGATTGAGCATATCTATAACCCCGCTAATTATTATAAAAGGATCATCTATAACGGCCTCAATCTCAAGGTAGATTATAAGCACAAACACACATTCAGAATAACCATGATGTATTTGCGCTCTTTTATGAAGGTCTGCAGACAGGTCGGGTTCAATAAACAAACCGGATTCCATTACTGGAAAATGTTCTTTATTATTTTATTCAGGAATACGAAAGCGATAGAAGCGGCAGTAAACCTCGCTGCAATGTATATTCATTTTCAAAAGCAGAAAAGCTATATTGTCAGTTCGATCGGGGAAATGATAAAAAATTCAAAAGAAAATAATGCCGTTAGTGATTTTGAAGATTGATGATGCATTGGTCGTAAATAAACCGGCGCTACACATGAGTAGCAGCCGGAATAAAAAATGAGCTCTGTTCTATTTCTTTTCCTGGCGCGCCGCAGGGAGAGGAAGTAAGCCTGCCATATCTCCAAGGACATTTACAAGTTCGGACCCTGAAGGAACAACGATCTTAGCGTTATTTTTCAGAGCATCCTCGACCATCTGTATCCTTCTCAGGACCTGGGCATTGCCTATGAAGTATTTTTCAGCGGCTTCATTTACAAGTTTTATAGCCTGAGCTTCGCCTTCCGCCTTGAGAATCTCAGCCTGTCTTATTCCTTCCGCCTTTTTAATTTCAGCCCTTTTCTGGCCGTCTGCAGCTGTTTCAGTGGCTGTTGCAAAATCGATAGCCGCTATTTTTTCATTTTCAGCCTTGACAACCTTATTCATCGTTTCCTGGACGTCTTTCGGAGGATCTATCTCTTTTAATTCCGTCCTGACTATATCGAGGCCCCAGCTGCTTGTTTCATTAAGAAGAGTTTTTAGCAGGTCGGAATTTATCCTGCTCCTTTCGCTGTTGGCTGATTTCAGGGTCATTGTGCCGATGATATTTCTTAGAGTTGTCCTTGCCAGATTAACTATCTGCAGCTGATAATTATATACATTATACTGAGACCTCTTGACGCTTTCTTCATCCTGCCTCACTTTAAAGTAAACCTGGGCATCAACCTTGGCGTTCAGGTTGTCGTTTGTGATGATTTCCTGGGTTTCTGCGTTTACAAGCTGTTCGGTTATGTTTATCATGTAAAGCTTTTCTATCCCGGGGAAGATCCAGTGAAAACCGGGATTGGCAAACCTGCTGTATTTTCCGAATCTTTCAATAAGTCCCCTGTACAGGGGCCTGACAATTTTCACGCCTGTAAAGAAAAAAATCACGAGAAAAATTCCGGCTACATAGTAAAGCCATGTGTAAGTCATTGCTGCATCTGTCATAATAATACTCCTTGATATTTTTTTATAAAACTCTGAAATACTTATCCAAATTAATAAAACGAAAACTTCTCCCGCATTTGAAGTGACTTTATTAATGACAATCAATCAGTAATTTTGAAAAGTCATATTTTATGATTGAAAAAGGAAATCAATCTAATTGCATTAATCTGCCTGGTAAGTAAGGATAGTCATTGTATTATGAATAGTCAATGCGGCATTTTCACGGCGGATGCGTCAGACTGCCCGCTTTCCCGCGGCAAAATCCGGCATTAGAGCCCATTTTTCATCGACAGCCTTGATGTACCTTGCCTTTTCGGACTCAGGGAGAAAGCATGCGTTAAAACCGTTTATTATTATTTTCCTGATATCGTCAAGTTCGAAGTTCAGCTTGCTGTAGAGATTCCAGTATTCGTCTATGGTATTGACCCTGAAAAATGTAGGATCATCGGTGTTTATCGTGATTACTACACCCCTGTCGAATAATTTCCTCACCGGGTGGTCTTCTATCTTCCTGACTATTTTTTTTGTAAATACGTTGCTTGTAATACATATCTCGAGGGGTATCTTTTTGTCCCTGAGATAATCGATAAGCTTTTCATCCTGAACCGATGTGATCCCATGGCCGATCCTTTCGGCATGCAGAAGAAGAAGCGCGTCCCAGATGGATCCGGGGCCTTCATCTTCGCCTGCATGGGCTACGGTATGAAGTCCCGCTTTTTTAGCATCCTCGAATATTTTCGAGAAATTTTTAGCCGGGCCCTTCACTTCATCCCCGCCCAGGCCTATCCCGATGATGTAATTGTTTTTTAATGATAAAGCTAAAGCTAAGTTGTTTGCGGCATTATCTACGCCGAAGGTTCTTGAAATGTCTATAATTATCCTCACCGTTATTCCGCGGACTAACTTTATTTCATCTATCTTCCTTGTGATAACTTCCAGGATTTCATCAAATTTCAATCCCTTCTGAAGGAACATCGAGGGTGCGAAAAAAAGCTCGCTGTAAACGATATTATTTGTCGACAGGTAATTAGCTGCGTCATCGAAAAGCGTCTCAAAGTCGGAAGGTTCTTCGAACAGGCCCTGTATTGCGAGGAATGAATGGATAAAATCCTTCAGGTTATTATAGGAGAAGAGCTTGTTAAGGTCCCATGCCCCTTTCCCTAGTTTACCTTTCCTGGTCAAAAATTTATTAACCGTGTCAAGGCTGATCATACCTTCAGCATGAAGATGGATTTCCGATTTGGGTATTGATTTTAAAAATGCGTAGAAACCCGCTTTAGTCATAAATGGCGCTCCCCCGATTCTTGTATATATTAATCGGAAAATATTGTTATGAAATAAAATAGATATTGAAGGAGTTATATCTTTTTGAAAGAAATGTAGTTAATATCGCGCAAAGGGCTCATTTTCCTGTAAAAAAGAGTGGGGAAATTCTCACAAATATTCGGTTCCACAAGATTTTTATAATTATTTTTAATCCTGGGGAAATCCATCAGCAGTTTTCCTGCCTGTTCGGCATACTCCCTTACATCCGTCACAAAATTAATGGTTCCTCCCTTTTTAAGAATCCTGATGGATTGTATCAAAAATGAAGGTTTGAAGATCCTGTTTTTCCATTGTCTGATGCGAAGCCATGGATCGGGAAAATTTATGTGTATTTCATCGATGGAACCCTCGGGAAAGAGCAGTTTCAGGGCCAATTCTCCGTCGCTGTCAACCACGCGGAAATTTTCAATATTTCTCTTGGACAGCCTCTCCGATGTTTTAAAGGCCCTTTTCCTTGAAATCTCTATACCAATAAATAAAGGATCCGGGTTAGAGGCCGTCTTTTCGATAAGAAAATCGCCATGGCCGCATCCCATATCGACAACGGTATAACGGCCGGCTATTTCCGAATGAAAACCGCTGACGGACTTTTCATCGAAAAGTGATATTTCATGACGAATATCCGGAAATGTGTTTTTTTGCACTATGGATAAGGCCTTAATATTCTATTATTTTAGGAACGACTATGCTTCCCGATTCGAAACGGGGAGCTATTTTTGAAATTTCGTCCGGAAGCATGGATTCTTTTACGGCATCTTCCCTTACAGTATTGCTTTTTTCAACTGCGTGGGTCATAGGAGCCGCCTTTTCAGTATCAAGAGAGCTGATCTTTTCTACAAAACCCACTATTCTCGAAAACTGATGTAAAAAACTATCCTTCTCTTCTCCCGTGAATTCCAATTTGGCGAGGCGGGAAGTCTTTTCAACATCTTCCAAAGTTATTACCGGCATCTGTAAACTCCTGACGATACATATTTTATAGAAAAGACTTGTATTAGTCAAATTTAAAAGTTACTTTCAATGGTGATAAAGAGTTTTTTCAGCCTGCTTGCGCGACTCTGCAGCCGAAACAATAATCTCGACTAATTTAACAGCCGCATCAAGGGCGGTGCCGACGCCCTGGGATGTTATTATGTTGCCGTCTATTACCACCCTGTCCTCAAGCCTTTTACCCGAGGATATTTCAGTTCCCGGGAAGCATGTATAATTCCTGCCGCCGAGTATGCCGGCCCTGTCTAATACCATGGGGGCCGCACAGATAGCATAAATGAGTTTATTTGCCCCGTTGAAACCTCTTACAATATTCAGCAGGGCTCTATTGCCTGCAAGCAGGGAGGCTCCGGGCCCCCCCGGAATAAGTATTCCGCCATATTCGTTTATGTCGAGGTCGGCTTCATTTTTAAATATCCTGTCCGTCATGATGGTCAGACCGCTTCTTCCTTTTATTGATGACGATCCGACCCCGTAAATATCTATTGTTACCCCGGCCCTCCGAAGGAGGTCTATTGCGGTTACCGCTTCTGTTTCCTCGAAATTTTCACCCATTATCAACGCATATTTCATACATCCTCCATCATTTTAATGTAATTAAACGAAAAAAAAAAGGCAAGGTTCGCCGCCCTTTGCCCTGTTCAGGGACTTTTTGACCTACAAAGGCGATAATGAGCCCTGCTTTGAGTCATTATGATACGGAAAAATGTGTCCCGAAATTGTAAAAAATTTGCTTAATTCCTTTGATATCAACAAATATATTTTTTGTTCATATGGCACATATGTTGCAATATACTATTCAGTCAGTAAAGGAGAGTAGTTTATGAATAAAAAGAATTTGAAAGCAAAAAGCCCTTCAAGGCTGGACAGCTGGTCAAAATATCTTAAGACAAACGCTGTTTCACTTTACTTGAGGGAAATAGACAGGATCCCGCTGCTAAGCAGAAATGAGGAAATAGAGCTTTCAAAACTGGTCGTTGCAGGAGATTCCGATGCTAAGGAAAAGCTTATAATTTCAAACCTTCGATTTGTGATTTCTATAGCTAAAAAATACCAGGGTTTTGGAATACCTCTCTCGGATCTTATCAGCGAAGGCAATTTAGGCTTGATGGCTGCTGTGGATAAATTCGATTATAAAAAGGGATTCCACTTTATTTCATACGCTATCTGGTGGATAAGGCAGTCGATAATGAAAGCCCTTTCCGAGAAATCAAGGCTCGTAAGGCTTCCTATGAACAGGTCCAACGAATTGATGCACATATGGAAATATATAGAGGAATATTCAAAGATCAACGGGAAAAGGCCGTCTGACGACCTGATAGCAGAAAATATGTCGATGAACAAAAGCGATATAAAAAAGGTGCTTGAAATATCCCAGGCTCATTCTTCTCTTGAAGATCTTTTCAGCGAAGATGAAAGCGGTTCGGCGGAGGAGGTTTTCGAGGACATGGAAAGTGAAAACAGACCTGACGATATGGCGATAACTTCTTCCCTCAAAGAAATGGTTAAAAAGGTCCTGAGCAAACTCCCCGACAGGGAAAAAAGGATCATAGAATACCGCTTCGGTCTTAACGGTGAAGAGCCGCAATCACTGTCGAGTATAGGGGACAAGCTCCATCTTACTAAAGAGAGGATCAGGCAGATAGAGAAAGCGGCAATAAACCAGATACGAAATTACACGGAATGCCCTCATTTATACGCATTCCTGAGCTAACTGCCCTGGCAGTTTTCACATAGAAAGTCCCGTTCCTTGACAAGGTATTCCCTTGTAGAGGAACGGGATATTTTCGTTAATTTATCCATTTTTTCCATTGCAAAATTTATTTTTTTCATTATAATTAGATCGAGGTTAAAAATGGATAAGACAGATACGGGCCAGAGGATAGAATTATATGTAAATTTCCTGTATCCCGGTATTGTGTTAAAAGGGGATGCTTTTACCCTTATGGGCGAGAAGATCAACGACTCATCCGTTCCTTTTACAGCCGGGATGATAGGGGATTTGAAAACCAAGGGCATACAGAGGATTTTCTATCAGCGCCCTGTTCTTACGCCGAAATCCGGAATTTCAAAACCGTCTGTCGACCAGCCTGTAATCAATGAAGCGGTAAATGTCGTACAGGAGCTGGAAAACGCCGTCAAAACCAAGAGCATCCTGCCCCAGAAGGAAATAGACAAGGTGGCCGGCGATTTTGTGGACAATATTTCCTCCAGGGACGATTCCGTCCTTAATCTCCTCGCTCTCAAGGATATCGATGATTATACCTATACGCACTCTATAAATGTGACCCTGATCGCGATAATGCTTGCCAAAAAGATAGGATACGGCCAGGACGGCCTTAAAATTCTCGCGACGGCAGGGCTCCTCCATGACATCGGGAAAACCCTTCTCCCCAAAGAGATAATCACCAAGCCTGCAGAATACACTGATGAAGAATTCGAAATCTTTAAAAAGCATCCCGTTTACGGGTACGAGATCATTAAATCTTATTCCGGCTATCCGGACCTGATACAGAAAATTGTTCTTCTTCACCATGAGAAGGTATCCGGAAAGGGGTATCCGTTCGGCCTGCGCGGGGAGCAGATGGGAGAAGCGGCCCAGATCATAGCGCTTGCAGACATGTTCGATTCGAATACTAACCCGAGGGTAGGACTGCCGGCCCGTCCGTTCTGGTATACCCTGACTCAGATCAATAAGGAAAGCGGTTCGAGTTTTGCTCCGAGACTGGCAAAAACATTTACCAATGAAATGCCCTACCATATAACCGAGGGAGAGATTTTTAAAAAAGGCGCGTTCGTCACCCTCAATACCGGTGAAATAGCCGAGGTTGTCGATTATGAATACCCCCAATCCCTTTCCCCGTATGTCGATATTTATATAAACTCCAAGAAGGAAATAGTGCGCATGCCTGTACAGATAAATCTTGAATACGATGATACAAGGTACATAACACAGGTCATCCAGGATGAGAATGCTTTAAGCAAGCTCCTCGAGATAAGGCAGAAGGTGGGCGGTACCAGGGCAAGCCAGAAAGAGGCGAAAGAAGCAAAAAAACTCTCGGACAGGCAGGCGGCTGCCGAAGAAGCGGCTGACAAGCCCGAGGCCTCCGCGGAACCGGCGGGATCATCGCCTGAAAACCCCGGTCCTGCCGAACATACCGAGAAAATTCAATAAAATAATAGCAATGTGTTTTTATTTAATATATAATAATTTAAAATAATTGGAAGGAGTTTGTCTATGACAAAAGCGGATTTCATTGTTAAGTATTCAGACAAGACAGGTGAAACAAAAAAGCGGACCGGCGAACTTGTTGATTCTTTTCTTCTTACGATCCAGGAAAATCTTTTGAAAGGCGAAGCCGTTCAATTTGTCGGCTGGGGAACATTCCTGGTTCAGAAAAAGCCCGAAAAGTCAGGCAGAAATCCTAAAACAGGCGAGAAAATAAAAATACCCGCTAAAAAAGTCGTTAAATTCAAGGCCGGGAAAAAGTTAGCTGAAAAAATAAAAAAATAAAAAAACCGTGACGGAGGGTTTGGATGGCCCTTCTCCGGCTGCGGATCAAGAATCGTTCGTAAAGGGTTTTCCCGATTGTCGCTTCATAATTAATTGTTTATATTATTTTTAGAAGCCGGAATAGCACTTAAGGAGGGAAAATGCCGAGGGTTTTAGTAATAGATGATGATGAGAATTCAGTTAATTCTATAAAGGATACCCTTGAATTCGAGGGTTTTGAAGTCTTTACCTCGGGAACGTTTGCCGATGCCCAGGTGAGGGCTCTTAATGAAACCTATGATGCCATTATTATAGATCTTTTTTCACCGGCGGTGGGCGGGATTGAACTTGTTAAGTCTTTAAGAAAAATAAACAAGATAATTCCGATAATAGCAGTATCAGAAAAAACCAAGGAAGAAGATTCGGTTTTTGGCTTGAATCTCGGCGCGGATGATTTTATAGGAAAACCGTTTTCGACGATGGAGCTTTTAGCAAGGTTAAGGGCTCATCTGAGAAAAATCAACTTTATCAAGGCAGGTGCTCTTGCCGGGATGGGCGCCCTGAACGGGTATGAACCGGTAACAATCAAAATCGGGGAATCCCTGATTTATCTTGATAAAATGATTTTGAAACGCAATGAGCAGGAAGAACCGCTTACCCCGAAGGAACTCGGAATTATCAGGCTTCTTTTTAAGAATCGCGGCAAAGTAGTATCAAGGGACTTGATGATGAAAGAGATCTGGGGCGACGGGGTATATGTAACTGAAAGGGTAATAGATACCAATGTTGTTTCAATAAGGAAGAAGATAGGGGACATGGGCAGAAAGCCGAAGTTTATCAAAACTGTTTTCGGAGTAGGCTATAAAATGGTGGAATATTGATCGATGAAAATTTCTTTAATCTTATCCCTGCTATTTGTTTTCTTTTCAATAATCCCCTTATTCCCTGCGCCCCTGATAATCAGCCCCGTACCTTTAGGTTCCGGAAAATTTTTGATATACGCCGCATCTGACGTCTGTACCAATTCAAACGATATCAACACCCTGTTTACCGCTGGAGCGAGGTATGGAATTTCAAGCGATTACGAGGCGGGAATCCGTATCTTATCATCCGATTTAGGCGGTGTGATGGGCGATATTAAAATGAAGGTTATCAGGAACGACCCGTTTACGGTTTCTTTTGATATAGGTCTGGGTGGTACGGCTCAGAATTTTCCGATATTTAATATCGCTTTCTTTCTCGATACTCTTATAGATGAAAACGTATCTTTTTACATTGTTGCAAGGGGCACATATCCCGCTGATAATATTATCGACATTGCCTCGATGCCTCCTTCCGGGTTTCAATTTTCACCGCGGGCCGGGATCGAACTTTTCCGGGCAACCCGGTATATGCTCCTTATTGAAGGAGGGGTTGAAATTTCGTGGGCCGCCAGGGTGCCTGATTTCAATGCCGCAATCCTTGCAGGATACAAGCTGTAGATAATGCAAAAATTAAACGGGGTCCTTCCCATAAACAAGCCTTCCGGCGTCAGTTCTTTCGATGTTATCCGCATTCTGAAAAAACGGCTCGCGGATCTTGACTGGAAAAAACAGAAGATAGGCCATGGCGGCACATTGGATCTTCCGGCTTCAGGCGTCCTGCCAATACTTCTGGGCGAGGCTTCGAAAGCATTCGATTACCTGCTATTATCGAAAAAAGAATACAGGGCGGTCATTCAATTCGGAGCAGTCACGGATACCGATGATGCGCAGGGCAGGGTTATTGAAACATATGAAGCCGGGGCAGATTTAAATGATATTGAAGCTGTCCTTCCGAAATTTACGGGCAGGATTATGCAGGTCCCTCCTTTATATTCATCGCTCCATATAAACGGGCAGAGGAGCTATGACCTCGCCAGACGAAATATTATGGCGGCCGGGGAGCCCAGGGAAGTTGAAATTTCAGGGATAACGATAGAAGCGTACGACAATAAGCTCAAACGCCTCACAATCAGGGTTTTATGCTCTTCAGGGACGTATATAAGGAGTCTTGCCAGGGATATCGGAAGGGAACTTTCATGCGGGGGCCATATATCGGAACTCCGGAGGACTATGAGCGCCGGGATAAAGCTCGAAGACTGTATAAAGCCTGAAGAAGTCGATATTTCAAGCATTGAAAAACAGATTATTCCCCTTAATAAGGCGCTGACCCTGCCGGCTCTCGATTTTCAGCAGGATAAAGACTATATCAGAAGCGGCCGGAAATTAAACAAGGAATTATTCGGCGAACCGGGTCATGAAGACGGATTATACAAGATCGTCGCCGGCGGGGCGGTTCTCGCCATAGTTGAAAAAAAAGGCCTGAATTATATTTATTTAAGGGTATTCAATGACTGACAGGGGTACAGCCCTCCTCGTGAATCCGTATATCGAGGATTTTGCCGCTTACGATCATTTCTCCAAACCTCTCGGCCTTCTCCACCTCGCATCATACCTGAAAGAGCATTTCAAGCTTTATTTTGTTAATGCCCTGTCAAGGACTGTCCCGGGTTTAAACGGAATGAAATTCAGGGATGACGGTACAGGTCCTTTTCCGTTTACATATATAGAAACGCCTGATCTGATAAAAGACATTCCGAGGCGCTTCAAGAGATACGGGATAGACCGCGAATCGTTCTTCCTTGAATTAAAAAATGTTCCGTTCAATCCTGAATATATATTCCTTACGTCGGGCATGACATACTGGTATACAGGGCTGGCCTATACGGCAGGACTGCTGAGAAGCTTTTTCCCTGAATCTAAAATTGTATTGGGGGGGATCTATGCAGCCCTCATAGCTTCTCATGCCATGAAAAATATCGATTTTGATTACATAATACCGGCACAGGGTATTTCCAATGTGCTTGCAGAGCTTGAGAAAATAACAGGGCTGACTTTTCTCTCGATCCCTAAGGAACCGGCATATGATCTGCTCGGCGAGTATTACTACGCCCCGGTTTTAACCTCTTCAGGCTGCGTGTTTAATTGCGCATACTGCGCCGTGAATTTTCTCAACTCATTTTCTCACTCGCAGAGCCCTTTTTCCATGTCGGCCGGTTCCATCATCAGCCTCTGCAGGGATTACGGCGTTAAAAATATTGCGTTTTACGATGACGCATTATTATACGATTCTGTGAACCACATCGATAAAGTGCTTGAAACGGTTTTAGAATCCGGGGTAAAAGCGAGATTTTTCACGCCCAACGGCCTTCATATAAGGTTCCTTACCGGACGTACGGCAGCTTTGATGAAGCAGGCCGGTTTCTCCGATATCAGGCTGTCTCTCGAATCCCAGGACAGGGCATTTCTCGAGGCCGAAGGATACAAGGCCGACATGAGGGAATTCGCTTGCGCGATGGATATACTCTCCTTAGCCGGTTTCGGGAAAAAGGAAATCAAATGCTACCTGCTTGTCAATGTACCCGGCCAGGATGCCCCTTCAATAGAACAAACAATGAATTCTGTGAACAGCCTCGGGGCAGTTCCTATGTTAGCTTATTTTTCACCAATACCTCATACCAGGGATTTTCAAAAGGCGCAGAGAATCACGGACGTCGAAGAGCCGCTTTTCCAGAACAATAACGTTTATCTTTACCGGAGCGGTTTCGACATGGAATACCTCAAGCATCTTAAAACCATGGAAATTTCAATGCGGAAAACCGCCCGGAGCCGGGGTTAAACAAGCCTGGCCTTGAGACTGATCGAAACTCCGGCCAGAGCTTTTGAAACCGGGCAATTCTTTTTCGCATCCTGGGCAAACTGAAGGAATTTTGCCGTTTCTATCCCGGGCACTTCGGCCTGCGTATCGAGATCGATTTGTGAAATGACAAAACCTCCGCCCTCGCTTACGACATGCACGGATGCGGTTGTGCGTATGCTTTTTGGTTTAAAACCCTCCCCGCCGAGCATTGCGCAAAGAGCCATCGAAAAACATCCCGCATGAGCGGCTCCTATCAGTTCTTCAGGGTTTGTTCCCTTTCCATTCTCGAAACGGGAAGAAAACGAGTATTCCCCTTCAAAGGCTCCGCTGCCGAGCTTGACCGTACCCTTGCCTGTCTTGAGGTCGCCCTCCCAGACAGCGCTTGATGTTCTAACAGGCAT
>Ga0181520_10005243_pt1 | contig 20827 bp, 7 predicted proteins | sample PEATcosm2014_Bin_29_FD_132451 | JGI IMG/M metagenome (GOLD analysis project Ga0181520, IMG submission 132451) | Peatland microbial communities from MTU Mesocosm Facility, Houghton, MI, USA - PEATcosm2014_Bin02_30_metaG | ecosystem: Environmental > Terrestrial > Soil > Wetlands > Peat | place... | reverse complement strand
CAACGGATTCACTTCCACCGCGCGCGAGATCGATAACATTGCATTGAGCACCGGCGCCAACTCTTACATCGCGACTTATACCAATACCGCCGGATGCAAGAGCGTAGAAACGTTTACGATTACGGTCACGACCAGTGGAGGCGGAGGATCCAGTTGCGGATCGAAGTTTCTTCCTGTGAACGGGACTTGCGGATACATTAAGGGCGCAAATCTAGCCTGGCTCGATGGAGCATACAACACTTGGCTGGGCGTTGATCCGCACGAGCCAAGTTATGGTGTTGCTTACAACTCAGCCTCCTTGAATGACCATTTGGCCGATATGCATAAGATGGGCATTAAAGTTGTGCGCGTCTGGATCATGGAAGGCGATATGGGATGCAATCTTGACAGTAACGGATATGTGACAAGCGTTACTCAGGAGTTCTGGAACAATCTCGATAATGCTGTGCAACTGGCCCAGAACAACGGCATCGCTCTCTACTTGACTTTGAATAACGGTCGAGCGGATTTCCAGGAGAATTCAGCCATGCTCACCGCATTCATCAACAATGCGTTGATTCCGCTGGTTAATCGCTACAAGGGAAACCCTGGCGTCTGGGCGATTGATGAGATGAACGAGATCGACGGCACGGTTGCAGGGAATTCTGGCAACTACACCAGCACTGGATCTACCTGGTCAGAGGCAGAGAATTACATCAGGACGGTTTCATCGGCCATTCACAAAGCCGATCCAAATCGCTTGGTATCTTGTTCAACTGGATGGCACACCTGGACCAACATCGACAACTTCAAAGGGCTAGGACTCGATTTCTATGATTTCCACGTTTACGCGGACGATGGATATGTTCCAACAGCGGCCTCGCTCGCCTTGGATAAACCAATTTACATGGGTGAGAGCGGCCAAGGTACAAACGAGTGGAGTGATACTCTCCAAAACCAGGCGGAGACGAACTTCCTGAGTAATACGAACAATGGTGGCTATGCCGGTCTTGGTATCTGGGATTATGGATATGATTCTGGTACCGAGAGCGATATCTACCAGATGCTGGAAACCAATGGCTCCTGGCGTCCGGTCGACTACACCATCGAAGACTTCAACCCATAGCAGAGAGAGCAGTACTGAGTTCGGCGGAAATCGAAAGACGATGTTCTGGCTTGCTCTGTCTACAACAAATCGAGGCCGGTGCGCGTTAAAGTGCGCACCGGCACGATGAAATACTTCTTGGTCTGCAAGCATCGTTTGAAAAGCGACGAAAGTTCTTTTCTTAATGCACTATCCCTTGCGCACAAGAACAAGTTCATTGTGACGCCGAACTTTCACGTCTTCGATATTTACAAGCAGATCCAAAACACCTGTCTGTCCAGCCATGTCCGTTTTACACGTTCCATCAACCTAAGCAATCCAGGAGGCAACAGATGAAACATCGATTGATCTGCATGGCGATATTGGCCACCTTGCCGGTCCTTGCCCATGCGCAAGTCACAATGAGCACCAGCGTCGAATACAAAATCAAGAACGTCAACAGCGGATTGGTTTTGGGCATCTCCGGTGCAAGCCAGACCGCCGGGACCGATGTGGTCCAATGGGCCGACGACGGCACCACCGACCACCTCTGGCATTTCATGCCTATGGGCAACGGCGAGTACAACATTGAGAATATGCTCACTCACCAGGTACTGGACGTCTCCAACGGATCCACGGCGAACGGTGCGCAGATACTGCAATGGGCCGACAATAGCACCTCCGATCACCTCTGGGAGGTCATCGCTGCCCACACGGGCTACTACATCAAGAACGTGAATAGCGGCCTTTACCTCGAAGTCTACGAGGCGGGCGTGACCGACACGGCCAAAATCGATCAGTGGTCGCTCACCGGCTGCACCTGTCAGGAGTGGAATATAGAGAACACGGGAGTCAGTCCCTACAACAGTCCCAGAGCCCTCGCCGGCAATGGCACCTATGTTCACGATCCTATGATTGTCCTGGACCCCACTACCAATGTGTACTGGCTCTATGGAACTGGCAATACACTTGCCTATTCGCACGATCTGACCACCTGGACCAGTGACAGCCCGGCTCTCGATCCGCTCCCCTCCTGGGTAGCGAACTACAACAGCATCGGCCAACTGTGGGCACCGGATGTGGTCTATCATAACGGCTATTATTGGCAGTACTTTGCCGCGTCAAGCTTCGGGTCTGAAGATTCGGCCATCGGGTTAGCCAAGTCGACGACTCCCAGCGACACTGCGTGGACCAACGAGGGAATTGTGATTTCGTCGACCCAATCAAGCGGCTATAACGCAATCGATCCGAATCCTGTCCAGGACGCGAGTGGAAATTGGTGGATGGCCTTCGGCTCCTGGTTTGACGGCCTCCACATGGTCGCGCTCAACAACACGACTATGTTGCGGTCGACGGCCAACACCACCACCTACCACTTGGCCGAGCGGTCGAACGGCATTGAAGGATCGTTTGTTTACTACTACAACGGCTATTACTATCTCTTCGCGGCGATCGACGGGTGCTGCAACGGCGTCAACAGCACCTATCGCACGGTGGTGGGCCGCTCGAGCAAAATTACCGGACCCTATGTTGACCGGGGCGGTATTAATATGCTGAGCGGCGGTGGCACCATTGTCCTCAGCACGCACTCGAATATCATTGGTCCTGGCGGCGCCAGCATCCTGTCCACAAACAGCGGGCCGATGATCGCCTACCACTACTATGACGGCAACAACAACGGTCAGCCTACTCTGGGACTCAACTTGCTCTCCTGGACCTCCGACGGCTGGCCCTATGTAAACTAAGCCACCATAACCTTGCAATGATGACTGTAACCATAAGGCGCTTATCGCTTTCGTAGAACATACGGAGAAATAAGCGCCTGTCGTGCGTACACCATGATTGCTCTAAGGCAATCGCCAATACATCAAACGAAAATCAACCATTACACTTGCCAGTTACTTCGTGCAATCCAGAATTCTTTGTCTAACCTGCCCTTTTCATCTGGAGTTACTCGTCGGCTGCTGGTCCCGGCAGATTTTGCGGGAAGCTGGTAGACAATCCGTTAGTAAGCGGAACTGCATTGGACGTGAAACTAATGGTTGCGGAGGTGAGTCCGGCGCGGCTGGCTGTGACGGTCATTGTACCGGGTGTCAGCGTAGAGCGGACAGAAACACGATTAATTCCGCACTCCGTATTCAAGTAAAGGTTGTTAGTGGAATCGACAATACCGCTGTTATAGCCGCCGCGCCAGATTCCGGGACCGGTGAAGGTAAAGTTGACTTGGGCGTCGTCAGTGGGAACGCGATTTCCATTCGCATCTATGACCTCTACGTCGATGAAGACCACATCCTCGCCGTCGGCTCGCATTCCGCCGGGAGCCGTGTATGGAGTAAGCCGGATCGCCGCCGCCGGACCTGCTGTCGTCAGTGTTTCCGTCGCCTCGACTGTTCCCGATGCACCAAGTCCATTGGCCGTTAAAGTTCCTGCCGCAAATGTCACGTCAGGAAATTCAAAGACAAATTGACCGGAAACTCCTGCAACCGTTACTGGCGTAGAGTTCGTACCTAGCGATTTGCCATTCAAGAGCAGTTGCACCGACGCTGTGTTGGAGATTACGTACATATTCTTCACGGTTCCAGCAGGATAACTCCAGTGGCCGATAATATGAATGTCAGGGTTTGGGTTACCCATTACGCGGGTGGCATAATAGAGTTCCTTCGGCAAACGGACCGCATCGACCTTACCGCTGACTCGTGCGACTTCGCTCGAATCCTGTCTGCCATCGGCATCGGAATCCGAGAAATAAATCGATGCATAGCCCGACCATTTCGAGTAAGACGTGTTGGTATAGGCTGCACCCTTGGGCGTACCTGTGTCGGGATTGGAGATACGGTTAGCCCAAAACCAGTACCAACGGCCTGTGCCGCCGCCGGGGGTATCGGAGGCTGCATTGCCGCCGCCCACGGTCATGGTTTCCTGGGTCAAGTCATAGGTGTCGTTCGGTCCTTGTGTGAATCCGTAGAAGGGCGGAGAGTACTTATCCCAATAGCGACGGGCAGCCTCATCGCGAAAGTCCTCAGCCTCCATCAACGGAGCTGTATTGCGCCGTAGCGCGCTGTAACCTCTGAACATGATCCCTGAGTCCGTCTGGTCGGCCTGCACTAAGTCAGTATCAGACAGTTTGTCGGTCGTGGCTGACTCGCCAACCTCGGTGCCGTAGTATTGGGCGATGTCGTTCAGCACAGAATCTGTAGTCGCATTGTCTCCGTCGCGATAGCCCATCGCTCGCCCACCATTCGGATCCCATTCGTTTTTCAGATTGACCATCTGCTGCATCTGGGCGGCTGTTGGTGGATTGTTGCCCGCTTCGTAAAAAAGAATGCTGGGGTGGTTGCGGAAGTAGATGATGCTATCCGTCATTACTGCCACGCGCTGATTCCATTGCACGCCTGTAACATCTGATTCGGCGTCGCCAGCCGGGCATATCTCGACGATACCATAATGGTCAAACGACGAGACATCTACAAGCTGAGGAGAAACGTGCATCCAGCGGATATAGTTGGAGTTCGAGTCGCGGATAAGTTGGGCGTTATAGTCATGCATCCAGTCTGGATAAGCCTGCCCCTGTCCCTCCCAGTTATTCTCCGAGCGCTGTGCATAGCCTTTCAGATAAGTAAATTCGCCATTGATCCAAACGCCACCCGTTTCGGCGCCACCTTTGAATTGCACTTCGCGGAAGCCGGTGACCAAGCTGCTGGAATCAACGACCGTGCCATTGACGGAGAGGTTGGTGTACACGGTATACAGATAGGGATCGTTTGGACTCCACCAATGTAATCCAGATGCCGCGCCAGAGACTGTGAGAACCTGCATTGAGCCGTTCGCAATCGCGGTTGGCGTGCCGGTGAAGGTTGCCACCGTCTCTCCCTGCTGGTTAACGACCACTGCCTGCAAAGTTACATTTGCGCTGGCACTGGATTGATTTGCCACCTCGGATTGAAGTGTAATGGTCGCGGTGCCTGCGGGTATATCGAAGTTGGTCGCATAAACGTATGCGCCCTGGGTTCCCAGGCCGTAGTATAGTGGCAGAGTCTGATGAATGGTTCCAGTCACGTACAGATTGACATGATGATTGATACCGCCATAATCGGGATATAGATCCTTTCGATTCCACTCAAAGGTAGTCGAAGTGGCCTTTTCCTCGTAGTTAGTTGTGTTATCAATCATGACAGCCAGCACATTGTCTGTCGTGCCGTAGTTTAGATAGTTGGTAATGTCAACGCCATAAGCCGTGATCCCGTTCTCAGAAAGCCCGACTTGCGTTCCGTTCAGGTAGATGACGCCGGCTTGGCGCATTCCTTCAAATTCAAGGTAGATTTTATTGCCTTTCAGACTGGCCGGAATCTGAAAGTGTTTGCGGTACCAGGCTTGTCCCGTCCAGGTGCAGGTATCCCCACTGCTGTGGCTAATGATGCAACGGTACGAATCTATGTCGTTGAAGGTATGCGGCGTGCTCACTGTGGTCCAGGAGGAGTCGTTGAATCCAACAGCTTGTGCGCCAGAGACATTTTCCCGGATGAAGAGCCAGTCCATGTCAAAGTTGTATTTCACGCGCGCGGTAGCAGGAGGCACGTATCCGCTGCCGGCCACAGTCAGCACGATGGTAGTGGATGCACTCAAGCTGCCAGAAATCCCACTAATTGTGACGGTATAACTTCCGGGCGCGGTCGCTTCACTCACCGCCAACATCAGCGTGCTTGTTCCTGTGGTGGAGCTGGAATTGAGCGATGCAGTCACTCCGCTGCTCGGAGTTACAGAAGCACTCAGAGTCACACTGCCAGTAAATCCACCCGCATCCAGTACGCTGACTGTACTGACGCCGCTAGCTCCTGGTGAAAGCGTAAGTGCCGAGGGTGAAGTAGATAGTGTGAAGCCGGGCGTCGTTCCAGTAACCGTGATGATAAATGTCGCAGTGTACGAGACTGAGTTAACCGTATATGTTGCCACATAGGTATCGGTGCTCCCGGGCAGCGGAATAGCGTTGATCTGGCGCGCTGTGGACGTGAATCCATTGGGGCCGGTCCAGCTCCATGTTCCACCGCTGGTCGGCTGCGGGCCAAGATTCACTGTCGAACCTGCGGCGACAGTTGCTGTGTTGGTCTCTTGCCATGCAGCGCTATTCACCTGGATATAGGGCACAATAAGGTTAGGCCCGGTAACCGTGATGGTGAATGTTTCGGTACTTGATGTTCCGTCGTCGGTGTACGTCGCTACAAATGTATTCACGCCAGTGCTCAGAGGAATGGCGTTGATCTGACGCGTTGTGGATGTGAAGCCGTCAGGACCGGTCCAACTCCAAGTTCCACCGCTCGTAGGTTGCGGGCCAATATCCACTGTCGAACCTGCGGCTACGGTTGCCGTGTTGCTCTCTTGCCATGCAGCGCCATTCACCTGGAGATAGGGAGTAATTGCCGTTGCTGCATGAGCAGAATGTAGGTCAAAACAGAGTATGAGTACCATAGCGACAAACAAGCGGACGAGGGAGGCAAATCCGCAAACAGCCGGCCGGTGCGATTTCGTTATATTGGTCATCTGGATTCTCCTTATTTGACAGGAATTCGGTTAGACGCAAAACATCATAGGCTGCATCGAAGTATGTAGCCATATAATCTCCAGCACACAATTCTTGTGTGCTGGAGATTTTGCTTGTGCAAGCGATACTTCGGTATTTGGCGAATCGAAAAGGTTTACTCAACCGTGATCGTAAACGTCTGTTGGCTCACGCATCCGCTCGAGTTGGTATAAGTGGCCACATAGGCGTCAGTGCCCACGGTCAGGGGAATGCTGTTAATTTGACGCAAGGCCGAGGTGTACCCATTTGGTCCCGTCCAACTCCATGTTCCGGTAAGTGGCTGAGGACCGAGATCCAGAACGGCGGATGTGGAACTAACCGTCACGCTGGATTCCTCAACCCATGCTCCATTCACATAAATGTAGGGAGTAATGGGCGTGGGCGTGCAACCGCCAGTGACCACCGTACCGGTATTGTTGTTGTCCACGGCAACGTCTTCCGGAGTGTCGGTGCCGTTTGAGGATAGATACTCGTAGTCGTGCCAGCCGGTAATCGAGGGGTTGGCGCCTTTTTCAGAGATTTCCATACGCAGCGCGTCGTACAAATTCCCGCCGCCGCCGCTCACGCTCAAGGTCAGATCGTTGTTGGCTCCGACAGCTTCCAGATCGGAGGTGGGCCATTCAAAGACCATCCATTGGTAGTAGCCGGAGAGACCGCTGCGCGCCTGGGCGTCGGCCTGATTCTTGGCATGCCAGGTAATCGAGTGGCCGTTCAGCGAAGCGGTCAGATCCGCTTCCGTGGCGGCCAAGCCGACCGACAGATCGACATAACTGCCCTGCGCGTTCTGCGCGGCCGTGGTGGCAAAGTGAACCTGCCATGCAGGCACTTTCGCCGTCACGCTGCTGACATAGGAGGGCAGGATGTACTTATAGCCATCTGTTGTATTGTCAGAGGAATTATAGATGCCGGCATACAGGCCGGGATCGAACTCACCCCACTGCACATAGTTCCATGCCAGTGGATTGTTGGTCGCTGGAGTTGAGCCGACAGCCGTCGCATAGTAAATCACAGCTCCGTCGGTGGCCTCGAAGTCCTTCCAGTAATTCCAATTGCCGTAGAACTCTTTATCGTCGCATCCGGGGCAGGATCCGGCGTTGCCGCTGGTGTTCGAGCCATGCAGGAACTCATGGGCGGAACGATCCGGAGTTCCGATGGTCCAGATGGGCGCATTGGCGCTGAAGTTTTCCGGTGAGAAGGTCAGATTAGCGGTGGTGGTGCCGCCGGCATCGATCTTAACGCCGTCTTCACGCAACTGGCCCCACTCGTTCAGCACATAGGCGTTCAGGCGATAAGTTCCGGGGGTGACGTTATCGATGGTAGCGCTGCCGTTGGTGTTGTTGGCCGCCCAATATTGCGCACCCTGGGTCGAGTACTGCATATTCGTGTTCTGGTCGCTGAGGACGGTCCACGCGCCGTATTGCGAGCTGGAGCCGGCGCCGCTGATGTTAGCCAGCAATGTCCCGCGCCCACTGCCGTTCGGGACATAGCCGTTGGCGATCAATTCCGCATCCTTGCCGAAGAGTTCCAATGCACCGGGAATGATGCCGATCGCGTCCTGATACATGGCGGGCAGATTCGTGTAACGGTTAAAGTGGAAGCCCATCGGGCCCCAGATACGCTGGGTGTTTTCGCCCGCGCCTACGCTGTAACTGATTTCATTATCCAAATGGCCGGAGAGCAATTCGCCCATCAGCACATTGCCGGTGTAAACCTCAATCTGCTTGGTCGGGCCGCCAGCCAGATGCTCGGTGCTGGGAAAGACGGCCCAAGCGCCGAAATTGGGCCCCCAATTGCCATTTGCCTTCAAGAGATATTCATACGAGGCGTAGTCGTACTTGGTGTAGAACTCACGACCGAAACCAGCCGGAAGATCCGTGAAGCCGTGCAGATCCTCGACGGCATTCTCCACTGCACGCCCTGGATCGGAGGAGGAGAGATCGGCCTTGCTGGGAAGGTTGATCGACCATCCACCCAGAGCATTTAGACCGGAGTTGTACTGGTAGGTGTTATTGAACTCCGTCTGATTGATGCGATAGACATATTGCAGTTGGCCCCATGTAGCCGCGCCAGAAGAAGAGGGGTGGTTAGTAACGGTATAGACGTAAACAGTGGCGTCGTTGGGTTGCACAATGAAGTGCTGCGAGTACGCCCATGGGCTGGAGGATGTGGCGGGCCAGCTGATCCACCAGTCCAGATAGCTGCCGTCGACCAGGCTATAACCGGCGGTCGATGCCACACCGCTGGGGGCCGACGTTATTCCCGTGAAGCCGGTCGCTGTGTTGTCCATGTATAGACCGCTGGGATGGCCGTTGGAACTGCCATGAGTGGTATCGACAAGATCGGTCGAATACCCTGTCAGGTACATACTCCAAAGTGAACCGTTGGTTGAATCCCAGTCCATGGAAATCGCACCGTTGGAGATCTTCCAGTCTGTGGAACTTGATTTGGTGAGGGTCAGTTGGGCCTGAGCCGGTTTCAGCGCGCTGCCAAGCAAAAGCGCAGCAAGGACAAAGAAACGTGTACGAAAATTCATGGGGCACCTCAGGGGGATGGTTATGGAGCGCCTTACTTACTACCTGCTTGTGTCAATCAAGGCTCAATTGAATCGTGGCTGCTGGACCTTAAACTCAGAATCGCGGCAAGAGCCCGCGATCGCTGGTTAGAGTACAGAGCCGTCTTGCAAGATTAAGCGAATTAACCTCTGCTTAATCGTTTCAGCAGAGCATATTTTTTATTGCACGTAAACATATAGGCTCACATTGGTGCTTCTGTCAAATAAAAAACGCCTGACGTGAATAACATCATGAACTTGGAGCTGAAGTTCACGACGACCGAAGATCGCTTGGATATTCAGGAGAGTTATATCGCTTCTAAAATCAGGCAGATGAGTAAGCAATGAAACACAATGTGCACTGCATGCTGTTGCCGTTCTACCATCGATTCAGGAGAAATACCATAAGGCGGTATCTTCTCCCAATTGGCGACTAACTTAGCGGAACAGCGGGAATGACTTGCGGGGCGGTTTCAGATCATTCACCTTGAGCTTGGCTGCGAACTGACATATACAAAGGGACGGCCGCACGGAAAAGCCCGACATTTTGCGCATAGCCTTTCTACGATTATGCTTGCCAATGACATTGGCGGAGCGGTAATCTTCCATACAATCGAGAAAGGAGCACTCCCCATGCTTCGTTTCATTTCACAGGCGCGTCTAGCAGCCTTGCTGACGTTCATCGTTCTGATGATGTCCTTCTTGGAACCCGGTGTGAGTCAAACCGTCAGCGTACTAACCCAGCACAATGACCTGAGCCGATCCGGCGCAAACCCCAAAGAAACAATTCTTACCACCAGCAATGTGAATGAGAGTTCCTTTGGCAAGCTCTTTACCTTGCCGATTGACGGCTTTACCTACGCACAGCCCCTCTATGATTCGGGTGTGACGATCTCCGGTGGAGTGCATAACGTTGTTTACATTGCAACGGCGCATGACAGTGTATACGCCTTCGATGCAGATTCCGGCGAGCAGTACTGGCACGTCTCTCTCGGAACACCTGTTCCTAGCTCTGTCATCAATACGCAAAATATCCTGGTCGAAGTCGGCATCATCAGCACGCCTGTGATTGATCCCTCCAGCAATACCATTTATGTAGTTGCCAAAACCTACGAAAATAGTGTGCAAATCTTCCGTCTCCACGCACTCGACATTGCCACTGGAGCAGAAAAGTTTGGCGGCCCTGTGGAGATTGCGGCCTCGGTCAGCGGCACAGGTATGGCAAGCAGCGGGGGAATCGTCCCGTTTGTTGCGGCGAAAGGGAATCAGCGGGCAGCACTCACGCTGGTGAATGGAATTGTCTATCTGGCCTTCGGCTCACACGAAGACTACACTCCGTACCACGGATGGCTGCTTGGATACAATGCGAGCAATTTGCAACAGGTTCAGGTATTCAACGTGACGCCCAATAGCGGAGAGGGAGCGATTTGGATGGGAGGTCAAGGCCTCGTTGTTGACTCGTCCAACAATCTTTATGTAGTTACTGCCAACAGCACGCAGAGCACGGACAATGCCTCGGAGGATTATGGGCAGAGTTTTCTGAAGCTTGTTTCAAGTGGAAATACATTGACAGTGGCCGATTACTTCAAACCGAAGGAGTATAACTACTGGAACGGCAATGATCTCGATCTAGGTTCCACTGGCGCATTCGCCATCCCCGGAACGAGCTATATTGCAGGTGGAAGCAAGTCCGGTATGCTTTATGTTGTCAACACGAACAACATGGGCAAGCTGAACACATCGGAAGACCAAAATGTTCAGGAATTTCAGGCAACCAATGGATTGTGGGGTAATCCGGCGTTTTGGAACAACAACCTCTATATCTGGGGAGTCAGTGAGCCGCTCAAGGAATATCACTTTACAGGCAGTGTCTTCAACACTTCTCCCTCATCGCAAAGCGCATACTCGCCCCCCGGCGGAACAACCAGCGGCACAGTGTCCGTATCATCGAATGGGACTACAGCGGGCACAGGAATTGTCTGGGCGACCTCTCCCACGGGCGATCCCGACCATGCGACAGTTGGCGGTAATATGTACGCCTACGACGCGACTAATCTTGGAACACTGTTATGGAGCACATCAGAGAACTCATCACGAGATGGGTACGGCAATTTCGCAAAATTCTGTGCTCCGACCATTGCGAATGGCAAGGTTTATGTTGGAACGGATTCCGAATTGGTGGCTGTCTACGGTCTGTTGTCGAGCGGCGGCGGATGCACCCCGACCACGATCACACCCTATCTTCAGGTGAATGGGGCTGCATGGGAGCAAACACCTACCGCCTCCGTAGCTATTGGCGCCACAGTGAACCTCGGCCCGCAACCGGTATCGGGAGGATCATGGAGCTGGACAGGACCCAGCGGTTATTCCTCAACCTCGCGTCAGATTAACGGCATTCCGTTGACCGCAGGCACCGATTCATTTGTGGCAACTTATACCAATACCGGCGGATGCAAAAGCACGCAGACTTTTACGATCACTGTGAGCGGCAACGGTGGCGGAAACCTGATTCCAAATGGGACTTACGTGATCACCAGTATTCACAGTGGCCTTGCGCTCGGCGATCCCAATTCATCGAGTGCCCACTCTGAGGACATGGAGCAACTAACAGTAACTGACGCGACCAATCAGCAGTGGACCGTGAACAACTTGGGTAACAACGTCATTACGCTGACCAATGTAGTGAGCGGTCAACTGCTCGACGTGACTGGAGCATCCAAGTCAAGCGGTGCTCTCATCGATCAATGGCCCGCGAATGGCAACACAAATCAGGAGTGGAATGTTATCTCCGTTGCCGGAGGCGCATTCGAATTGACCAGCGTAAACAGCGGCTTGGCTCTCAGTATTGATGGAGGTGGCACCACCGTTGGCGAAGAGATCGACCAGTATCCATACGGTGGAAACTCATGGCAGCAATGGAAGTTTACCAGCTTCTGAACGCCGTCTCTGGAATCCAGGCACACCAAACATTTGTGGGCCTGGATTCCAAAGGCCGATTCGCCAGATGCATAAGATGTACTGAACAGTTGCAGATTAAATCGGCAGTTGACTGTCATCCTGAGCGAATGAGGAGTATGTTCCGATGTGAGCGGGTGTATCGTAAGCGATTTTAGACTGATCGTGTGACAATAACAGACTTACTTATTCGTCAAGCATATTATGTGTCGTACATTGAGAGCCATCGCATTGTCAAGCAGGTCGCAGCGTAAGTCGCCAACCCAATAGACAAAATCCGAGATCAGCGATAAATAGAATTGGGAGTCAGGCGTGTGCCGGGATTGAAAATCCCGGCACACGCCCAGCCGCATGATGCTTCCCTTAGTCATTCGGGAACAAGTTGGCGAAGACCGCATAGGCTGAGGCGATGTCCACCTGCGCCCAGAAGCGATGGAAGCGGAAGACAGGAGCCGGACCGGTTCCAGCGACGTATGCTGCGACGCCAGGGTAGGCTGGATCCTGCTTGTACTTGCTGCGAATGCTGAGGAAGGTTGAGCTGGAGTTGATCGGATCGCCGTCTGGCATGACGCCCGTCCATCCCGCAGGAATGTAAATCGGTGTGTCGAACTGGTTGTAGGTTGTACCTGTCTCCGGAGCCGACAGGCCGATGGCGTCGCGGTCATTCGCCCACACATCATTCAGGAGCGTCACGGCCAGGTTATAGGAAGGCATATCTTGCGCTGTCGCCCACTTCGCAGTTCCCGCGCTGTAGTAGAGCAGAACCTTGCAAAGCGAACCCGTCACGCCGACATCCTGTGAGTAGTTCAGAATTTTTACATTCAACCCGGCGTTGAATGCAGTACCCGGCGTCCAATTCTGGGTAGTTGCATTCCAGTTGAGAGCCGGTACTCCGGTCCACTGCAGGCTGGACGGAATCTGGTAGGCCGTCCCAGTTGTCGTGGTGTTGGCTTCAGCCCATGCAATCCATGGATCCAGGATGATCTTAGCCTTCGGATCGCCGGTTACGTAGTAGTATTCTGCGACACGCTCCATTGACCAAGCCTGGAATCCGAACCACTGGTTGCTGGGTGGATTGTCGTAGGAAGGCTCGGCAATGTACGACATTCCATAGAAGGTTGGGGTGCCTGCCGGAGGAACTGCATACTGCCCTCCCCATGCGGTTTCGTCTGCATTGCTGCCGCCGCCCCAACTATTGGTAGCGCCGCCCGCAATGGCTCCATTCGACGACTGCAGCCAGCGATAGAACTCAAGCTGCCGTTCGAGGCCGGTCGTCCAATCCGATTTCGCGGTTGCCGCGGTTGAAACCAGAGAAGGATCGTTCGACAACGCGTACGCCGCCAACGGATTCTGGTAGCCGAAGTGAACATCGCTCGATCCGATGCGCCAAGACCAGTTTCCATCCGCTGGCAGTGCGCCGCCCCATGCATAGTACCAAGACAACAGAAAAGCGGAAGAGTTCTTGGTGCCGTTTTCCACCGGGCATTGGAGACTCTGGCAGCCCTGCTCCTTGAAGTACTTGTCATAAAACGAGTAGCGCAGATAGTCGCCCAGTTCCGAAGCCAACGGAAGCAAGTTGTTAACAACGGTACTTCCACCCTGAGCGTTGGCATATTGCTGCGCCCAATACATGGCTTGGATCGCGCGCGCATCGGCATCCGGAGCATCCGTGTACTTCCATTGCGGCGTATATGGACCGGAGGTGAACAAGCTCAAATAACCGCCATTGCTAGTGTCGCCCCACTTGAAGTTATCCCAGCATGGTTGCGGAACCGTCAACCACACCGACTCCTGCGGTCCGCGCTGATAAGAGTTGAGGCACGATGGCTTGGAGCTTCCATCCTCTTGCTGTCCATAGCCGTACCAGTTGTCGCTATCCACGATCCAGTGCGCGCCGTAGATATTCCAGGTGTTGTACCTGTCGTGCAGTTCCTGCGCCAGAGGATCTTTCCCGGTCGGAATCGAAGAGTCAAGAACCGACGGGTAGTTACTCGGACTATCCCACGTCGGAGCGTAAGTAGCCGGTGAGCTGATGTTATAACCGCTGGTGGTCGGCTGAAGAGCAGCGCTTGGGATCATGTTGGTCGCAAAGCTGTTCCATGCCGTCTGCAGAGGAGTCCAATTCTTGGTGATGTTCGCTTCCAGCGCCTCCAGCCAGATGTAGTAGCTGTATGTCTCAGATACTGTCTCATGACCGTAGTCAGGAGCTTCCACGATCAGCGTCTCCACTGAGTGATAAGGAACGCCTTGCGGGCTGAAGTACCCGTTTGCGGAGTTGTGGAAGTCGCCATAGAGCGTTTGGAAGTAGCCCTGGAAGGTGGTGCAGAGGGTGCCTGTGCAGCCACTGCCTATGGTCTTAGGTGTAACAACCAGGGTGATTCCAGTCGTCACAGAAGTCAGCGTGCCGGAAGTTCCAGTGATCGTAAGCGGATAGCTTCCAGTCGCTGTCGAACAGCCCACGCTAAAACCAAGAGTACTGGTTGTGGCCGTTGGGTTTGGCGTGAAGGTTGAGGACGTCCCGGTTGGTAGACCAGACACTGCGAGATTCACAGCGCTATTGAAGGTGCCAATGTCATTCACAGTAATAACAGATGAGCCAGAACTGCATTGCGGTATGCTCACCGTAATCGGCAATGCGCTCAATGAGTAGCCCGTTGTCGTCTGCGGAGTTACGATCAGAGAAATCGTCGTGCTGGCGGTGGCTCCGCCCGATGTTGCGTTTCCGGTGATCGTGATCGGATAAGTGTTGGCAACTACCGAGGCGCCAACCGTGAAGGCCACCGTGCTGGTCGCAGTCGCAGGATTGGTGCCAAAGGTAATCCCGACTCCAGCCGGAGGAGTTGACGATGTTAGATTGACGCTCCCGGTGAACGGAGCGAGGTCCGTGATTATGACAACATCGCTGCCGCTATTTCCTTGGATAATCGTCACGGTCGGCGACGCAGGCGTAAGCGTAAAGCCGCCCGATATGCCTTCGGTGATGGTAAAGTTCTGTGTGCTCTTGCAGGTGGCGGCGTTGGTATAAGTCGCCACAAATGTATTAACGCCCGATGCCAGCGGAATATTATCTATCTCGCGCAAAGCGGAGGTAAATCCGCTGGGGCCAGTCCAGCTCCATGTCCCGCCGATCGGCTGCGGACCAAGATTAACCTTGGCTCCAGCGGCTACCGTAGCGGTGGAGGCCTGCTGCCACGCCGCGCCATTCACCTGCAAGTAAGGTGTGATCGCGGTAGGTACGCAACTGCCGCCGGTCACACTCACCGCAATCGTGGTCGATGCGGTCAATGTACCGGAGCTTCCCGGAGAACTTCCACTAATGGTCACTGTTGCCGACGTGGTGGTGGCCGGAGCCGTGGTACTAGCGGTAAGCGTGAGCACACTGCTCCCGGTGGTGGGATTGGTGGCAAACGAGGGAGTTACACCCGTGGGCAGGCCGGAGGCGGCAAGAGTTACGCTACCGGCGAAGCCATTCAAACCGTTGATCGTGATGTTATCGGTTACCTTGCCGCCAGCAGCTACCGTCACACTGGCCGGCGCCGCAGCAAGCGTGAAGCTCGGCGTCTTCGCGCCATTGCAGGCCACGCCGTTGATTGCGAAGTTAGTCGGAATGGCATTGGTCGCGTTATTCCATGTTCCGTTGAATCCAACGGAAGTCAGGCTGCCGCCAGCCGGGATGCTGCCGTCATAACTCAGGTTGGTCACGGTCACGTTCGCGCCACTCTGAGCTACATTGGCGTTCCAAATGCTGCCCGATGGAATCGTCTGTCCATTGGCGAAACTCCAGGTCAGCGTCCAACTGGAAATGGCCGTTGTGCCGGTGTTGTTGATGGTGAGCGCCGCGCCAAAGCCGCCCTGCCATTGGTTGGTAATCGTGTAGCCGACGTTGCACGCGAATTGCGCGCGAGCGTCCGCCGCAAAGATGGTTAGAAGCAATGCCGCGAGTACTGTTAAGTACCCGCTCAATCGACGTGCCACTCTCTGCACGCGGGAGGAATTGAACGGCTGATGCATAATTCTCCTTGTTAGTCACCGCGCCCACCCCGATTGAATGGGGTGGGCGTTTTCATTGCTTATGGAGTAAGTGCAATGCGGCGGTTGGGATGCGCTATTGACAGGTAGTGCCATTCACAGCAAAGTTGGTCGGCACGGAGTTGGTTACGTTGTTCCATGTTCCATTGAATCCGGCGGCGCTGTAACTGCCTCCGGCGGGAATGCTACCGTTGTAACTCAGGTTGGTCACAGTCACATTCGCGCCGCTTTGGGTTACATTGCCATTCCAGAGTTGCGTAATTGTCTGTCCATTGGCGTAGGTCCAAGTCAACGTCCAGTTGGAAATGGCCGTCGAGCCAGTGTTCTCGATGTTCAAGCCTCCGCCGAATCCTCCCGGCCACTGGCTGGAAATCGTGTAAACAACGTGGCAGGAGAAACCGCCGGTTGGAGTTACGACAAGGTTGAAACTCGTCGTAGCTGGAGTCAGTGCGCCCGACGTTCCGGTCACGGTAATCGGATAGGTTCCAGCGGTCACTGAAGAGCCTACCGCGAATGCGAGTTGGCTGGTAGCCGTTGCAGGGTTAGTGCCATACGTGACAGTTACACCTGCTGGCTGACCAGTGGCAACAAGTGTGACACCGCCGGTAAATCCGCCCTGATCCGTAATCGAGATGGTCTCGGTACCGCTCTTACCTTGGACTACAGTCAATGGAGACGGCGAAGCCGAAAGCGTAAATCCACTCTTAGCAGTGACGATCAGCGTGAGAGTATTGTTGCTGGTAAGCGTGCCGGAAATTCCGGTAATTGTGACTGGATAGGTTCCGGGAGTTGTGGTGCAACTGACGCTCAAGGTGAGCGTGCTGGTGCTGGTGGCGGAGGCAGGTGCGAATGCCGCAGTGACACCTGTGGGCAGGCCTGTTGCAGTCAGCGATATACTTCCCGTGAATCCGCCAATGTCAGTAACTCCAATAGTGGCTGTACCGGAACCGCATTGCGGAATTGTGAGAGTAGCGGGTGAGACGCTGAGCGTATATCCAGTCGCTGGAGTCACAGTAACTGGAATCGTGATGACTTTCACTGTAGTTCCGGAGGTTCCGGTAACTGTCAGATTGTAGATTCCGGGAGCTGTTGAGCTTCCGGCTGACACGGTTATTGTGCAGCTTCCGTCTCCAGTGATTGGAGTACTGCAACCAGAGACAGTTTCGCCAGTGACAGTGCCGGATAGTGTAATCGTTACCGGACCCGTGAATGTGCCCGTGTCGGTTACAGTGATGGTGTCAGTAGCGCTCTTGCCCTGAACGATCGAAAGAGCTGCTGGTGCGGCCGAAAGATTAAAGCTCCCGGTGCCAGTCACAGTGAGTGTGATGGTTGTTGTGGCCGATGGAATGCCGGTTGAGGATCCGGTGATGGTGATCGGATAACTTCCTGGAATCGTCGTATTGCTCACGGCAAAGCTAATCGTACTGCTCGCTGTGGCAGGGTTGGTCCCATACGTAACCGTAACGCCGATGGGCAGAGCGGAGTTGACAAGCGTAACGCTGCCAGCAAAGGGGCTAACATCCGTAATCCGGATGGAATCGTTACCGCTGCCGCCTTGTGCAATCGATAGGGTTGGCGCAGTAGCCGAAAGCGAGAAGCTGCCTCCCGGACCAGGAATGATGAGAGTCAGCGGCGTGGAATGCGTAATAGTCCCATTGGTGCCAATGATCTGGATTGTGTACTGTCCTGGCACCGTGCTCGTCTGCGCATTGAAGTTTACTGTGATGGAACCGCCTGGAGCATTCACGGAGGAAGGTGCGAAGTTTGCGTTCACTCCGGATGGCAGATTACCGGCGCTTACCGAGACGCTCCCCGGAAGACCGCCGACAAAGGTGACAGTGAATGTGTCAGTAGGGTTCGTTCCAGGTGTCAGGGTAACCGGCGCGGAAGGCACTATGATGTAGAAGTTGGGCGCGTAAATGACGACAAGGCTCAGCGCTTCGGACTTTGTTGTGGTACCGCTGACTCCTGTCACGATGAGTGGATATGTACCTGGCACGGCAGTAGCAGACGCCACAAATGTGAGGGAACTGCCTGCGGAGCCAGTGACTGAAGCAGGGGTGAACGTCGCCGTAACGCCGGCGGGCAGACCGCTGACGCTCAATGTGACGGTGCCGTCAAAGCTTCCTGAATCGTTCACTGTGACACTGCTGGCCGTCGTCATGCCTTGCTCCACCGTCACGGTCCCGGCGGTCGAGATAGCAAATGAGCCGGATGATCCTAAAGGTGTAGCTGGAACCACAGGGTACCCGTTCTGGACATCTTGAACAAACTCAGTTATCCAGAATGTGCCGGCCGGAGGCGAATCAGGTATTGCGCCTGTCAGCATACCGTTGGCTAGCAAGTTGGAGTGTGCCGGATCGCAGTTCGGATCGCCCGTTTTGGAACTCGTGCCGCCGTAGTTGCTGCCTGGATAGTTGCCGTCCGATTCTCCCGGCGGCTTGACCCAAACATAAGCCTGAAGATTCGAGAAATACCCTGGATTCACAGTAGGAGGAACACCCACTCCCTGATTCTCCTGGTTACACCATTGGCCCATGTCATCGCGCTCGTCGATCTTGGTATCGTCCACGAAAGTGTCAAGAACCGTGCTGGTGCTCGCGCCAGTTGGACGCAACGGTCCGCCCCAGCCATTGCGCGAGGTATCGATCAGGAACCCAAGGGTAGAGGGGAAGCCGGCGCTGATAAGTCCTTGCTCGAATGAGGCTGCGTAATCCTCCTCATCGATCATCGGGTCGAACTGATAGAAGGTTCCAGAGCACGCTTCAGGACTGGCACAGAGCGTACCTGTGCCGATGCCGCCGCCGGGTTCTGAAAAGGCGGTCATATACGGCTCTTTGGTGGGACCGTAGTTGGCCGTGTTGGTGATAAATCCATCCACGCTCGCAAACCCTGCCGTCGTTCCTTTCGCCACACTTGCAAAAAATGGATACGCAATGGTGGAGTTAGATGGCCAGCCAAGCCAGCCATGGTGACCTATGTCGAGGTAGTTATATACATTCGGCAGGGAATGAAACTCATTGAGCGCATACTGAATTCCCTGCACGTAAATGCCGTTCAACGAGGGCGATCCGGATTGGCCGTCGTTTGCTGCGATGCAATTGGGGAGCGAAAAGCTTAGCCCAGTGTTGGTGATCATATTCGGAAGCGAGTCGTCCTCGATCACAAGCACAAATCGGACATTCGGGTTGTTCTTGTATTGCGATAGAATATTGAAAATCGGATTAATGTAATCGTTCTCGTACTCCTGTATTCCAGTGCCTGTTAGCGGTGTGGTTTGGCCGATAGGTATATCTCCACCGGCGATGCTCAGTTCGCCGTTCGAGGCCAACGCGGCACAGTCGCGGTCGGGCAGGTCATAAATTACGACCTGGACCACAACCGGCTCACTCCCCTTTTGCTGCGCAATCGCCGCGTTGATATGCCCCTGAAGGCCTAAACGGCCGCTGTTCGCTGCGCCGCCTGCAATCGCGCCGATGTGATCCATCCAGACAAATGTCGGATAGCTTGCAATCGTGTTCATCTGTTCGGCAAGCGTCGAACCTGCTGGCTCTGCCGCAATCGCGGTATTGACTTCGTTGGTATAGTCCATACTGACATATACAGTTGCGCCAACATATGGATTGGTCACATGTGTCACCTGCGCGAATGCATGCGGTGCGACAAATGTTAAGAGTAGAACCGCGAGAACTGCTATGTACTCGCTCAGTCGGCAGACTCGTACTACATCGCCGAAAGACATGGACTGCTTGGACATGGTTTCTCCTTAAACACAACTCACCTGTACACCAAGGGATGAGCGCCCTTTTGCGTTGATAAAGCCAGTATTTGAGCACAAGATTGCGAGTCCGAGTACGGCTAATGGTGCCCGTTCGCTCAGCTTGTACAAGTTATCAAACGAAAGAACTTAGGAATTAGGAAACAAAGGAGAAGCAATCGAGCACCGCTGCAGTAATACCTCAATGCAGGCATTGTCTAAAAAACGATACTTTATCGATCAGTGAACTGTCGCAAAGGATCGGCTTTCACGAGCAAAAAAAGAAGTATGGTTTACTCAAAGTCGACCACAAAACAGTGGCCAGTTCCGCAGTTGAAAACGTGAGCTTTACAGTGAAGAATTCTGCGGTTTCTCAACTGCACGAGCAAACTTAAACGTTTAAGTAGTTATCGTCAAATTACTAAAGTACTGTTTAAGAATTGTCAATTTATTGCCTACGCTTCCATACAGTGGTTCCCGCTATGTTAAATTCCAGGCGACTAAGGAATGCTGGAACCCGCAATAGAGTATAAGTTGAATCGCCTTAATAGGACGTCGTAACAGTGTTACGGCACCGCAGGCCAAAATCAGAAAAAACTTCTGAGTTATGATGCTGATTGCCGTTATCCCGGTAGACCTACTGCAGAGTCAAGTGAAAACTACTAGGCGACCTGTATCACCCGTTGATCACTTCGATATAAGCGAATGGGGCTTAGGAAGAAAAGGCATAGTTGAGTGGCGTTAACATGATGCCATGCAGCAGGTTAACCGTTATTTTCGTTTTGCGAAGATATCCGAGGCCAAATTTCGTCATCTGTTGCGCTGTTTTGCGCTCGATTTGTCGGCCACTCAGACGGCCCAGATGACTGGCATTTCGGTTCGCAGTGTAAACCCGAT
>Ga0181520_10005242_pt1 | contig 20828 bp, 22 predicted proteins | sample PEATcosm2014_Bin_29_FD_132451 | JGI IMG/M metagenome (GOLD analysis project Ga0181520, IMG submission 132451) | Peatland microbial communities from MTU Mesocosm Facility, Houghton, MI, USA - PEATcosm2014_Bin02_30_metaG | ecosystem: Environmental > Terrestrial > Soil > Wetlands > Peat | place... | reverse complement strand
TGCGCTTTCTGCTCGGCCACACGGAGCTGGAAAAAGAGCTGACCGGCCTGAAGCTGGCCACAGCCTCAAAGGGCCAGTTCACGCTTACCGGCCAGCCCAAAGGGCAAGAGAAGCGTGTGGCGCGGCTCACACTGACTGTCACTGCAGAGGGAACCATCACCGCAATCGAGATGGAAGAGGCTGACGGCGCGCTGACCCGATTCAGCTTCAGCAACGAGCAGCCCAATCTGGCGATTGCGCCTTCGCTTTTTCACTTCGATCCGCCATCTGGGCTTCCCGTAGTCGATGCACTTCCGCCGGTTTAGGTGGAGATAGCAGATTGTTGAATCCATAGGATCTATGTCCTAGGACGAAATTCGCGCCCACTCCTCCAACATTCTGGAGTATTCATCCGAGTGGCCTATGGCGGTGAAGCGCTTGACTTCATTCAGCGCATCGTTGCGTTCCTTGGCGGCCCAAAGCACGCGGAAGAAGAGCAGAGAAACCCGCTCGGACTTTGGCTCCAATGCTATCGCCACACGCCCATGCTCGATGGCCTCGCGATGCTTCTCCCGGTGCGATAGAATCCAGGCCAGATACCCGTGCGCAATCGCCTTCCTCGGAAACTGATCCACCAGCGCCCGCAGAATCAGTTCCGCAAAGCCCGGATCGTTGTTCGCCTCCGAGTCAACCGCCTGCCGGATCACCTCGGTCACCTGCGGATCGTCCTCTTCGGCTCGCTCGCTCATCGTTGTCACTCACCTAAAACCCGTTTGAGAAACATGTTTATAACATCTACCTTTTTAACAAATCACTTTGGCCCAACAGGCAAGTCTTTCCCATATAAAGATGGCATTTGTTTTGAGCCGGATGCCATCTCCCGGTACGTAGAAAATTTATGGGATGTTCTATATTTTGATCCATTGAAATGAAATACTTCCGCCCATCCATGGCCATTCGCAGACCACCAATCGCATCGTACATCTGGAAGATTTTCACTTAGATTCTCAAGCAATTTCAGACTTGTTCCATTTGCAAATAAGATGACCTGGGCACGTCCTTGGGAAACACGTACAATCCAAAACCATGCGCAGTCCGCTCCGGAGAGTGGGGAAACACCGTTCACAATATAGTCATCTTCTTGGGGATGAAGATGCACAAGTGCAGACCGAAAATACTGGTTGGCATCGTCGTGAGGATTCTCTTTTCTCATCTCCCGCGCGTATGCAGCATTTTTGTCTTTCAATAGCGCGTCAACTACGATGCTGGGCAAATTCCCCTGATTCGGGAATGACTCGTCGGATTCATAGAAGACTGTCTTCCCATCTTCTACAAAAGTCTTTTCAACATAGACTTCGCCTTTAAGCAACTCCGGATTTTGTCCGAACGCAAAAAAATGAGCGCATAGTACCAACAATGCGATTGGCAAAAAATTGAGAATTCGAAACGTCACAATGTTCATGTGTGAATCACTCGCCCAAAACCCGCTGGAAGATCGCGTCCACATTGCCCAACTGCCGCGTGTAGTCAAAGGTCCGCGCCAGCTTTTCTTTGCTCAGCAACGCACCAATCTCCGCATCCCGCGCCACTTCATCGCGGAAGACTAGTTCTTCCTTCCATGAGCGCATGGCGTGCGACTGCACGAGCCGGTAAGCGTCCTCGCGCATCATGCCTGCCTCAGCCAAATCCAGCAGCAATTGCCCGCTGAAGATCAATCCGCCAGTCGATTCCAGGTTCTTCTTCATCCGCTCTGGATAAACCAGCAGGCGGTCAATCAAATCGGTGATCTTGGCCAGCAGGTAATCCACCAGAATCGTTGAGTCCGGGAAGATCACCCGCTCGGCCGAAGAGTGCGAAATGTCCCGCTCATGCCACAGCGCAACATCCTCGAAGGCCACCTGCGCATTGCCGCGCAAGACGCGCGCCAAGCCGCTGATCTGCTCGCTGGTGATCGGATTCTTTTTGTGCGGCATCGCCGAAGAGCCTTTTTGCTTTTCGCTGAAGTACTCCTGCGCCTCGCGCACCTCGGTCCTTTGCAAGTGGCGAATCTCAATGGCAATCTTGTCCAGCGTGCTGCCGATAATGGCCAGCGTCGAGATGTACGCCGCGTGCCGGTCGCGCTGAATCACCTGCGTGGCCACCGGCGCGGGCTTCAACCCAAGCCGCGCGCAGATGCGCTCCTCGTGCTCCGGCTTCAAATGTCCAAAAGTTCCCACGGCGCCCGAAAGCTTGCCCACGCGCAAATCTTCCGCCGCGGCTTCAAAGCGCGCCAGGTTGCGCTGCATCTCGGCAAACCAGTTCAGCAACTTCAGGCCAAAGGTTGTCGGCTCGGCGTGGATGCCATGCGTGCGCCCAATCGTCGGCGTGTGCTTGAACTCCAGCGCGCGCCGCTTGAGCACCTCCATGAAGCCGTTCAAGCCCGTGCGTATCTGCGCCGAGGCCTCTTTGAGCTGGAGCGCCTGCGCCGTGTCCACAATGTCGGTCGAGGTCAGCCCGTAGTGCAGCCAGCGCGACTCGGCGTCCAGCCCCTGCGCTTTGAGCGTCTCAGCCACGGCGGTCGTAAAGGCGATCACATCATGCTTGACCTCGGCCTCAATCTCTTGAATGCGCGCAACCGAGAAGCTCGCTTTCGTGGCGATGGCCTCGGCAGCGTCGGCCGGAATGACGCCATCCTCAGCCAGAACCGTGCTGGCCGCCGACTCCACCAGCAGCCAGCAGCGGTACTTGTTCTCCTCGGTCCAAATGCGGCCCATCGCCGGGCGTGTATAGCGTTCGATCAAAGCAATTCTCCTTTATCATTTCCACGGACTGTCCCATTCAACGCACTCGAAATGGTAGCGCCGGCCTCCCGGCCGGCTGTGGCGTGGACCTCCTGGTCCACGCTTATCTTCAGAGTCGCTTTCGGCAGCTCTTCTCCAACTCTTCATTGTACGAGAAATGCCCCGTGCCCCATCCATTCGCGTCTTTTGCGAATGGGTGGGCATCGACAAACCAAAACAGCCCCGTGCCCCATCCATTCGCGTTTTTTGCGAATGGGTGGGAACCGACAAATCAAAACAGCCCCGTGCCCCATCCATTCGCGTTTTTTGCGAATGGGTGGGAACCGACAAACCAATACAGCTCCGTGCCCCATCCATTCGCGTTTTTTGCGAATAGGTGGGAACCGATGAACCCTACAAGATCAGTCGAGAGGAATCCCCAGCCGCTGGCGCAGTTCGTCTTCCAGCAATCCCCGCCCCGGCTTGTAGGGCTGGAACCACTCGCCGTCAATCACCAGTTGCGGTACGGCCCGCTTGCCGACGCGCCGCACCAGTTCGGCCGCTGCCTCGCGGTCCTTGTCGATGTCGATCTCCGTGAACTCAACGCCGTGGTTCGAGAGGAACCGGCGCGCGGCGCGGCAGTCCCCGCACCAGGTGACGCCATACATTTGCACCTTCATGCGAAGATTCTACCGCCTCTGCGCTGCTACCATCAGAGAAATGACCGCCGAAGAGATTAAATCGCTGCTGAATCTGGAACCTCTCGCCGTCGAGGGCGGTTGGTTCCGGCGCACGTATGCCTCGGCAAGCACTGTTGAACTGCCATGCGGCACACGCCCGTTGAGTTCGGCAATCTACTACCTGATGGAAGCGGGAGATTTTTCCGTAATGCATCGGCTGGATTCAGACGAAATCTATCATTTTTATCTTGGCGATCCGGTGGAAATGCTGCAATTGTTCCCCGATGGCAGCTCCGCAGTCTTCGTTCTTGGGCCGGATTTGGCGGTGGGCCAGCAGGTCCAACTCATCGTCCCCGCAGGAGTCTGGCAAGGCGCGCGGCTGGTTGGCGGCGGCAAAGTAGCTCTGCTCGGCTGCACGGTAACTCCCGGTTTTGAATATGCCGATTTTCGCGCCGGGAGTTATGCGGAGTTAGTTGAGAAATGGCCGCAAGAAGCTGAGCGAATCAAAGTGCTGATCGGGAGTTAGTCAACCGGCCTGGTTTGTAGCGCCGGTCTCCAGACCGGCTGTAGCGCGGGCGTCCTCGTTCGCGCTTGCTCATCATTCAAACCCAATTCATTTGGCCTAAGCTCAAAACAATAAATTCAGCGCCGCACGCGAAAAAAACTCCGCAGCAACTCAGCGGATTCTTCAGCCAGAATGCCTTGCTCCACCTGCATCTGGTGGTTGAGTTGCGGATGATTGAGCACGGCAAGCACCGATCCGCACGCGCCCGCCTTGGGATCGCTGGCCGCATAAACCAACCGCGCAAGCCGCGCATGAATCATCGCTCCGGCACACATCGCGCACGGCTCCAGAGTTACATAAAGCGTACAGCCCAGCAAGCGATAGTTGCCGACAAAGGCCGCCGCCGTACGCATGGCCACAATCTCCGCGTGCGCCGTCGGGTCAAGCGAGCGCAGCACGCGATTCTGCCCGCGCGCAATAATCTCTCCCTCGCGCACAATCACTGCGCCAATCGGCACTTCACCCAACTCCGCAGCCATGCGGGCTTCCGTGAGCGCGGCTTGCATGAAATCGAGATCGGTCATAGGGTAAATTCAATTCCCTTTAGATGCCGCAGATTCAAAACAGCTAGACCGCGAGATTCCAGAAAACCTGTAAGAGGCCAATCGACAGTGATGACAAGATGTGTATTTGCGAGACTAGCCAAGGCAACATCCGTTAGCCCAAACCGGATTGCAGATGCATCGGAGGCGATCTGAGCCGAATCTTCAAACAACTCAGGAATGAGCTGAATCTGTTCCGAGAAATACTCTGTCCAAGACGATTTCCTCCAACCGGGAAGAGAGTTCGTCAGATTCGAGACTTCAGTTAGGAGATGGGGGGTAGTACACCAGCCGGAAAACGACTTAAGGAGTTCTGAAAGCAGTAAATAGTCGTACTCCTCGAAGATCTCCAGCCGTTTAAATGAGGAAAGCAAGGAAAAATCGAGCGCGCATAACATATGCAGCAACAGCACATTCGCATCCAGGACTGCGCAACGACCTGAATACCGCCGTACCAAGGGGTGCTCACTCAATTTCATGCTGCTCGCTGCTTCAGGGAAACAAATTTTCCGTCAGCACCATCTACGACAATGACTTTGGCAATCCGATTGAATCCAAAAGGACTGGAAGACATGGAAGAAACAGGATAGCTGAAGGTGATCGCCCAATTGTCGCTGCCTACTCGTTTCGTCGGAATACGTTCAATCTCCTCGAGCCGAATTTGTTCACGGGCACTCGGATCGATTTCATGCTGATATAGCTCAATAAAGTGCAGCCGCGCGGCTTCAATTGCTTCTTTGACGGTCAAAGCCATACCTTGTCTCCAATGAAAACATTCTACACTAAATTGAAGTTCCACGCGCTTCCGGCTGCTGCTGGGTCATACAGTGCAGCGTGCCCAGGCCCCAGACTAGATCCACGCAGTGAATGCCGATCACTTCGCGGCTTGGAAATACTTCGGCCAGCGTGTTCAATGCTATGCGGTCGTTGGGATCGTGGAAGGTGGGAACTAACACAAGATCGTTGGCAATATAGAAGTTCGCATAACTCGCCGGCAGCCGTTGGCCGCGAAAGACCACTGGCCGCGGCATGGGAAGCTCGACGATCTCGAATTGCTTTCCGTCTAGTGTTCGCGCGGCTTTAAGGCGGGCAAGATTTTCCGCCAGCAGCGCATGGTTCGGGTCGTTCTTGTTGGGTTCTACTGCGGTAACAATCGTCGCCGGACCAACGAAGCGAGTGATATCATCCACATGGCCATGTGTATCATCACCCACGATGCCGCGATCAAGCCAGATCACCTGTTCTATGCCGAGATAGTTGTGAAAGGCTTGCTCGATTTGTGCGCGGCTGACGCCGGGATTGCGCTGCTGCACCTCGCTCAACAAGCACTCTTCTGTAGTGAGCATAACTCCCGCGCCGTTCACATCGATGGAGCCGCCCTCAAGCACTAACCTTTGATGCATGCCATCCGCTAACTCAATGGTAGGCTGCCATTCGGGTAGAGTTAGTAATTCATTTACACGGCCCGGCACCTGATCGTCTAACTTCCAGTCGTCGTATTTGGCCCAGGCGTTGAAGCGCCAATTCGTAACTGCAACTTTGCCTTCGCTGTTGCGCACGAAGATCGGACCGGAGTCACGCGTCCAACTGCGATTCGTCGGCCATGCGTGCAGGCTGACACGGCCGAGATTCGCCCCGGCGCGTTCCAGGATTCCGTTTACGCGTAGCTCAGCCTTCACGTCCTCGACGAGAATATGCACGTTCTCCCGCGCGGCCAGCAGGCGCACAATCTCCGCGTAGAGCCACGGAATGGCCTGAAACTTGCCCGGCCAGTCTTCAGGATTATGCGGCCACGCCAGCCATGTAGCCTCGTGGCGCTCCCATTCAGCGGGCATACGATAACCGAGTTCATGCGGCGTTTGATTACTAAATTCCACTATGTAACACCTTGCCCTTTGATTAGCTGCTCCAATTTCTTCTCAATAGAATCCAACCTGGACTCCATATCTTTGGGTCGAAATTTCTCAGATTGATAGAGCCAAATTACGCCCTTCACCCATTCGCGCCTCGAATTCAGGCGGGGATCAATCACAGCTATGAGCAAAACTTCTAGAGCCGCGATTAATTCTCTTGTGCTTATCTGATGAGTTTCCGCACGCTGCGCGACTTTATCATCGTCATTCAGTCCCAAGATACCATACCACGAAAAACTATCCCAACGGGCTCCTTTCCTCCAGTCTTTTCTATGTTCCCAAAGACGATCGCCTATAGGTCCTTTATCTCCTTTACCAACATAGACAGGGACATGATCCTTGTAGAGGATATAGACTCCTCTCTCCTGCCATACATTAATATCTGGCCCATTGGGCTTACGCTTACCAAAGAGCTGATAAGGGCTACTCCAATTCACGTATTCCGGGTTCCAGAACTCACCACATGTCTTGATGAGGTGCGAATATACGGTTTCTCCATTCGCCGTACTCTCATTTGCATCTTCTGGCATATTCCCTCCTCTGAAAACTACTCACAATTGTACCTTTACTAGAGGCGCACGACTGTCCATCTCTTCATGGCATTCCCTCAGGGGCTAAAGCCCAACATTTGTTGTATTGCTCTGGCGGCACGACTGAAGTCGTGCCCTGTTACAAAGCCCGTCCCGATTGAGTTTTCGCAACCCATCAATCTCGAACTTTCAAAAGAGCAACCGCGGGTCCTTCGACTCCCTACGCTGCGCTTCGGTCGCTCAGGATGACAGCTTTTTAGGAATATCAAGGTATCGCTTGGCGATGGGCGCATAAGCGTCGATGCGACGGTCGCGCAGAAAGGGCCAGTTGCGGCGCGTCTCTTCGATCAGGCCGAGGTCGATCTCGCCGATCAGAATCTCTTCCGCGTCGTGCGAGGCCTTGGCAATCACGCGGCCAAAGGGATCAGATAAAAAGCTGCCGCCCCAGAACTCAATTCCCTGCCCTTCCGCGCGATTGCCGAGTATGTCGCCATGTTCGACACCCACGCGATTTACTCCGGCAACATAGACGCCGTTGGCGATGGCGTGGGAGCGCTGAATCGTCTGCCACGCCTCATATTGCGCCGCGCCGAACTCGGCTTTTTCCGCCGGATGCCAGCCAATCGCTGTCGGATAAAAGATGGCTTCCGCGCCTTTGAGAGCGGTGAGCCGCGCGGCCTCCGGATACCATTGATCCCAGCAAACCAAAGTACCCACGCGGCCACAAGCCACATCCACGGCCTGAAATCCCAGATCCCCCGGCGCGAAGTAATACTTTTCGTAGTAGAGCGGATCGTCGGGAATGTGCATCTTGCGATAGACGCCGGCGATGGCGCCGTCGGCGTTCAGCGTGACAGCCGTGTTGTGATACAGCCCCGGTGCGCGCCGCTCAAAGAGCGAAGCAATCACCACGACGTGCGCCTCGCGGGCTACCTCTGCCAGCCGCGCCGTCGAAGGCCCGGGAATCGGCTCGGCAAGATCAAAGAGCGCCAGATCCTCGCGCTGGCAGAAGTATTGCGTGCGGAAGAGTTCAGGCAGGCAAACGACGTTCGCGCCAAGCCGCGCCGCCTCGCGGATGCGCGTCAAAGCGGAGACAAAATTCAGCTCCGGATCGGCGCCCATGCGCATTTGCACCAGGCCTACATTGAATTTGCGCGGGTTGGTCACGGATGCAGATCCTCGGAAGGTTGACAGGTTGACAGGTTGACAAGTTAACAAGTTGACAGCCATGCGGCAAGGCCAACTCCATCGCGCGGAATTGGCCTTAATGCGCTGCTGGATGCACGTCTTACTCGTCCAGAATCAGCACAGCGGCGGCAATCGTTGTGGTCCACAAGCCGCGCTTGTCGCCCATCGCCGATTGCGTGATGTTGCTGGTGCGGACGATCTTGTTGGAGATGCGATAAATCTCCTTCTTTTCATCCCAGCTTTTGTCCGGATCGAACTCGACATCAAGCGTGGTGGCCAGCATCTCGGCGGCCAATTCCTCGGCGTACTCGCCGGCTTGCTCCTCGGTCTCGCCAAAGCTGTGGTGCTCGCTCAGGTAGCCGTAGGTGTTCTTGTCCGCGGGGATGGCGACGCCGATGCTCGACACCAAAAGCCGGTGCGGCTCGCGCGTCGAATTTTCAGCGATCACCGCGAAGACTACCTCGCCGGGGCTGAGATAGGTGAGGCCTTCCTTGCGAGTGAGCATCTTGCAGCGCGGTGGAAAGATGGATGAAACGCGCACCAAGTTCTGCGAGGCAATCCCCGCATCCCGAAGCGCCAGCTCAAAGGAGGTTAATCGCTCCTTGTGTTTGCCTACGCCCTTGGTGAAAAACAGCTTCTTCGGGACCATGCTTTTTCCCAATTTCTGTGTGTCCTCCTTGTGGTTTGAAGATTGGTGATTGAATGTGCGTACCCGCTTGAGTTTATCGCATTTGGGCGGATTGCAACAGACCCACTTCAATTTCATCTCACATTCACAAAAAATGAGAATCCCAACGGCAGCCCGCCTTTGCTCCCGATCCAATACGGAGGCGGTTGCTGAGAGAATGATAATGAACGAGGTGCGGATGCAGGGCAAGGCAATCATTATCGGAGCTGGCCCTGCCGGATTAACGGCGGCGTTGGAGATTGAGCGGCGCTCTTCCATCCAGCCGATTCTGGTCGAGGCCAGCCGGCAGATCGGCGGCCTGTCCCGAACGGTTCGCTACAAAGGGAACCGCATGGATATTGGCGGCCACCGGTTCTCTACCAAGTCGGATCGCGTACAGCAATGGTGGCTTGATTTAATGCCGGTGGAAGCCGGTCCAGCTCCTGAGGATGAGGTGCGCCGTCTGCGCCAGCCGCGCGACCTGCGGAGCAAGGATCTGGTGATGCTGGTCCGCCAGCGCAAGAGCCGCATCTATTTTTTGCGCCGCTTCTTTGACTATCCCATCCGCCTGACCGCCTCCACCTTCCGTAACCTGGGCCTCGCGCGCACTCTTCGTTGCGGATTGAGTTATATGCACTCGGCTTTATTCCCACAGCGCGAAGAAAAATCCCTGGAAGATTTCATCATCAATCGCTTTGGGAAGCAGCTATATCTGACATTTTTCAAGTCCTATACGGAAAAGGTCTGGGGCGTTCCCTGCCACCAGATCAGCGCCAGATGGGGCGCGCAGCGCATCAAGGGACTTTCGCTCAAAGCAGTGGTGACGCATTTCTTCACGAAAACCTTCAGCGGCAATCAGTCAAAAGATATCGCGCAAAGAAATACGGAAACCTCGCTGATCGAGAAGTTTTTGTATCCCAAACTGGGTCCTGGGCAGCTTTGGGAATATGCGGCGGAACTGATAAAAAAAGGCGGCGGAGAAATTCACTTAGGTATTCAAATTGACCGGATCAATGTAGAAAGCAATAAGATTGTTTCGGTCGAGGGGGTAAATGATGCGGGTGAGCGAGTTACTTACAAGGGAGATTATTTCTTCTCGACCATGCCGGTGCGCGACCTGGTGCGTGCTATCACCGCGCCGGTTCCTGCTGAAGTCACCGAGGTGAGCGAAGGCCTGATCTATCGCGACTTTATTATCGTGGGTCTGCTTGCCAACAAACTTACTGTCACGGAGAAGGATGGCTCGCCGCTCAAGGATAACTGGATTTATATCCAGGAGCCGGATGTGACGGTCGGCAGGCTGCAAATCTTTAATAACTGGAGCCCCTGGCTGGTGAGCAGCAACGACAAGGTCTGGATTGGCCTGGAGTACTTTTGCAATGAAACCGATCCGCTGTGGAAGTTATCCGATGAGGAAATGTCAAAGTATGCCATAGAGGAGATCTCTCGCATCGGCATTCTCAAAGCCTCGGATGTGGAAGACTCGGTGGTGGTTCATGTGCCCAAGAGTTATCCGGCTTACTTTGGCAGTTATGATCGCTTTGATGTGATCCGCAATTATCTGGATGGATTTGAGAATCTATTTCTCGTGGGCCGCAACGGAATGCATAAGTACAATAACCAGGACCACTCGATGCTGACCGCGATGACTGCCGTCGAGAACATCCTCAACGGCGTCAAGACCAAGGGCAATATCTGGGCGATCAACACCGAGATGGAGTATCACGAGGAGAAGGCAGAAAAGTAGAAGCGGCAACTCGTCCGATGCTTGGCCGCATTGCCGCCGCAAGATGCGGTTGCAGCTTCAAGATAGGCAGGTGCCCTCGACCATCCGGCTCCGTCCCATCCGGCGGAGAACGCAGATAAAGGCAAGGACTTCTATGATTCCAGTTGCTCGCCTGAGCTCAATCCCGGCAAAAACTTGTATGCTGCAGCGTGACATTTCTACCGGGACGGATCAACGACACAAATGAGGGCTGCGAAAGACAGGCTGAAACGCTCCTCATCTCTGGACCCGCAGATGACGATAGTTTTACCATAGACGCTGCGGTTGAATGCGCGCGTCGGAGAGACGGAAAAATGTTATCGGCAGAGGCAATTGTCAAGCAACAGGATCGGGAGACGCAGGCGTGGCATCTGGCGGCGGAAACAGCCTGGGCGGCTGCCGCGCCGGTGGGGGATGCGGAGGCCGATTGGCTTCGTCTGGTCAGCGGCCAGCATCGGGCCAACTTTGAGCTGTGGCATATTGAGGATGAGGCGCGGGTTCCGGGGGCAAGCGACGCGGAGATTGCCGGTGTAAAGCGGCGGGTGGACCCGACCAACCAGCGGCGCAATGATCTAGCCGAGGGGCTGGACCGCGCGCTGCTCGGCTGGCTTGAGCCGCAAGGGTTGCCCAACCCGGCGGCGGCGCTGCACTCCGAGACACCAGGACTGATGATTGACCGGCTCTCGATTCTGGCGCTGAAGATCTATCACACGCGCGAAGAGGCTGAGCGGGCCGACGCGCCTGCCGGTCATGCCGAGCGCAACCGGGCGCGCCTGGCCGTTTTGGAGGAGCAGCGCGGGGACTTGGCCGGTTGCCTGGAGGCATTGTGGAGCGAGGTGCTGGCTGGAAAGCGGCGCTTTAAGCTCTATCGGCAGTTAAAAATGTACAACGATCCCTCGTTGAACCCGGCTGTTTACGGCCGTGCCGGAGGCGTCAAACAGGCGGATTTTACAGGTGGATCAAGCACCCGTGCCGGGCAGCCTTGACGAGATGCGGTGTTGTGCGTATAAAGTGTGCCTAAGCAGCATAATACCGAGAGACGGTTTCTTTGCCGGTTTTGAGCCGGTTGAGCCGCTCCCGGAGTGAGCAGATTTCAGGTATATTGATGAGGCAAGAGGCCCGAACCGTGGTGTACGACCGCAAGAAAGAATCTCAACCTGTCGGCAAGTCCGGCGGCCACTCCGGCATGAGCGCGGGAGCGGCTTTGCAGCACTATCAATCTGCCGTGCAACTGTTGCAGCAGGGCAAGTTCGACAAGGCTCTGGCAGCCTTTGAGAAGTTGCTGGCCACCGCTCCACCCGAGTTCCGCGAGCGCTGCAAGATGTATATTGCCACCTGCCAACGACAGATGGACAAGCACAACCTGACCTTCTTGACGCCTGAGGAGCACTACGACTACGCCGTCTCGCAGTTGAACACCGGCTACTACGAGGAGGCGCGTGAGCAGTTCAACCTGATACTGTCCTCTTATCCCAAGGCAGACTTTGCGTATTATGGATTGGCGCTGCTGGACGCGATGACCGGGCGCACCCAGGATTGCCTCAAGAATATGGGTAGGGCGATTGAGCTGAACCCGAAGAACCGCCTTCAAGCGCGTGTGGACAACGACTTCCAGAATATGGCCGACGACCCGCGGTTTACCGAGTTGCTCTATCCCGAAGTACCTTAAGGTCTCCTTGAACTCTAATGACATCTCGTTAACCGGCTCGCAGACCAGCGCCGGAGCCGCGCCCCAGGCTCTGCGCGTGGTGGCCATTGGCGGCGGAACGGGGCTCTCCACCTTGCTGCGCGGGCTGCGGCGTCACGTGATTACAGGCAATTCCGCAACAGCTGAAACTGGGCTGATCCGCGACCTGGCCGCCGTGGTCACCGTGACCGACGACGGCGGTTCCAGCGGGCGGCTGCGCAAAGGCTTCAATATGCTTCCTCCCGGCGACCTGCGCAACTGCATGGTGGCGCTGAGCGAGGAGGAGGACGTGCTGGCGCGGCTCTTTGCCCATCGCTTCCGCAAGGGCGATGCGCTGCAAGGGCACAACTTCGGCAATCTATTTGTGGCCGCGCTCACGGAAATCACCGGCGACTTTGGCTTGGCCATCCAGATGGCTTCAAAGATTCTGGCCACGCGGGGGCGCATCTACCCGGTGACCACCTCCAACGCCACACTGGTGGCGCGCATGGACGACGGGACGCTGGTGCGCGGCGAAACCAACATTACCGCCAGCCGCAAGCGCATCGCCCAACTGATGCTGGACCCGCCCGACGCGCAGCCATTGCCGGAGACGCTGGAGGCCATTGAGCGCGCTGACCTGATTACCGTGGGGCCGGGTTCACTGTACACTTCGCTGATCTGCAATCTGCTGGTGCAGGGAATGCCGGCGGCGCTGACCAGGGCGCGCGGCGTCAGGGTGTACATCTGCAACCTGATGACCCAGGCCAATGAGAGCCTGAACCTGACCGCCTCGCAGCACATTGAACGGATCTACGAGCATACCCACGCGCCGATCTTCGACTACGCGCTGGTGAACACCGCAGCCTTTTCAGCGGAAACCAAGGCGCGTTACGCAGCCGAAGGCGCCGCGCCGATTGAGGCCGACATTGAACGCATTGAGGCACTTGGCGTTCATGTTATTCCCGGCAACTTTGCCAGCGAAGAGAGTGTTGTGCGCCACAACTCCGAGCGCGTGACCAACGCCTTGCTCACGCTGGGTGGAACAGTTCTGGGATAGAGCAGATTATCTTTTCCCCAACCATGTTTTCTCTTCCCCTTTGATTGCGGTTTGCGATATAGTGTGGGCTTGCGCAGCCTCATCACTGCGCCATTCCTCAGGAGGTTCCATGCACAAGACGCGAATTTGGGTCACTCTGAGCTGTTGTCTGTTTGCTGTTGCGCTCTTCGCCTGGGCGCAGTCGGCAAGAAAAGCCGGTCTATGGGAGACCACCACAACGATGAACATGGCAGGGATGCAGATGCCCCAGATGCCGCAAAACATTCAACTGCCACCAGGCGTGCAGTTGCCCCCAGGCATGAGGATGCCGTCAGCAGGTGGTGGATCGCCCTTCGGCACTCATACTAGCCAGGTTTGCGTGACGCAGGAGATGATTGACAAATACGGAGGCCCGACGGCCAATCCGCCCAGCCGGAACAGCGCTTGCAAGATGACCAATATCTCCATCAAAGCCGATGGCATGACGGCGACCATGGTCTGCACAGGCCAGTTGAATGCCACCGGCGATGTGCAGTCCATCTGGACAGACGGCAACACAACCCACACCACCGTTCACCTGAAAGGAACCATGCAACGTGGGCAGAATTCAATGCCGGTGGATATGACGATGCAGTCCGATTCGGTTTATAAAGGCCCCGATTGCGGCAGCGTGCAGCCAATTCCCATGCCGAAAGATTAGCCCATTTTCTAATCTTCCTTCGGCTTAGCCAACCCACTGGAGATGAATTTGCAGCGCCGACCTCCCGGTCGGCTGTAGTGTGGGCGTCCTCGCCCACGCTAGTTTCTTTGTCGACGCATCAAGCTTTGAATACCCCAATCTGGTCATCCAGTGCGGAGCCGAAGGATCTGGTAGCAAGATGAGGAGTCGAACCTCCATCCTATCGGCGCCGGTCGGTGCTGACCCGCCGTTCCTCAAAAGCCGGGCGTGGATCGGGAATCTGCCCGCCTCGCCTTCGGTCTGAGATGCTCGGACCGGAGCCGCTGGTGAGCAACCTGCTCAGGTTGGGCTGATTGAGCCGCTGGGTCTCCACAAAATCAACGCCCTCGGCGGTGAGGGTGAGCGCGGAGTTGTCGGCCTTCGTAATGTATCCCTTCTTCATCAGATACCAGACGGTGAAATCCAGGTAATCGCGGGGAAAATTCATCAAAGTTTCAATCTCGCCAAGGCCCACCTCCGGCTTGTGAGCGTTTGTCCGGCGACGTTTGTAGAGCACGGCCAGCACCGCCAGCCGCCGGTTCAACTCACCGTCAACGCTATCCAGAAAGTCCATCGTATCCGGAATCGGAATCGCCTCCACCGCCTCCTTGTCCCGCTGCGTATCGTATTGGGAGCGAAGGGAAGCAACGGAAAGAACATCATAAGCCTGCTTCAGCATGGCAAACTTGTCCGGGTCACCGGAGTCCGGGTTGTCCGGATGGAAGCGCGCCGCAAGAAACTTGTAAACGCGGTGAATTGTGCCCGGCTCAGCGTTGGGGCTGATCTGGAGGAACTCATAATAATCAGGCTGCTTCAAGATAATCTCCCTGGGAATCCGCTTCCCTTTCATTAAGATAGCGCCATATTCACGAGAGATTCATGGAAAAGTACATAATTGGTTATTAAAGTTCCCTTGTGGGAGCGGAGGGGGTTTCAGGAGGCGGGCGGCTCGGTAAAGTTGGGAGCTGAATTGGACCGCTCACGCAAGGTGCTGATGCGGATCTTCCGCGCGTCGGAGATCCGCAGAAGCTGACGCCGCTTTGCTCTTCCGGCGGCAATGCGAATGGACTCTGAAAGGCATGGCCTGAGATTTCATTGCCGGGATGGGGCAGGTAGTTGACCTTGAACGCGCCGCCGAAGAAGTACGCGGGATGGTGAACCCAACGCATGAGGTGATTTCCCTGCCGTTCCTGGCAGGAACAAAGGCTCCTCGGCTGGAAATCCGGTCGCCGGAACGAGTGTTGCACGGCAATTTTAAAGTAGACAAATAATATCCATTTTGCTCTATACTTTTGGAAATGAAAGCAAAAGGAGGTCTTGTGACAGATCAAGTAGCGAAGGTCAAACAGAATTATCTGGCTATTGTGGTGGCTGCAATCGCCTGCTTTGCCTTTGAGGCTGTTTGGTACACCATCTTCATGCGGCCTTGGCTGGCTGGTATCGGGCGCACCAGCGATTGGCTGATGAGCGCGGCGGGCTATAAGCCAGTCTTGCAGTACAGCACTGCCCTGCTTTCGGCAGTCGTCATCGCCGCGGCAATCTCCTGCTTGACTCAACTCACAGGACCGCAAACAGCGATACGCGGGATCAAGGTCGGAGCGTTGCTGTGGTTCGGCTTTGTGCTCACCACCTGGTCCACTGAATACGTCTTCGAGGTCCGGCCGCTGAGCCTGCTGGGAATCAACGCTGGCTTCTGGCTGGGCGGAATGGCGCTGATGGGCGCAATCGTCGGCGCTTGGAAGAAGAAGTAGCTCTACCCGCCGCACTACTCCGGCGGCGGGTAGAAAGGCAGCTTGTCGTTCTTCTCATTGGCGCGGCGGATGGTGATGTCGTCGAGCAGCAAGGCGGGAGCGAGCACAGTCTCCGGTACTTCGCCAAAGGAGTTATCCACCCACAGATCCTTGCCCGCGGCCACCACGCCGGAGCGCAGCGCGCGCTGGTCCAAATCATCCAAGGCCGCCCCGCGAACCAGTTCTCGCTTGCCGTCCAATGTGACGCGATAGAGCAGCCGCGGAGTCAGCTTTCCGCCCATCGTCGAGAGATAGTAGACGCTCGGAAGGCCGCGATCCTTGGCCAAATCGAGCAGCTTCGTGTTCAGTTCTTCGTCCGTCAGCCCGTCTTTGGCTGTGACCACAAAGACGCCGATGGACGGGCGGGCGGCTTGAGCAAGTCCGGCGCGGCCATGGCCGTTGGAACTCGGAAAATCGCGTACCGGCTCGCGGCCGATAAGATAATTCTCCAGCTTGCCGTCCACCACCAGCTTGACGTCTTGGGCCGGAACGCCCTCGTCATCCACATCGTAGGCGCCCAGCAGGCCTTTGCCTTTGTAGCTCTTCATGCCGGGATTATCCTCGACGTTGAAGAAATCCGGCAGCATGCGTGCATGATAGCTGGAGGCGAATGGTCCGTTGGTGCGCGCCTCGGTGCCCAACTTGGGGCGCGTGGCCGTAACGCCCCTGGCCACCAGCGCACGCAATGTGTCCGCGCCGGCGTCGGCGCTTAGCAGCAGAGGGCCGTGGTACTCCTCCTCCACCAACGGCGCTTTACGCAGGTCACTGAGTGAGGCAATCTGCCGGAAGATGCGCTGGGCAAAGTCGCCGGCTGAATCCAGATCCGCAAGCGAAGTGCCGGTCGTTGCGCACGACCGGTCGAGCCTCATGCCGTCGGCCGCCTGCGTGCCCACGCCAAAACTATCCTCAAAGCCGCTGGCTGATTTGCGCACAATTGTGCCTTCGCTCGTCACCAGCCACGATGTGGTCACGCTCGCGGTAAAGCTGCTCGTGGAGTAGCGCACATTGCGCTGGTCGGCCTTCACATCCACGCCGGTGCGATAGAGTCCGCTCTCCCGCGCTATGCGCTCCGTCCACGCCACCTCATCCACGCTCAGCTTGAGCGGCTGGGCAAGTGAGAGGATGGGCGTCTCCTGGCTGAAGTCGTCGGCCTGGGGCGGCGTCTCCACCTGCTTGAGCGCGGCCTGCTTTTGCGCGTAGGTGGCCAGGGCGGCTTTGTAGGCCTGGTCGGTAGCCGTCCAGAGCGCCGAGCGCAGGGCAATTGGATCGTCGTCCAGCGCCGCCAGCTCAATGGCGCCATCACCACGGCCGCCGGAACTGTCCGTCTTGTAGTCGCCCACGCGCACCGTCACCCGCGCCACGCGTTGATGGCTGTGCTGCGCGCTGGTGGTGGCGCCAAAGGCCGCCTTGGTCTCAAAGTTGTCAATGTCTTCGATGCGGTACTGGATGAAGAATGGCTTCTGAAAGTCCTTCAACTGGAGGTCGCTCTTGCTGCGGTCGAGCTCGGTGAGCATAGCCTTCAGCACCGGGTCTTTCTCAGCGTCAGCGCGCGTCGGTTGAGCCGCCCGCGCGGATGCAATCAGGCTCACAGTCAGCAGAACTGTTGCGGCAATCGGACGAATCAGGTTCATTGCGCCTCCGGGGTTCTTAACAAATGATTTGAATGTATGAAAATCGATGGTTTAGGTTCGAGTTGTCCTACCCATTCCGCATAAAACGCTGAATGGATAGGGCACCCAGTGCTTTAGGAAGCGCCACCAGTAAAGTTCACCTCTCCTGTGGTTTCCTAAACCAGCCGCCTGTCTGTCTTGAAAATTCCTGTGGGTCAGATTTACCCCAAATAGCCCAAGCCATCGCGACCAGCCAACCGATAATCGTCCAGGACAAAAAGAAGCTTAGAAGATCGATTAATACAAAGTTTGCGCACTTCCGTTTGTATGCGATCGCGAACGGGATGCTAGTCAATAGGACACCAATTATCCAAAGCACCGTTTCCATCGGAAAGCTCCTTAACTGCGAGTGGTAAGTGTTGAGAATCCTCAATACCTTCTCTCAGGGGCTAAAGCCCAATTCATTTTGTTGCTCTTGCGGCACGACTAAAGTCGTGCCCTGTTACAAAACAGGCAAGAATCGTGTTTTTCCGCAACCTCTAAAGTCGTGCCCTGTTACAGAGCGTTGTATTCAATGCGGTTCAAGATGCCAATTAACAATCGTTTTCTGAGAACTGAAAACTGAGAACTGCTCCTTACTTCGGCATCGGCAGAATCGGCGGCCTGGCCGTGCCCTTGGGCTGCTTCTGCGTCTCCATGGCGCTCAGCAGCATCGCCGGTGCCACGGCGCTCACCGGAATGGTGCCTGACTCCGCGCCGCACTCGCCGTTGAAGACCTCGTACTTGTCGCCGGTGGCCAGGATGCTCTTCATCGCGGCCAGCGGCGTGCCCACGATGCTGACGCCGCGCACCAGTTCATCGGGCCGGCCATCCACGTAGACGCGCCAGACCACCAGCGGAACCACGCTGAATGCCTGCGGCGAACTGCGCTGCGTGACGGCAAAGCCGGACGAGATGTCCTCGAAGTAGAGGCCGTAGGGCTTGCCCTGCTTTTTGGCCTCCTCAATCAACTGCTTGCGCAGCTCGGCCTCCGGCACCATCTTGGTCGAGGTGACGATCAGGTTGCCCTGGCGTCCGGTAGGAACCTTGCCGGTTTGCGCGCGGCCGTGGCCGTTGGCTTTGGCAAAGCTGGCAATCGGCAGGCGCGACATCAGGAAGGTCTTCAAGACGCCATCCTGAATCAAGGCGACCCGCTGCGCCTTCACTCCCTCGTCGTCGTACTCATAGCGGCCGCTGAGCCAGGTCTTCTCAAAGTGGGTCAGCGTTGGATCGTCGGCCACCGAAAGAAATGTAGGCAGCACCTCTTGGCCCAGCTCCTTGGTGAATGTCTGTCCCTCCTCGTCGCCGCGCTGCCGCTGGCCCTCCAGCCGATGGCCCAGCACCTCATGGAAGAAGACCGCTGCGGCGCGCCCGGAGAGGATCGCAGGGCCGTCAAAAGGCTCTGTCACCGGCGCCACGCGCAGCGCCTCCAGGCTCTTGCCCAGCTCGCGGATCGCCGCTTCCAGCTCCGGCTGCGCGGGCAGGCCGGCGGCTGTTTCAGCCTCAAAGGTCCGCGCGCGGTAAAGATCCATGCCGTCCTCGGCGCGGGTCACGGCAAAAATCACCAGGCGCGCCTGCACGTGCGGCGCAACCACCTGCGAGCCCTCGCTGGAGGTGTAGTAATCCGTCTCGTTCTGCGCCGTCAGCATCACCGCGTTGCGATAGACGTCAGGATACTCCCGGAAGATGCGCGAGAGCGCCCGAACCCTCTGCTCCCAGGCCGCGCGATCCACCACCACCGGCGGAGCCGCCTTGCCCAAGTGTGTCTGCGGCGGCTCCTGGCTGAAGTCGGGCGAGCTGTCTTCTTCCTTGGCGCGCACCTCGGCCTCGGTCTTGACCCGCAGATAATTATCCAGAGCAATGCCGTAGCCCGTGTTGGTGGCCCGCCAAAGCGAGCTCGCCAGCGCCTGCCGGTCGTCGTTCAACGGCAGCTCGGTGTTGTGCACCGCCGAGCCGCGATGCGTTCCATGCGTGTTGTCCAGCTTGGGATCGCCCACCCGCACCTGCACATCGGCCTCGCGCACATGGTTCGATGTGCTGCTTACCAGCGCTCCGTACTGCGCGCTGATGGAAACAGCGCTGGCGTCGGCCACCGAGTAACTGAGGAAGTACGGCGGCAACTGCTTCGCGTCGCCCTGCTTGCCTAGCGAGGTAAAGGCGCGATGCAACTCGGTGGTCATGGTGTCGAGCAGCACGGGAGCCGCTTGATTTTGCGCGCCGGCAGCCGTGGGCAGCCAGAACGCGAAGGCCGCAACCGCCGCAGTTAACGTGATTCCGAGTACATTCCGCCCAGCGGCGGCAAAGAAAATCTCTCTCATCGCTTGAAAACCCCGGATACTTTCTTCAAGTAGGATTGTCTCAGAGGACGCCGTTCGAGAGGAAACCGCCCGTGAACTTTGAAAGTTCAAACAGGTCGATTGTTTTGAAAGGGCACGGCATCAGTCGTGCCATAAACGATTCAATAAAAGACCGGGCCTTAGCCTCCGAGGAATGGCTTTCTTGGCTCTTCAGGAAGGCTCGTTTCCTTTTTCTGCTTTGTTTCTTTCTCGTGTTGATGGCGAACGCAGCCCGCATCTGCCCAGCCCAATCGGCTACCTCCACGAACGCGTCTGCCTCGGCTGCAACTTCCCAGCCCGCCAGCCCGCAAGCCTACTCGCTGCCGCCCGAAAAGCTCGCCAAAGCCATCACCCTGAATCGCATTCGCATCGCTCTCGACTTTGTCGGCTCGCTGTGGGGTTTGGCCTTCCTTTGGATTCTGTTGGCCACGCGCTGGGCTGCCCGGCTCGCCGCATGGACTGAGCGCCTACTGCCCCGCCGCTGGATGCAAGGACTCGCCTTCTTCGCGGCCTTTCTGGTTATCACCGCGCTGGCCGATCTGCCGCTCGGAATCATGGGCCACACAGCCAGCCTGCACTACGGAATCAGCGTGCAAGGCTGGGCAAGCTGGACGGGCGACGAGGCCAAAAGCCTGGGCCTTTCGCTGCTGATCGCCACGCCCATCCTGCTGCTCTTCAACTGGATCGTCCGCCGTTCGCCGCGCCGCTACTGGCTCTGGGCCTGGCTGGTCTCGCTGCCGCTGATTGTGCTCTCCACGCTGGCCGAGCCGCTGCTAGAGCCGGTCTTCAACCACTACGAACCGCTAGCCAAGAATCATTATGTACTGGTCGCAAAACTGGAGCAGGTTGTCGCCCGCACCGGAACCCACATCGCCCCGGAGCGAATGTACCTGATGAAGGCCAGCGAAAAATCCAACGGCCTGAACGCCTACGTCACCGGCATCGGCGCCACCAAGCGCTTCGTCCTTTGGGATACGGCCACCGACCGCCTGCCCGACGACGAGGTGCTCTTCATCTTCGGCCATGAAAGCGGCCATTACGT
>Ga0181520_10005241_pt1 | contig 20833 bp, 21 predicted proteins | sample PEATcosm2014_Bin_29_FD_132451 | JGI IMG/M metagenome (GOLD analysis project Ga0181520, IMG submission 132451) | Peatland microbial communities from MTU Mesocosm Facility, Houghton, MI, USA - PEATcosm2014_Bin02_30_metaG | ecosystem: Environmental > Terrestrial > Soil > Wetlands > Peat | place... | reverse complement strand
TGGGCTTCCATCCACGAAGACGTCACAGAGACTCCCGAGAGGCGGCTGCCGATCGAGGAAAAGGGGTCCGTGCAATCGCTGATCGACGCCGTGCCCGACAATCTCTGGGTCAAGGACCCGCAGAGTCGGTTCGTCATCGCCAACGCGGCGACGGCGCGGCGGCTCGGCCATGCGGCGCCACAGGAGCTGATCGGCAAATCCGATCTCGAGCTGTGTCCGCCGGAGACGGCGCACAAATATCTGGCCGACGAGCGCGACGTCATCGAGACCGGCCGCTCGATGATCGACAGCGAGGAATACGTGCTGGCCCCCGACGGCGGGAAGGTCTGGATCGCGACGACCAAGGTTCCGCTGCGCAACGCGCGGGGCGAAATCGTCGGGGTGATCGGCATTTCGCGCGACGTCACGGCGCGGAGGCTCGCCAACGCGCTTCGCGACGGACAGGCGCAGATTCTCGAGATGATCGCCCGCGGCGCGCCGCTCGCCACGGTGTTCGATCGCCTTGTCCGATTGATCGAATCGCAGTTGGTCGGGGTTGTCTGCGCGGCCCTGTTGTTGGACGAAGATGGGCGCCGCTTGCGCCACTGCGCGGCGCCGAGCCTGTCCGACGCCTATTGCCAAGCGATCGACGGCGTCGCGATCGGCCCCGAAGGCGCCTCCTTCGGCGCGGCCGCCTATCGGCGGGAGCCGGTTGTCGTCGGCGACATCGCCGTCGACCCGATTTGGCGCGACTATCGCGACCTCGCCGGGGCTCACTCCCTTCGCTCGTGTTGGGCGACCCCCATTCTGTCGAGCCACGGGGCCGCGCTTGGCGCGTTCGCCGTGTACGCGCGGACCGTGCGCGAGCCAGACGCGGCCGAGACGCGCCTCGTCGACACCGCAGCGCGAATCGCCGGCATCGCGGTCGAGCGCAAGCTCGCCGAGGATCGCATCCAGTTCATGGCGACCCACGACGCGCTGACAGGGTTGCCCAACCGCGCGCTGCTACGCGACCGGCTGGCGCAGGCGATCCTGTTCGCCGAGCGGCAGAACCGCTGCGCGACAGTCGCCTTCATCGATCTCGACAACTTCAAGGTCGTCAACGACAGCCTTGGCCACAATGTCGGCGACGAGTTGCTGAAAGCGGTCGCCAAACGGATGGTCGACTGCGTTCGAGCGTCCGACACTGTTGTTCGGCTCGGCGGCGACGAATTCGTCATCCTGTTCTTCGACCAGGCAAAAGGATTTGACGAGAATTCGGAGACGCTGCGCAGGATTCAGGCCGCTGTCGCCGCCCCGGTCCCCGTCGACGGACATATGCTGCGCGTCACCGCCAGCATCGGCGTTGCGACCTTCCCCGACGATGGCAAGGATGTGGACGAACTGCTCGCCAACGCTGACGCCGCAATGTACCGGGCCAAAGATATCGGTCGCGATCGCGTCCAGCTCTATTCGCCCGGCCTCAACGAGAACGTCGGCGAGAGGTTCAGGCTGCGCGAAGACCTCAATGGCGCGGTGACGCGCGGCGAGTTCGCATTGCTGTACCAGCCGCAAGTCAATCTGCGCACCGGCAGAGTGTTTGCGGTCGAGGCGCTGATCCGGTGGAACCACCCAGCTCTGGGCGTGCTGCTTCCAGAGCGCTTTATTCCAATCGCAGAGGAAACAGGCCTTATTGCGCCGATCGGCGAGTGGGTGCTCACAGAAGCCTGTCGGCAAAATCGCGCCTGGCAGGACGAAGGCCTGCCGCCGATCACGGTGTCGGTGAATGTCTCGGCGTTGCAGTTCAAGGAGAAGCGCTTCGCCGCCATTGTCGCCGCCGCCCTGCGCGACAACGGCCTCGAGTCGAAATACCTGGAGCTCGAGCTGACCGAGAGCCTGATCATGCAGGACCTCGACCTAGCGGTTGCGACGATGAAGGAATTGCAGACCCTCGGGGTCCAGGTCTCGATCGACGATTTCGGCACCGGCTATTCGAGTCTGAGCGCGTTGAAAACTTTGCCCGTCGCACGACTCAAGATCGACAAGTCGTTCATCGGCCACTTGCCGCACGACGCGAACGACGAGGCGGTCACGACCGCGGTGATATCGCTCGGCCAGAAGCTCAACCTGAGGGTCATTGCGGAAGGCGTCGAAACGCCAGAGCAAGTCAAGTTCCTGCGCGAGCATCTCTGCGAGGAGATGCAGGGCTTTCACTTGAGCAAACCGGTCGCCTCAAGAGACATTGAGACGATCCTCAGGGGCGGCGGTCAGATCATACCCGGCCCCGACTCGTGATCGCCCGCTTCTGTTGGCCTGCGCTTTAGAAGCGAGCGCCGAGCGCGCGCATGAGCTCGTCGAAGCCAAGCCAGCGATTGATCTGCTCGACGAAGGGGTTCGCGCCCCCGGACGCGTCGCCGAAGACGTAAATGAACAGCAGCGCGACGACCACAGGGACGAGCAGACGCTCGAAGGCGTAGGCGACGGCCCATCTCATCGGATCGACTGAGCGAGACGGCGCGCGAGCGCATTGCGATCCGCTTCGAGTTTGCGGATTCGGCGGGCGGCCTCAGGCTCAAACGGAAGCGCGGCGGATTCGTAAGCGACGCCGACCTGCAATCCGTCGCGCCACACGACGCGGACGCTGCGCGTCTCGCCGCCGTCGCGAATCGTGAGGTCGAACGCGTTGGGGAACGGCGTCGAGCCGGGGAATTCGATCCGCGCGCCGCCCGGCGAACGGTCGCGCACCAAACATTCGTCGCTCGAGACTGGCTTCTCGTAACTGGCGCGTCCGCCAAGATAGGTGCGGCGGCGAGCCGACTGGCGGCGTTCGCTCATTTTTCTGCCCTCTTCGACGCGACGAACCGCGCCCGCGCGTGGCCACGCACGGGCGGCGCCGAGAGCGTTACCGAAAGCGTTATATTCCTGTTTCCGCTTCATGATTTGGAAACTATGAGGAGACGACCATGACTGCGAAATCAGTCGGTTGCCCCGCGTTGTGACCGAGCGGCGACATGCACGGTCGATCCAGTCGAGCGCGGCGTCGCGAACCGGCCAGTTCGCCAAATCGGGAAAGAAACGGCCTCGGCGGCATACCGAAATGGCACGAGCGTCCCGGCAAGACCGAGCACGCGCGACGCCATGTCGCACGCCGGAGCGCTCGCAACGCCGGCGACGGCGAACCTCGGCGGCGAAAGCATCGACGTCCTTAACTCGGCCTTAAAGCGACGTTCGCAGACTGTCTTTCGACGGGATGCGCCGCCCGACCATCGGCGCACGAGTTCGCGAAGGACACCGAAACCCAACAGCTTCCTGGCCCTGACGGCGGTAGCGTCGTTCGATGAGGCATTGGCCGGCCGCAAAAAGCCGTCGGCCGAGGGCATGACGCCGCGCGCTCATCCCGGTTCCAATCCGGATTTCTCTTTCACCGCGGCTCCGCGGCGCGTCTCGCGCGCCGGCGAGGGCTTGAGCGACTTACGGCCGCGCGGCCGACGCGCCGCCAAGGAGTTCGGAATGTTGGGAGTCGATTTCGGTTCGGACGCCAAGCGCATATTGCAGGCGCTCAGCCGATCACTGGTCATGATCGAATATTCGCCGGACGGAACGGTGCTCGCCGCCAACAAGAAGTTCTGCGAGACGGCCGGCTATGAGGCCGAGGAGATCGTCGGCAAGCACCACCGCATGTTCGTCGACCGCGATTACGCCGAGAGCGCCGAGTACCGCGAATTCTGGGCCAAGCTGCGGCGCGGCGAACGCGACGAGAGCGAGTACAAGCGCCTCGGCAAGGGCGGTAGGGAGGTGTGGATCAAGTCTGCCTACCATCCCGTGACCAATGCCGCCGGGCGAGTGGTGAAGGTCGTCAACATCCTCACCGACATCACCGACGCCAAGTTGAAGGCCGGCGAAAACCAGGGCCGGCTCGACGCGATCTCGCGCGCCCAGGCGATGGTCGAGTTCACGCTCGACGGCAAGGTCGTCGCCGCCAACGAGAATTTTCTCAAGACGATGGGCTACCGCCTGGAGGAGATCCAGGGACAGCGCCACAGCATGTTCGTCGACCCGGCTTACGCTCGTACGCCCGAGTACCAGGAATTCTGGGCGAAACTGAGAAGCGGAGAATTCGTCGCCGCCGAGTTCAAGCGCATCGGCAAGGGCGGACGCGAGGTCTGGATTCAGGCTTCCTACAATCCGATCTTCGATCTCAACGGTCAGGTGGCGAAAGTCGTCAAATTCGCCACCGACGTCACCGGCCGCGTCGCCGCCGTCAACCAGATCGCAATCGCCTTGAGCCGGCTCGCCGAAGGCGACCTGGAGCAGCGCATCGCGTCGCCGTTCATCCCGGAACTCGAGGCGCTCCGCGTCGACTTCAACGCGTCGGTGGAGGCGCTGGAGAAGTCGATCGCAGCGGTCGGCGCCGCTACGCGGGCGATCACCGGCGGCGCCGGCGAGATCGCTGGCGCAGCCGACGACTGGTCGCGGCGCACCGAGCAGCAGGCCGCCAATCTCGAGGAATCCGCCGCCGCGCTGGAACAGGTCACGGTGACGGTGAAGAAGTCCTCGCAGGGCGCCAACCACGCGCGCGACGTCGTCTCCGCCGCCAAAAATGACGCCGAGAAAAGCGGCGCGGTGGTGCGCGAGGCGATGGCGGCGATGGCGGCGATCGACAAGTCGTCGAAGCAGATCGGCCAGATCATCGGCGTCATCGACGAGATCGCCTTCCAGACCAATCTCCTGGCCCTCAACGCCGGCGTCGAGGCGGCGCGCGCCGGCGAGGCGGGCCGCGGCTTCGCAGTGGTCGCATCGGAAGTGCGGGCGCTCGCGCAACGCTCGGCCGAAGCGGCCAAAGAGATCAAGGGCCTCATTTCCGCCTCGACCACCCAGGTCGATCAGGGCGTAGTGCTGGTCGGCCAAACCGGCGAAGCGCTGGAGCGCATCGTCTCGCAGGTGGTCGAGATCAGCGGTTCGATCGCCGAGATCGCGGTCAGCGCCCAGGAGCAGTCGATCGGACTCGAACAGGTCAACACTGCGGTCACCGAAATGAGCCAGATGACGCAGAAGAACGCCGCACTGGTCGGCGAGGCGTCCAACGCCGTCCACAGCCTGGCGTCCGAATCGAGCGAGCTCGCCAAGCTCGTCGCGCGCTATCGCGTGCGGCGAAGCGAGGACGACGCGATGCGCGAGACATTGAAGAAGGCCGCGCCGCACGCGTTCCGCGCCGCGCCTGAACCTCCGCCCGCAGCACGCGCCAAGCCAGCGCCGACCCGCGCGCCGGCGATGAAGGCGGCGGTCAACGCGCCGCTCCCGGCGACGGCGGACAACGCCGGCGAACACGACTGGCAGGAATTCTGAACTGGTGGACGGGTCGCGCCGGACGCGCGACGCTAACTGCAATCGCCAAGAGGCGCCCACATGAAAGACACGATCGCCAATCGCTCCGGCAAGGTGAGCGAACTCATCGCCTTCAACATCGGCGAGCAGCAATTCTGCCTTTGCACCACCTCGGTGCGCGAAATCCGCGGCTGGACGCCAGCGACCCCGCTGCCTCACGCGCCCGAGTTCGTGCTCGGCGTCGTCAATCTGCGCGGGGTGGTGCTGCCGATCGTCGACCTCGCCGTCCGGCTCGGCTTTCCGCCGACCCAACCGACGGCGCGCCACGCGATCATCGTTGTTGAGATCGGCAGCCAGGTGGCGGGCCTGCTCGTCGACGGCGTCTCGGACATTTTCACCGCCGATGAGGCGCAGGTCCAGCCGACGCCTGAAATCGCCGCTGAAACGGCGAGGCTCTACTTGCGCGGCGTCATCGCCATGGACGGCCGCCTGATCGGCGTCATCGACATCGCCAACCTACTTCCGGCGACCGAACTCGCCGCCGCCTGAAACGCCGCGGCCCCGCCCGTTTGTGGGACGAGGCCGCGACGCGGTCGGATCACTCGTATTGAGCCGGCGCCGGCTGCGCCTGCGCCGTTTGGGCCGGCTGGGCTTGGTCGCCCTGGGCCATCGTCATGTGGTAAGCGCAGGCGGACGCCGCAGCCGCCGTCAGCGCGGCAAAGCCGCCGGCAAAGAGAAGCGCGAGAAGCGTTGATCGCATGGTGAAGCCTCCGTCTTGGCCATCCAGCGTTCAAGACGTTAGCGGGCCGCGAGCCAACTGAAAAGCGCCGCCGTCATCACATTTGTCGGCGCAGCCGTTCCCCGCGACAGTCTCGCGCAAGCCCGAGATCGCCAGTTCAGTTTCGGGCAATGTTCGACGACGAGCTTCGCCGCACTCCCGTCAGCGCGAGGCCCGATGTCGTTCGCATTTCCTGACCGCGACCCGATTGCCGTGTTTCCGCAGCCGCCCAGCGAAGAAGCGCCGCCGCGACCGGGCGCGACGCTCGACTGCTTCGTCAGTCGGCGCCGTTCGGTTGCGGTCGGACGACGATTCTGGCAGTTCGTAGCGGAGAATTGGACGGCGTTCGACCTGGTCGAGCGCGCGCGCTGCGTGCGCATGTTTGCGCGCTTCCGTCCCGATTGGACGCGCGAAGCGCTCGGCCCCGAGGAGCGCGCCATCTACGACTCGCTGCCTGAGACCTTCACCACATATCGCGGCCAAAACGGCGTCGAACTCGCGGCCGGCGCCGCGTTCACCCTGTCGCTCGAACGCGCGCGCCGTCAGGCGAGCGGGCGGCGCAGCGCCGAGGCCGCCGATCCGCGCGTCTTCGCGCTTCATGTCGCCAAACGCGAGATCGCGCTGGCGTTCGCCGCCGAGGGCGAAGCCGAGATCGTGATGTTCCCGGCGCCGCGCGTCGAACTGCGCGCGCGCAGGCTGATCGAGCTGGCGAACTAGGCGCCCGTCAGCGCCGCCACGGCGTCTCCGGCGTCGGCGTCAGCGGTCCCTTGCCGTCGATCCACGACAGCAGATTGTCGACCACCAGATTGGCCATCGCCGTGCGCGAATGGCCGGTCGCGGAGCCGACATGCGGCAGCAGGACGGCGTTGTCGAGTGCAATCAGTTCGGCCGGCGCGTGCGGTTCGCGTTCGTAGACGTCGAGCCCGGCGGCAAGGATCACGCCGCCGCTGAGCGCGGCAATGAGAGCGACCTCGTCGACCAGCGAACCACGCGCGATATTGACCAGCACGCCGTCACGGCCGAGCGCGGCGAGCACGCGCGCGTCGACGACGTGGCGCGTCTCCGGCCCGCCCGGCGCGGCGACCATCAGGATGTCGCAGGCCTCGGCGAGCGCGAGCGGCGTCGGGTAATAGGGAAAGGCGACGCCGTCCTGCTTGTGGCGCCCGTGATAGGCGATTCTCAGGCCGAACGCCTCGGCGCGGCGGGCGATCGCCTTGCCGATGCGGCCGAGGCCGAGAACCCCCATCACGCGCCCATGCAGCGAGGCGGTGAGCGGGAACGCTCCGCTCGGCCAAAGGCCTTCGCGCAGATGGCGCTCGGCCTGCGGCAGGCGGCGCGTCGCCGCGAGCGTCAGGGCGATGGCGATGTCGGCGACGTCATCGTCGAGCACCCCCGGCGTGTGGGTGACGACGATCCCGTGCCGGCCGGCCCAGGCGGCGTCGATGTGATCGTAGCCGACGCCGAAGCCGGCGACGATTTCAAGCTTGGGCAGGCGGCGCATCAATTCGGCGTCGACCCGCGCCGTCGCCCAGGTGGACACGATTGCGCGCACGTTCGGCGCGACGGCGGTCAGCGTCGCCTCGCGATCGGCCGCCTCCCACAGCTTGTGCAGCGTCACGCGCCGCTCCAGCCGCTCGGCGATTTCCGGCATGCCCGGAAGCGGCATCAAGACTTCGAACGACGCCATGAATCGCCATCCTCTCAAATCAGCGGTCGCCGCGGCAATTACGACAGTCGGCGCCGAGCGACAAGCTGCGACGCCCCTTTCGCGCCCGCCGCGGACGTGGCACATCGGCGCGCATGTCGAGTCCGTCCGAAACGCCCCTGGCGCGCCGGCGCCCCGTGGCGCGCCGGTTGATGCTCGGCGATTTCCGCTCCTATGTCAGCCTCGATCTCGCATTGGAGGGCGCGCTCGTCGTCTTCTGCGGCGAGAACGGCGCCGGCAAGACCAATCTGCTCGAGGCCCTGTCGCTGTTCGCCCCCGGCCGCGGCCTGCGCCGCGCCGAGCTCGCGGCCTGCGCGCGGATCGGCGGCGCCGGCGGGTTCGCGATCTCGATCGAGATCGAGGACGAGGGCGCGGTCCATCAGCTCGGCGTCGGCTTCGAACCGGGCGACGGCGAGAAGGCCGGCGAACGGCTCAACCGCATCGACCGCGCGCCGGTCGGTTCGGCGCGCGCCTTCGCCGATCACCTTCGCCTCGTCTGGCTGACGCCGACCATGGACGGGCTGTTCGTCGGTCCGGCGAGCGAGCGGCGCCGGTTTCTCGACCGACTGGTGCTGGCGATCGACCCCAGTCACGGCGCGCGCGTCTCCGCCTTCGAGCGCGCCTTGCGCGGCCGCAACCGGCTGCTCGAGGAGGGCGCGCGCAACTCGCATTGGCTCGACGCGCTGGAGCGCGAGGCGGCGGAACTCGGCGTCGCCGTCGCGGCGGCGCGGCGCGAATGCGTCGACCGGCTCGCCGCGTCGATCGCGCGCGACCGCGACGAAGATTCGCCTTTTCCCTGGGCGGCGCTGACGCTCGAAGGCGAAGTCGAGACGCTCGCCGCCGAGAACCCGGCGCTGGTCGCCGAGGATCGCTATCGCGCGCTGCTCGGCGACGGCCGCGGCCGCGACGCGGCGGCGGGCCGCGCGCTGGTCGGCCCGCACGTCAGCGACCTCGTCATCTTCCACGGCCCCAAGGGCGCGCCGGCGGCGCTGAGCTCGACCGGGGAGCAGAAGGCGTTGCTGGTCGGATTGGTGCTCGCCCACGCGCGGCTGGTCGCCGACATGTCGGGCGTCGCGCCGATCGCCTTGCTCGACGAAGCGACGGCGCATTTCGATCCGCGCCGCCGCGCGGCCTTGTTCGCGGCGCTGGAGCGCGTCGGCTCGCAGATGTTCGTCACCGGCGCCGACCCCGCCGCGTTTGCGGAACTCGGCAATCGCGCGCGTCTCTACGAAGTGACGCCCGGCCGCGCGCGGGCGTGGCCGACAGCCTAGGCGTGGCCGGCGTCGGACGACAGCCAGGCGGCGTTGACGCCGATCAGCGCCAGGGCGCGATCGTAGATGGCGTCGAAGTCGGCGTCGAAGATCAGCCGCGAATCGGCGGGCGAGACGAGCCAGCCGTTGGCGAGGATCTCGCTTTCGAGCTGGCCTGACGCCCAGCCGGCGTAGCCGAGCGCCAGCACCGCCTGGCTCGGCCCGGCGCCGCGCGCGATCGCCTTGAGAATGTCGAGCGTCGCGGTGAGGCAGACGCCGCCGCCGATCGGCACCGTCGATTCGGCGGCGCGGTAATCGCCCGAATGGAGAACGAAGCCGCGGCCGGTGTCGACCGGGCCGCCGCGCAGCACCCGCATGCGCTCGGCCCTCGCCGGCAGCCGGATCGCCTCCGCTTCGCCGACGACGTCGAGCTGCACCAGCAGCCGCGAGAACTCGATTTCGTCGGCGCGCTGGTTGATGACGATGCCCATCGCCCCGTCCTCGCGGTGGGCGCACATGTAGACCACCGAACGCGCGAACGGGCCGTCGCGCAGACTGGGCATGGCGATGAGGAATTGACCCTCATAGCTTTGCCAGGGCGGTGATTCCGGGATGCGAGCCATGCGCTTATGCTAGCCGTCGCCGCGGCGCCGCGAAAGGGCAAAAAAGCTGCGAAGCTCGGGCGCCCGCCAGGCAGGCCATCACGCTGATTTTGCTGGCCCGCGGCGCGAGGCGCGCCTAAATGGCGGCAATGAAGCCGCTTGTTTGCGCTCTTGCCGCCGCCGCTCTCGCTTCTGTCGCGCCAGCCGCGGCCGACGAATACGCGAGCGATTGGGCGCGCGCGTCGAAAGCCGAGGCGCGACTCGTCGCCGGCGCGGCGGCCCAGGCGGCGGTCGAAGTCCGCCTCGCGCCGGGCGCGGTCACCTACTGGCGCAATCCCGGCGATTCGGGCGCGCCGCCGCGTTTCGACTTCGCCGGCTCGCGCAATCTCGCGCGCGCCGAGCCGCGTTTTCCGGCGCCCAAGCGCATCGCCGAACCCGACGGCTCGGAGGCGTTCGGCTATGACGACGCCGTCGTCTTCCCCATAGCCGTCGCCGCCGTCGACGCCAGCCAGCCGATCGAACTGAAGCTCAAGTTCGACTATGCGGTGTGCGAGAAGCTTTGCCTGCCGGCCAAAGCCGAGCTCAGCCTGACGCTGCCGCAGGCCGGCGCAAGCCCCTACGCCGCAGCGATTGCGGCGGCGGCCGCCGCGGTTCCCCGCGTGAGCGACCTTGGCGCGCTCGGCGGCGCGCTGGAGGCCGCGGGCGCCGACGGCTGGCGCTTGTGCGTCCAGGCCGAGCCTGGGCCGCCGCGCGATCTCTTCATCGAGGCGCCGGAAGGCTGGTGGTTCGCCACCAAGCCCGACGCCGATTCCGGCGGACGCGCCTGCTTCGCGCTTGAGTTGCAGCAGAAGCCCGACGGCGCGGCGCTGCCGGTCTCGGCTCGCGCGACGCTGACCGGCGGCTCAGGCGCACGTGAATTCCCGCTCGTCGTCGCCGCCAAGCCGTAACTTTTCGATGCGCCTTGCGGCGGCTTCACGCGCCGCTAGACTGGCCGCCCCTTTGCCCTGGAGACGGACGATGACGATCAAGATCGGCGACAAGCTGCCCAACGCCACTTTCCGCCTGGTGACCCCCGACGGCCCCAAGCCGGTGACGACGCAGGACTATTTCGCCGGCCGCAAGATCGTGCTGTTCGGCCTGCCCGGCGCCTTCACGCCGACCTGCCACAAGAACCACCTGCCCGGCTTCCTCGCCGAAGAGGCGGCGATCAAGGCCAAGGGCGTCGACGCGATCGCGATGACCTCGGTCAACGACCATCACGTGTTGCTGGCCTGGGCCAAGGCGACCGGAGCGGAAGGCCACATCGACTTCCTCGCCGACGGCGCGGCCGATTTCGCCAAGGCGGCGGGGCTCGACTTCGACGCCTCGGCCGGCGGTCTGGGCGTCCGCTCGCGCCGCTACTCGGCGCTGGTCGAGGACGGCGTCGTCACGCGGCTCAACATCGAGGAATCGCCGGGCAAGGCCGACCTCTCCAGCGCGGCGCACATTCTGGCGCAGATCTAGAGGCCCGCTTCGCGCCTTTTGGCCGGGGCGACAAGCGCGTTCAGCGAACGCGTCTTTTCAATGGGCTAGGCGCCATTTCGCGCGCAACTTCGGCGTTGAGAAAGAACAATATTGTCAACTAAAATATGTAATTTACCAAATATTACAGAAACGCGTAGATGATAGTTCAGGATTGCGAGGCGACATAAGCCCGAATACGCTCGCGCCCCCTACCCCTCCGCCTTCCGCTTCCCCGGCAGGAACGGCGCCATGCCCTTCCGGGCGAGTTCGTCGGCGCGTTCGTTCATTGCGTGGCCGGCGTGGCCCTTGATCCAGCGCCAGTCGATTGTGTGGCGCGCGGCGGCGGCGTCGAGCCGGCGCCACAGGTCTTCGTTCTTGACCGGCTTCTTGTCGGCGGTGCGCCAGCCGTTGCGCTTCCAGCCGTGAATCCACTGCGTCACGCCGCCGCGCAGATATTGCGAGTCGGTGTGCAGTTCGACCTGGCACGGGCGGGTGAGCGCCTCCAGCGCCATGATCGCCGCCATGATCTCCATGCGGTTGTTGGTCGTCAGCGGCTCGCCGCCGCAAAGCTTCTTCTCGCGCTCGCCCCAGGCGAGGATCGCGCCCCAGCCGCCGGGACCGGGGTTGCCCGAACAGGCCCCGTCGGTGAAGACGACGACGCGGTCGTTCATGTCAAGCGGCCGTAGTCGCGGGCGCTGACGACGCGCTGGTGGAAGCGCATCTTGGTCAGATATTCGAGCGGATTCTTCGGCGTCACTTTCGCTCCCGGCGGCACGTTGAGCCAGTCGACCAGGCGGGTCAGCATGAAGCGCAGCGCCGAGCCGCGCGCCAGGATCGGCAGCGCCTCGACTTCGATCGACGTCAGCGGCCGGCGCTTCTCGTAGCCGCGGATCATCGCCATGCCCTTCGAGACGTTGAACTGGCCGTCGGGCTCGAAGCACCAGGCGTTGAGACAGACGCCGAGGTCGTAGGCGAACGAATCGTTGCAGGCGAAATAGAAGTCGATCAGCCCGGTCAGCGCATCGCCGAGGAAGAACACATTGTCGGTGAACAGGTCGGCGTGGATGACGCCGCCCGGCAGGCCGCTCGGCCAGATCGCCTGCAGCTTCGCAAGCTCGGCGGTGATCTCGTCCCTGAGGCCGGCCGCGACTTCGTCGGCGCGCGGCGCGGCGGCGTCGACGAGCGGCGGCCAGCCGTTGATGTCGAGCGCGTTGGGGCGTTGGAACTGCGTGAAGTCGGCGCCCGCTTCGTGCATGCGCGCGAGCGCTTCCCCGACCTGGCCGCAGTGGATGGCTTGCGGCCGTCGCAGCCAGACGCCGTCGAGAAAGGTGACGATCGCCGCGGCGCGGCCGCACAGGCGGCCGAGCGCTTCGCCGTTCTTCGCCCTGACCGGCTGCGGACAGACGACGCCGCGCGTGGCCAGATGCTCCATCAGGCCGATGAAGAACGGCAGATCGCTCTCTTTCACCCGCTTTTCGTAGAGCGTGAGAATGAATTGGCCGGCGTCGGCGTGCAGCAGATAGTTGGAGTTCTCGACCCCTTCGGCGATCCCCTTGAAGGACCGGACGCCGCCGAGGTCGTAGCCAGTTAGAAAAGTCACCAGCGCCTCGTCGGGAACTTCAGTGTAAACGGCCATGATACGTCCGCGGCGCCTCTCAGGAACGGGCCGCGGCCCGCTCCCCGCGGGCGGGGAAAGGGACACGGCGCGGCGTTCGGTCGTAATGGGGCGGACAAGTGGACGCAAGCTGGCTCTGGGTCGTATTCACCCTTACCGCCTCGGCCGCCCAGACGGCGCGCAACGTCATGCAGCGCGAACTGACCGGAGCGCTGGGCGCGCTCGGCGCGTCGCAGGTGCGCTTTCTGTTCGGCCTGCCTTTCGCGGTCCTCTTCTTCGTCGGCCTGCGGTTCGCAACCGGGGTCGCGGCGCCGGCGATCGCGCCGGCGGCGTTCGGCTTCGTCGTCATGGGCGCGCTGGCGCAGATCGGCGGCACGGCGCTGATGCTGGCGGCGATGCGCGAGCGCGGCTTCGTCGTCGTCATCGCGTTCACCAAGACCGAGGCGGCGCAGGTGGCGCTCTACGCGCTGCTGTTCCTCGGCGAGACGCCAACGGTCGCGCTGGTCGGCGCGATCGTTCTGGCGACCGTCGGCGTGTTTCTGACGGCCGGCGCCGGCGCCGAGGCCGCGCGCGCCGGCTGGCGACCGGTCGCGATGGGGCTCGTCTCAGCAACGTTCTTCGCCTTCGCCGCCGTCGGCTTTCGCGGCGCGGTGACGCGGCTGGAGACGCCGTCGATCGCGATGTCGGCGACGACCACGCTGGTCGCCGGCCTCGCCGTTCAGACCACTGTCCTGCTGGTCTGGCTCGCCCTGTTCGACCGCGCCGGGCTCAAGGCGATCCTGGCGCTGTGGCGCGCGTCGCTGCTCGCCGGCTTCATGGGCGCGCTGGCGTCGCAGCTCTGGTTCGTCGCCTTCGCGCTCACCGACGCGGCGCGGGTGCGCACGCTGGCGCTCGTTGAGGTCCTGTTCGCCCAGGCCGCGTCGCTGAAGCTGTTCCGCGAACGCCCGAGCCCGCGCGAATGGCTCGGCATGGCGCTGATCGTCGCCGCGGCGGCGATCCTGATCGGCGGGTGAGCCGCGGCCCCTGCCCTCACGCCTCGCGCAGGACCCGCGGCAGCGGGAAGAACATCGTCTCCTGCACCGTGGTCAGCGTCTCGACGGCGATCTCGAACCGCTCGGCGAAGGCGTCGACGATCTCCTCGACCAGGATTTCCGGGGCCGAGGCGCCGGCGGTGACGGCGAGCGAGCGCACGCCGGAAAAGCGCGGCCATTCGATCGCCGCCGCGTTGGGAGCGAGCACGGCGAGCGCGCAGCCCGCCCGCTCGGCGACCTCGCGCAAGCGCTGCGAATTCGACGAATTCGCCGAGCCGACGACGACCACCGCCTCGACTTCGGCCGCCGCGCGCTTCACCGCCTCCTGGCGATTGGTGGTGGCGTAGCAGATGTCCTCCAGCGGCGGCGCGTGGATGGCGGGAAAGCGGCGCTTCAACGCAGCGACGATCTCGCGCATGTCGTCGACCGACAGCGTCGTCTGGGTGACGTAAGCAAGCGGCGCGTCAGCGGGAAAATCGAACGCCTCGACTTCGGCGACCGACCCGACCAGCGTCGTCGCACCGGCGGGCAACTGGCCGATCGTCCCGATCACTTCCGGGTGGCCGGGATGGCCGATCAGCAGCACGTGACGGCCGCGCTTGTGATGAACCTGCGCCTCGCGGTGGACCTTGGTCACCAGCGGGCAGGTCGCGTCGATGGTGAGCAAGTTGCGCGCCTTCGCCTCCTCCGGCACCGCCTTGGCGACGCCATGGGCGGAGAAGATCACCGGCCGGTCGCCGGCCGGCGCCTCGGCGAGATCGCCGATGAAGACGACGCCCTTCGCCTTGAGCGAGTCGACGACGTGCTTGTTGTGGACGATCTCGTGCCGCACGTACACCGGCGCGCCGTAGATCTCGAGCGCCCTCTCGACCACGTCGATCGCGCGCACGACGCCGGCGCAGAAGCCGCGCGGGGAGCACAGAACGATGCGGAGGGGCGGTTTCGCGTTCATCGCCTTCGTCAACTTTGCCGAAGCGCCTGTGTCTTGGGAAGCCGCGCCGACGAAGTCAAGCTGGCGCGCCGCGCTCAGACCCTATAAAAGCCGCCGCTCGCTCAACCCCCGCCAGATCGCCACATGTCCGCAGCCTCCGCCGCCCGCGACGACGCGCCCGTATTCACGCGCGGCTCGACCATGCGGCACGTCGCGGTCATGACCGCGACCGGCTCGATCGGCCTGGTGGCGGTGTTCGCCGTCGACTTTCTGTCGCTGTTCTGGGTTGCGCGGCTCGGCTCGCAGGAATTGAAGGCGGCGGTCGGATACGCCAGCCAATTGCAGTTCGTCGCGCTGTCGGTCTCGATCGGCCTCACCATCGCCATTTCGGCGACCGTGTCGCGCGCGCTTGGCGCCGGCGATCGGCCGCGTGCGCGCCGCCTCGCCGCTTCCGGCCTGGCGATCGCCGGCGTCGTGGCGACCGTGCTGTCGATCGGCATGTTGCTGCTGCGCAACCCTGCGCTCGATCTGTTGCTGCACGCGCGCGGCGAGCCGGCGGCGGTCGCCAGCCGCTTCCTCGCCATCGCCGTCCCGGCCAACATTGCGTTCTCGCTCGCCATGGCGCTGTCGGGCGTGCTGCGCGCGGTCGGCGACGCGCGGCGCGCGATGTACGTGACGCTCGCCGGCGCCGTCGCGACCGTCTTCACCGATCCGCTGCTGATCTTCGGCTTCGGTCTCGGCGTCTACGGCGCGGCGTGGGCGATCGTGCTGTCGCGTCTGGTCATGCTCAGCTTCGGCCTCTATGGCGCGATCCGCGTCCATGATCTCGTCGGCCGGCCGCGCGTGGAGGCGATCCGTCGCGATCTTGCGCCGATCATGGGAATCGGCGTCCCGGCGATCCTCGCCAATCTCGCCATGCCGGTCGCCGGGCTCTACGTCACCCGGGTCTGGTCGGACTTCGGCGTCGCGGCGGTGGCCGGCGGCGCGGTGGTCGACCGCGTCATGCCGCTCGCTTTCGGCGTCGTGTTCGCGTTGACCGGCTCGGTCGGACCGATCCTCGGCCAGAACTACGGCGCGCGCCTGATGGACCGGGTGCGGCGCACGATGTCCGACGCGCTGACGCTGTCGGTCGGCTACGCGCTCGTCGCCTGGGCGGTTCTCGCCTTCACTGGCCCGGCGATCGCGGCGATGTTCGCCGTCGACGGCGAGGGGGCGGCGTTCGTCGTCTTCTTCTGCCGCTACGGCGTCGCCGTGTGGCTATTCTCCACTTGCCTGTTCGTCGCCAACACCGTCTTCAACAACCTCGGCTATCCGCTGCTGGCGATGCTGTTCAACTGGGGCCGGGCGACGATCGGCACGATTCCCTTCGTCCTGCTCGGCGCGCGCTGGGGCGGCGTCGAAGGCGCGATCGTCGGCGTCGGCGTCGGCGCGGCCGCATTCGGCCTCGCCGCCACCGCGCTCGCCTTCGGCGTCGTCGCGCGTCTCGCGAACGCCATCGAAACCAAGTAAGATTTTTCCGCGAGGTTTCGTCGCGAACCGAGGAAGAGGGAGGACGTCATGAATCTCAACGACATCATTCAGGCCGCGCAAGGCGGACAGGGCGTCGCCAATCTCGGCTCGCAGTTCGGCCTGACGCCCGACCAGACTCAAGCGGCGGTGGCGGCGCTGATGCCGGCGTTCTCGACCGCGTTGCAGCGCGTCACCTCGGACCCGTCCGGCCTGGCCGGAATCGTCTCGCATCTGGCGAGCGGGCTCCATCAGGGTTCGTTCACCGGCGCCGACCCCGCCGCCGCGGCGACCAACGGAAGCGCCGCGCTGAGCCAAATCTTCGGGTCGTCCCAGATCGCCTCGCAGATCGCCGCCCACGCCTCGGGCGCGAGCGGCGTCGACGCGCAGACGATCCAACAGATGATGCCGGCTCTCGCCTCGATGCTGCTCGGCGGCCTCGCCCATTCGCTGACGGCGCAAGGGTTCGGCGGCGTGCTCGGACAATTGACGAGCGCCGCCGGGGCGCCCGCAGGGCAGGGCGGCGGACTCGGCGGACTGGTCACTTCGCTGATCGGCAATCTGTTCGGCGGCGGCCAGTCGGATTCGACCGCGTCAGGCCTCGCCCAGGCGGGCTTGAGCGCGCTGACCGGCATGCTGGAGTCCGGCGTGCAGACGTCGGCGGCGCACCAGCAGGGGATTAACGGCATCCTCCAGTCGCTGACCGGCGGCGGGCAGAGCTGAGGCCCGATCGAAACGCGCCGGCGGCGACATTTGGCCGCTGGCGCGCCGTTCATTGAATTGTGAGGCTGGCGGCCCTATTTACGCGTCGTGCGCCGGCCGTTTGGCCGTTTTCTCATTCGGAATCCTGTATGGCCCGCGACGTCGTCGACGCTGAGATCATCGAATCCCGCGACGATCTGGTGGCGTGGTTGGCCGAGGGGGGCAAGCCCGCCGAATCGTTCCGCATCGGCGTCGAGCACGAGAAGTTTCCCTTCTATGCGGCCGATCTGACGCCTGTCCCCTACGAGGGCGAGCGCGGAATCCAGGCGCTGCTCGAAGGCGCGGAGGCGCGCCTCGGCTGGGCGCCGATCTTCGACGACGACGCGCTGATCGGCCTTTACGACCCCGAAGGCGGCGGCGCGATCTCGCTCGAGCCAGGCGGCCAGTTCGAACTTTCCGGCGCGCCGCAGCCGACCGTCCACGCCGTCGCCGCCGAGCTCGACGCGCACTTGACCTGCATGCACGCGGTCGGCGAGGCGCTCGGAATCGGCTTCTTCGCGCTCGGTCTCAGTCCGAAATGGACGCTCGCCGAAACGCCGGTCATGCCGAAGAGCCGCTACCGCATCATGGCCCGTTACATGCCCAAGGTCGGCGCTCGTGGCCTCGACATGATGTTCCGCACGTCGACGGCTCAGGCCAATCTCGATTTCGCCGACGAAGCCGACATGGTCGCGAAGCTCAGAATCGGCTTGGCGCTGCAGCCGACGATCACCGCCCTGTTCGCCAATTCGCCGTTCACCGACGGCGCGCTCAACGGCTTTCTCTCCGCCCGCTCGGAAATCTGGCGCCACACCGACGCGGCGCGCACCGGCATGCTCGCTTTCGCCTTCGCGCCGGGCATGGGTTTCGAGCGCTATGTCGACTACGCGCTCGACGTGCCGCTCTATTTCGTCAAACGCGGCGAAGTCTATCACGACGTCGCCGGCGCGAGCTTCCGCGATCTGCTCCAAGGCAAGCTCGCCGCGCTGCCGGGCGAGCGCGCGACCGTTTCCGACTGGGCCAACCACCTCTCGACGATCTTTCCCGAGGTGCGGCTGAAGCGTTACCTCGAGATGCGCGGCGCCGACGTCGGCACGCGCGAGCGCATCCTCGCGCTGGCGGCGTTCTGTTTCGGCCTGTTCTACGACAGGGACGCGCTCGCCGCGGCGGGCGCGCTCGCACGCGACTGGACCGCCGGGGATCTGCAGCGCCTGCGCGACGACGTCCCGCGCCTCGGCCTCAAGGCGCGGATCGGCGGACGACCGCTGGTCGAGATCGCGCGCGACGTGGTTGCGATCGCGCGCGGCGGTCTTGTCCGCCGCGCGCGGCGCGACGCCGCCGGACGCGACGAGACCCTCCATCTTGCGCCGCTGGAGCGCATCGCCGCCGAAGGGCGCACCCCGGCGGAAATCTGGATCGACCGTTTCAATGGCCCCTGGCAGGGATCGATCGACCCGGTCTTCCGCGAAGCGGCGATCTGAATTCGCGACAAAATTGCCACAGCCGGCGACAATTGCAGACCTCAGCCGTTTCGATGGCGGCAATTCATGTTCGGTTCATCCGACTTTCGCCACACAGTCGCCGCCGCTCCAAATGCGGAGCCTTTCGAATCAAGGACTTAACGAATGCTTAAGAAATTGCTGATCGCCGCGGCGATGGTTGTCGGTCTTGCCGCCGTCCCGGCGATGGCCGCTGCGCCGGTCCATCATCACCACCACGTCGTGCACCACCACGTCGTGCACCACCCGATCCACCACCACCACGTCGTGCACCACCATCACCACGTCGTGCACCATCACCACCATCACCACGCGAAGCCGAAGGCCTGAGCCTCGTCTCAGCCGAAACGGCTGTCTGACGGCGACAAGCTCCCGGGCCGGCGATCGGCCGACCGGGAGCTTTTGTTTTTTGGCGCCGACGGCGCGCCGCGCCGTTGAGCCTCACGCGCTCAGACCGGCGCGCGGATCGTAGGGCTTCTCGTCGCGCCAGCGCCGCATCAGCGCCGACAGGTCGGCGTCCTCCTGCGCCGGCATGGCGATGCGCAGCGCCGCCAGCAAGTCGCCGGCGGGCGCCTCGCCCGACGCCGGCAGACCTTTGCCGCGCAGCCGCAGCACCCGCCCGCTGCTGGTTCCCGGCGGGATGGCGATTTCCACCTCGCCCGATAATGTCGGCGTCCTGACCTTGGCGCCCAGCACCGCCTCGTAGAGCGTGATCGGCAGATCCAGCCTGAGGTCGCGCCCTTCGACTTTGAACAGTGGGTGCGGCGCGTAATGGATGGTGACGATCGCGTCGCCGGCCGGAGCGCTGCGCGCGCCCGCTCGTCCCTGTCCGCGCAGACGGATCTGCTTGCCGTCCTCGACGCCGGCGGGAATGGCGACGTCGAGCGTCTTGCCGGTCGGCAAGGCGACGCGCGCCGATCCGCCTCCCGCGGCCATCGCCAACGGCACGTTCACCGATACGGCGACATCCTCGCCGCGGCTCGGCGCGCGGCCGCGGCCGCCCATGCGGCCGCCGAACAGTTCGGACAGGATGTCGGCCTCGAAGCCGGCTCGGGCGGCCGGGTCGCCGCCGACATCGAAGTTGAAGCCGTGGAATTCGCCGCTCGCGCCCGGCCTCCGGCCAAAACCGAAGCCCTCGAACTGCGGCGCGCGCGGCTTGCCTTCGGCGTCGATCTCGCCGCGGTCATAGGCGGCGCGCTTCTTTTCGTCGCCGAGGATCTCGTAGGCGGAGCCGATCTCGGCGAATCGCTCCTTGGCCCGCGACTCCTTGCTCTGGTCGGGGTGGAACTTCTTGGCCAGCTTACGGAAGGCCGATTTCACCTCGGCGGCGCTGGCCGACTTCGCCAGCCCCAGCACTTCATAGGGGTCGCGCATGATGAGCCCAGGTTTCCGCGTCCGCCCCGAAAGCGCAGACGCCTTTGTCTCGTCAACTATTTGGGCTTCGCGGCGACCGGCCGCAAGTGTCGTTCACAGGCCCGTCCAGGGAGAAACGTCGTAGATCGCCGCTTCCTCGCCTTCGCGCGGACAGCCGACCCCCTGCAGGGTCCTGACCGGCTCGCCGTCCTTGCCCACCACGCGGGCGACAAAGGCGCGGCAGGGACGCCCGTCACGCTCGAACGACCCGGCGACGGCGAGAAATTCGCCATGCGTCCCTGTCTCGGGGTTGGACCAGGCGCCCGGCGGATCGCCGTCCTTGGCCCGGAGGGTTGCGCTCAAGACCGGCTCGGCGAGGCGCCAGTCGCGCGAATCATAGGCCGACGACAGCGCCGCAGGGGCCGCTTTCGGCTTGATCGAGCCGGTCGGCTGGTCGTCGATGAACCCAGGCAGGGGAATCGAAACCGAGCAGCCGGCCAGCGCCAGCGCCACAGCGGCGAAGGCGAAAGCGGGCGAACGCGCGACGACGCGCTTCGTCCGCCAATACGCATCGCGTTCGCCCGGCAGAAGGTCTATCATCGCAGCCCGCGAGTTTTATCCGTATTTGGAGCATCTTCACCTTGAATGCGTTAAGTTCGAGTGACTTCACCGAAACCCATGATCCGTTCGCGCTGTTTCACCAGTGGTTTGCCGAGGCGACTAAGAAAGAAATCAACGATCCCGACGCGATAACGCTGGCGACGGTCGACGCGTCCGGGATGCCGGACGCGCGCGCGATGCTGTGCAAGCAGGTCGACGAGCGGGGATTCGTTTTCTACACCAACGCCGAGAGCGCCAAGGGCGGCGAGATCGCCGCCAACCCGAAGGCGGCGATCCTGTTTCACTGGAAGTCCTTGCGCCGCCAAGTGCGAGCCCGCGGCCCGCTGGCGAAGATCTCCGACGCCGAATCGGACGCCTATTTCGCCAGCCGGGCGCGGCTCAGCCGTATCGGCGCCTGGGCGAGCCAGCAGTCGCG